>Ga0194060_10000026_pt1 | contig 99148 bp, 82 predicted proteins | sample SepL225m_MetaG_FD_163427 | JGI IMG/M metagenome (GOLD analysis project Ga0194060, IMG submission 163427) | Anoxic zone freshwater microbial communities from boreal shield lake in IISD Experimental Lakes Area, Ontario, Canada - Sep2016-L222-5m | ecosystem: Environmental > Aquatic > Freshwater >... | reverse complement strand
AGTGGCGGCGGTGGCGGGGGGTCGAACTGGTAGGCATCAGTCGGGCTGACCGCGCACGACCGCACCGGTGGCATCAACACATTCGATAGGTGGGCCGACATCATGAAACGATTCTTCATCAACGCGTGCTTGGTCCTGGCGGCGTGTGCGCTCTCAGGATGCTCGTACAACACCTTCGTCAGCCAGGACGAGGCGATCAAAGGGCAGTGGGCGCAGGTCGAGAACCAGCTGCAGCGCCGGAGCGACCTGATTCCAAACCTGGTCAACACCGTCAAGGGTTACGCCAGTCACGAGAGCGAAGTGTTCGAGGCGGTCGCCAAGTCGCGGGAGAAGATGGCGGGCGCCAGCACCCCCGAGGCCAAAATCGCCGCCGCCAACGAACAGTCGTCGGCCCTGGCGCGGTTGTTGATGGTGGTCGAAAACTATCCGCAGCTCAAGGCCAACGAATCGTTCAACCGGCTGATGGACGAACTGGCCGGCACCGAGAACCGCATCGCGGTGGAGCGCAAACGGTACAACGACAAGGTGCAGGAGTACAACACCAAGCGCCGCGCGTTCCCGTCCAACATCACGGCGTCGATCTTCAAGTTCCAGGAACATCCGTACTTCGAGGCGCCGGCCGAAGCGAAAAAGGCCCCAACCGTCAACTTCGGCAAGTGAGCATCCGCGCCTGGCCCGGCCGTCCCCATCCGCTCGGCGCGACGTGGGACGGTCTGGGCGTCAACTTCGCCCTGTTTTCGGAGCACGCGACCGCGGTCGATCTCTGCCTGTTCGACTCGGCGGCCGACACGCGCGAATCGGCGCGCATCCGGCTGCCGGAGCGGACCGACCACGTGTGGCACGGGTACCTGCCGGATGTCCGGCCTGGCCAGCTCTACGGCTACCGCGTTGACGGCCCGTACGCGCCGGAGCAGGGCCATCGGTTCAACGCCGCCAAGGTGCTGCTCGACCCGTACGCCAAAGCGGTTGGCCGCACGTTGCAGTGGGACGATGCGAATTTCGGGTTCGTGCGGAACGGCACGGCGGCAGACCTGACGCCCGATGCGCGCGACAACGCGATGGTGGCGCCGCTGGGCGCGGTGATCGACCCCGCGTTTACCTGGGGCGACGATCGCCGGCCCGCGACGCCCTGGCACGAGACGATCATCTACGAACTGCACGTGAAAGGGTTCACGTGGACGCACCCGGGCGTACCCGAGGCGCTGCGGGGCACGTATCTGGGCGTCTCGTCGGACGCCGCGCTCCGCCACATCAAGGAATTGGGCGTCACCGCGGTGGAGTTGATGCCGGTGCATCTGCACGCCGCCGACCGCCATCTCGTCGCGCGCGGCCTCGCCAATTATTGGGGCTACAACTCGCTCGCGTATTTCTCGCCCGACGTGCGCTACGCGTCGGCGCGGGGCCGCATGGCGGCGGTGCGCGAGTTCAAGATGATGGTCCGGGCGCTGCACGAGGCGGGTCTCGAAGTGATTCTCGACGTGGTGTACAACCACACCGCCGAAGGGGATCACCTCGGGCCCACGCTCTCGATGCGGGGCGTGGACAATGCGTCGTACTACCGGCTGATGCCAGGGCATCCCAGGCTGTACCAGGACTTCACCGGCTGCGGCAACACGCTCAACATGCGGCATCCGCGCGTGCTGCAGCTCATCATGGACAGCCTGCGCTACTGGGTCGTCGACATGCACGTCGACGGCTTCCGGTTCGACCTGGCGAGCGCGCTGGCGCGCGAACTGTTCGAGGTCGATAAGCTCGGGTCGTTTTTCGACATCATTCAGCAGGATCCCGTGCTCTCGCAGGTCAAGCTGATCGCCGAACCGTGGGATCTGGGCGAAGGCGGCTACCAGGTCGGCAACTTCCCGACCGGCTGGACGGAATGGAACGGACGCTACCGCGATCTGGTGCGGCGGTTCTGGCGGGGCGATGGAGGCCAGGTGCCCGAATTGGCCAGCCGGCTGGCGGGCAGCAGCGACCTGTACGCGCAGGGCGGCCGGCGGCCGTATGCGAGCATCAACTTCGTCACCGCCCACGACGGGTTCACGCTGCGCGATCTGGTGAGTTACCAGACCAAGCGCAACGAGGCGAACGGCGAAGGCAATCGCGACGGCGAAAGCAACAACCTCAGTTGGAACTGCGGGATCGAGGGGCCGACCGCCAGCGCCGCCGTGGCCGCGCTGCGCGCCCGGCAGATGCGCAACCTGATGGCCACGCTGCTGCTGTCGCAGGGGGTGCCCATGCTGTGCGCGGGCGACGAATTCGGCCGGACCCAGCAGGGCAACAACAACGCCTATTGCCAGGATAACCAGGTCAGCTGGATCGACTGGGCCCTGACACCCGAGCAAGCCAACCTGCTGGCGTTTGTCCGACGGGTGCTCCGGACCCGCGTCGCACACCCCGGGCTGCACCGCCGCACCTTCTTCCAGGGGCGCAATCAGAAGGGCAGCGACATTGTGTGGCTGGACGCGCGGGGCCGCGAGATGACCGACGCGACGTGGAACGCCCCGCAGGGCCGAACCCTTGGCGCCTTGCTGGCTGGAGACGCGATCGCCGAACTCGACGACCGCGGCGTCCCGGTGCGCGACGACACGCTGCTGATCCTGCTCAACGCGGATAGCGCGCCGTCGGTGTTTGCGCTTCCGCTTCCGGGGGACGGGCAGGCCTGGACGTGCGTGTTCGATACCAGCGACGCCGCCCCGTCAATCCGCCTGGCGGGCGGTGCGGCGGCGTACCCGCTTGGCGCACAGTCGCTGGTGCTGTTGCGCCTGGGATAGCGCCGTGCCTTGGCATCCAGCGCTGGTGGCCGGGATGCCGGGTCTTCAGACGCGGCCTGGATCCGACGTTCTTGCCGCGGCGACGCATTCGGCGACGACGCGGGATGCGACCTCGGCGACGGCCGGTTCGACGGCCACCGACAACCCGACGCCGTCTCCGAACGACTCGCTCTCGATGCCGTAGACGATGAGCGTCGACGGAAGCTGGCCCAGCACACGCCCCAGCGCGATGGCCTCGCCCAGACCGATCTGGTGAGAGGTCCCGCGGAACACGCTGGCGGGCGGCAGGTCGGTGGCCAGATCGAAGCGGTACAGGGTCCCGGCGGGCGCCCCTGACCTGACGGCATCAATCGCCACGACGAACCCCCGGTCGCACCACGACGCGATCAGGTCGGTGCCCTCGCCGCATCGTTCCATCACGTCGACGCCGGCGGGGGCGAGCGCCTTCACCGCGCGGGCGACGGCAATTCCGACGCCGTCGTCGCGACGGTACTCGTTGCCGATGCCGATCACCAGGGCGTTCAGGATCCGCCCTCCGTCACAACCACATTTCGGCCGACGCCAACTGGGGATCGTCGGTCCTGCGAATCGTGATGCCGAGTTTCTCGCACATGCGGTGCATGTCGACGTTCTCGGCAAGCACGTCGGCCCGGATGCGCGACAAGCCTTCGCCGCGCGCGATTTCGATCAGCCGCCGCATCAGTTCCGATCCCAGACGCTGCCGCTGGTAGCGATCCACCAGCAGGATCGAGAACTCGCCGTCGTTGGATCCGTGGATCTTGTGGAGGCGCGCCACGCCGATGATCTCGCGCTCGCCGGTCTGCGGATCGCGCAACTCGGCCACCAGTGCCATCTCGCGGTCGTAGTCGATAAAGCAGATGCGGGTGAGCCGTTCGTGGGTGACGCGGCTCCCGAGCTTGAGCATCTGGAAGTAGCGGAGGTAGACGCTGCGTTCCGACACGCCCTGGTGGAACGTCACCATCAACGGCTCGTCTTCGGGCCTGATCGGCCTGATGGTGACGGCCGCGCCGGATTTCAGGATGGCGCCACGCACGTACTGCCGCGGGTACGGCCGAATCGCCAGACGCGGCAACGCCTCCGGCTTCACGTCGGCGCCGTGGAGCACCACCCGCGCGTCGAGCGCAACGAACCGATCGGCCGACACCTTCAGCGGATTGATGTCGATCTCCTTGATATAGCGCTGCTCCACCACGAGCTGGCTGAAGCGCACGAGCAACTCGTCGAGGGCGGCCAGATCCACCGGGGCCCGGCCTCGAACCCCCTTCAGCGCTCCGTAGATCTGCGTGCGCTCCAGCATGCGGCGCGCCAGCGTACTGGTGAGCGGCGGCAGCGCCAGCGATCGGTCCTTGAACACTTCCACCAGCTGGCCGCCCGCGCCCACCAGCAACACCGGCCCGAACTGCGCATCCACGCTGCAGCCGACGATCAGTTCGTAGCCCTCGAACTGCACCATCGGTTGCACGGTGACGCCGAGGAAATGCGACGCACCGGCCTTCTCGGTGACCGACGCCCTGATCGCCTCGAACGCGCGACGCACCGCGTCGGCATCTCGCAGGTTCAGGTGCACGCCGCCGACATCCGTTTTGTGCGTGACCGTCTCCGAGTACAGCTTGACCACCACCGGATAGCCGAACTGGTCCGCCTGCTGCACGGCCTGGTCGATCGACGTCGCGGTCAGCGTCGGCACCGTCGGGATGCCGTACGACGAGAGCAACTGCTTCGATTCGTGCTCGGCCAGCAGCGTACGCCCCGTGGCGTGAGCGTGGGCGATGATCCGCGCGGCCGCCTCCCGGTCGGGAATTCCCTCGATGTCCTCCGGCAGCGCCGGCGTCTCGTAGAGCCCCCGGAGGTTGTCGCTGTACTTCCACATGTACGAAAACGTCTTGGCCGCGGTGTCCGGATACGGAAAGGTGGGAATCCCGGCCTTGTTGAGAATCGACTCCCCGGCCGCCACGTCCGCGCCGCCCATCCAGCTGGCCAGCACCGGCTTGTGGTACTGGCGCGCGCGGGCCTTGAGCGCCTCTGCGGTCTGCGTCGGATCGGTCATCGCCTGGGGCGTCAGAATCACGAGCATCCCGTCGGCGTTGGCGTCGTTGGCCGCGATGTCGAGCGCCTTGGCATACCGCTCGGGCTCGGCGTCCCCGAGAATATCCACCGGGTTGTTGTGGCTCCAGTGCGCCGGCAGCAGATCGTTGTACGCGGCCATCGCCTCATCGGAGAGCGCCGTCAGTTCGCCGCCGTGGCTGATGAGCGAGTCGCACGCGAGCACGCCGGGACCGCCGGCGTTGGTCAGAATCGTCAGCCTCGGGCCCTTCGGGCGCGGCTGCTTGGCGAGCACCTCGGCCATGTAGAACAGTTCGGCAATCGTCTTGACGCGCAGCACGCCCGACCGCCGGAACGCCGCATCGAGCACCTCGTCGCTGCCAGCCAGCGCACCGGTGTGCGAGGCGGCCGCCTTGGCCGCCGCCTGCGTCTTGCCCGCCTTGATGACGATGATCGGCTTGGTGAGCGCCACTTCGCGGGCCGCCGACAGAAACGATCGGGCGTCGCCAATCGATTCCATGTAGAGCACGATGCTCCGGGTGCGGGCGTCGTGCCCCAGGTACCCGATCAGGTCGCCCCAGTCCACGTCCACCATCGATCCGATGGACACAAACGCGCTGAAGCCCACCGACATTTTGTGGCTCCAGTCGAGCACCGCCGTGCAGAGGGCGCCGCTCTGGCTGATGAAACCGACCGACCCGCTGCGCGCCATGCTGCTGCCAAACGTCGCGTTGAGGCCGGAGACCGGACTCATCACGCCCAGGCAGTTCGGGCCAATCACCCGCATGTCGCCCTTGGCGGCTTCTTCGAGAATCCGGCGCTCCAGTGCCACGCCGGCCGGGCCCGTTTCCTTGAAGCCCGCCGAGATCACGATGGTCGACTTGATACCCGCGTCCACACCCTCGCGAATCACGTCGGGCGTCGCCTCCGCCGGCGTCACCACGACGGCCAGATCCACCGGCTCCGGCACGTCCTTGAGCGAGGCGTACGCCTTGATGCCCAGAATGCTGGACCGCTTCGGATTGACCGGGAACACGGTGCCGCCGAACGGGTTGGTGATGAGGTTCCACAGAATCGTCCGCCCGACGCTGCCAACCTTCTCGGTCGCCCCGACCACCGCCACCGTGCGCGGCGAAAAGAAGGCCTCGAGCGGGTGGCGCTCGATCCCCAGCACGTGGCTGGGCGGCTTGAATGGCGGCTTCAGCAGGGCGGCGTCCCGATCCGAAGGCATGCAGCGAGACTCCTTCTACACGTGCTCGATGTTGAGCGTGAGAAAATGCGTGGCGCACGAAATGCACGGGTCGAAGTTTCGAATCACCTGCTCGCACTGCCAGGTGAGCGCCTCGACCGGCGTCGCCAGGCGCGGCGTGACGTACTCGCGCAGGTCGGCTTCCATCATCTTCAGGTTCTGCGACGTCGGCGGCACGATCTTCGCGTCGAGCACGTGCCCCCGCGGATTGAGGCGGTACCGGTGGAACAGGGTCCCGCGCGGCGCCTCGGTACAGGCGTAGCCGACGCCCGGGGATGGCCGGAAATCGACCGCCGCGGCGGCAGGCTTCTGATACGACTCGATGATCCGGATCGCCTCGTCGCACGCGTACACGGTCTCGACCGCCCGGACGATGATGCTCTTGAAGGGATTGTGGCAGGTGGGTCCGAGGCCGGCCCGGGTGGCGGCGTCGCGTGCGAGCGGCGACAGCCGGTCGTAATTGAGGTTGTACCGCGCGAGCGGCCCGACCAGATACGCCCCTTTGCCCGTGTGGACCGAGTGCAGCGCGTTCGAGTGGGCCACGTGCTGCTCTTCGAAGTGCTGGTCGTATTCGCGGACCGCAATGTCGAGTCCGGTGCTCGACACCAGCCGCCCCTCGTTAAACGGATAGTCGTGCGGGTGGCGAAGCGACACGTATTCGTAGTCGCGTTCGAACTCCGGGAACGGCAGGCCGGCCGTGAAGGCGACCGCCTCGACCGCCGCGTCGCGCGCCCACTTGAGCTTCTCGGCCAGCGTCATCAGGTCGGCCTTCGACGGCACCTTGTAGAAGCCGCCGACCCGGACGCTGATCGGATGAATCTCGCGCCCTCCGACCAACGCCACCAGTTCGTTGCCGGTCTTCTTGAGTCTCAGCGCCTTCTGCACCACCGGCCCGTGGTCCTTCGCCATCGCGATGGCGTCCTGGTAGCCCAGAAAATCCGGCGCGTGCAGGAAGAAGATGTGGAGCGCGTGGCTTTCGATCCACTCGCCGCAGTAGAGCAGGCGACGCAACTGCCGCAGCTCTTCCGACACGATGACGCCGAAGGCGTCTTCGATGGCGTGCGCCGCGCTCATCTGGTAGGCGACCGGGCAGATGCCGCAGATGCGGGCGACGATGTCCACAACCTCGTCGTAGGAGCGGCCCCGCAGGAACGCCTCGAAAAACCGCGGCGGCTCGAAGACGGTGAACTTGACGTCGGTCACCTTGTCGTCCTTGACCTTCACCGTCAATCCGCCCTCGCCTTCGACCCGGGCGAGCATGTCGACCTTGATCGTCTTACTTTTCATTGGCTTCGCTCTCCTTGCGGAACGCCTCCGCGTAGGCATTGAAGCCGCGGAACTGCCGCACGAGCTGTTCGCTCGTCACCCACTGCGCCCGCCACGCCGCCGTCAGCGACGCGGTGTTGGCCGACTCCTTGGGTCCGAAGCAGCCGAAGCAGCCGCGGTGGTAACTCGGACACAGCGCGCCGCACCCGGCCTGCGTCACCGGGCCCAGGCACGTCGGCCCGAACGCCACCAGGCCGCAGACGTTCCCGTTGAGCTTGCACTCCACGCACACGCTGTAGTTCGGGATGTTCGGCTTGCGCCGGTTGAGGTGCGCGCTGAGCACTTCGATGAGCTGCGCCTTGCTGATCGGGCACCCGCGCAGTTCGAAATCCACGAACACATGGTCGCGGATCGCGGTCGACTTATTGAGCGTCTCGATGTAGGACGGCGTCGCATACACAATCGAGATGAAGTCTTTGACGTCCTTGAAATTGCGCAGCGCCTGGATGCCGCCCGCCGTGGCGCAGGCGCCGATCGTGATCAGCACCTGGGAGGCGCGCCGGATCTTGTGAATGCGTTCGGCGTCGTGCGGCGTGGTGATCGATCCCTCGACCAGCGAAATGTCATACGGCCCTTTGGCGACAGCCCGGGAGGCCTCGGGGAAATTCGCAATCTCCACGGCGCCCGCCACCTCGAGCAGTTCGTCCTCGCAATCGAGCAGTGACAGCTGGCAGCCGTCGCACGAGGCGAACTTCCACACCGCCAGGGTTGGCTTGGATCTGCCTGCCATGTCAGATCTCCCGCTGGGACAGCAGTCCCTGGATCGCGTCGTACCGGAACACCGGCCCGTCCTTGCAGATGAAGGTCGATCCGCACTGACAGTGCCCGCACAGGCCGATGCCGCACTTCATGTTGCGTTCCATCGACAGATAAATGTGGTCGGTGCCGACGCCGCGTTTCTCGAGTTCGAGCGCCGTGAAGCGCATCATGATTTCCGGCCCGCAGATCATCGCCACGGTCCGGGTACGGTCGAACGGCGCCTTCGGAATCAGCCTGGTCACCACGCCGACGTTGCCGTGCCAGCCTTCGGTGGCCCGGTCCACGGTGACGTAGACCTCGATGTCGAGCCGCGCCCGCCACGCTTCGACCTCTTTGCGGAACAGGATGTCGGCCGGCGTGCGCGTCCCATAGAGAATCACGACCTTGCCGTAGCGATCGCGGTTGGCGATCAGCTGGTAGATGGTCGGCCGCAGCGGCGCCAGCCCGATGCCGCCCGCCACCACCAGGACGTCGTGGCCGACCGCCTCCTCCACGGGCCAGCCGATCCCGAAGGGCCCGCGCACCCCGAGCGTGTCGCCCTTCTTGAGCGTCCGCATCGCCCGCGTCACCGCGCCGACCGCGCGCGTGGTGTGCACCAGCATCCCGGGACGTCCCGGATCCCCGCTAATCGAGATGGGCACTTCGCCAATGCCGTGCACGTAGAGCATGTTGAACTGCCCTGCCGAAAACCGGAACGGCTGCCGCCCGGCGGTCGGCCCCAGTTCCAGCGTAAAGGTGTCGTCGGTCTCCCGGCGGACCAGCTGCACCTTGTAGAGATCCGGCAGCATGGGGCTCTGCACCATTCCGTTCATCACGGCTCCCCTGTCACGCACGTACGCCGTACACGTCCAGCAGCTGCCATCGGGTCGCGTCGAGGCGCTGTTCGATGATCTTGGCGAACCGCTTCATCAGCTCGTAGCCGAGATCGTGATCGTTTTCGCACTTGGTCCGCATGCACTTGGCGTCGAGCGCGATGGCCCGCGTCGGCTCGATGGCCCGCGCGTCGAACCGCCAGTGATACGGCGGAATCAGCCACGACCACCCGAGCACATCGCCTTCGCCGTACGTGTCGATGGCGACCGCGCCTTTCTGAGGCGCGAACAATTCCACCGCCACCTTCCCGTCGCGCAGGATGTAGAAGTGATTGGCTTCCTGCCCCTGCCGGAACACGAAGGCGCCGGCGTCGAACCGGATATTCGACGCGCAGCCGGTCAGCAATTCCAGATGTTCCTGTTTGAGCCCCTTCAGGAAGGGATGCTCGGCGAGGATCGGTTCCAGCGTATGCATCATCGTCTCCTTGCTAGTCGGCCGCGGGCAGATCGGCCGAAAGGTCGCCGGCCAGCACCCGCACTTCTTCGGTCACGTCGATCCCCACCGGGCACCAGGTGATGCAGCGCCCGCATCCCACGCAGCCGAACGTGCCGAACTGATCCACCCAGGTGCTGAACTTGTGGGTGAGCCACTGCCGGTACCGGGCATAGGGCGAGGGACGGACACTGCCCCCGTGGATATACGAGAAGTCGAGATTGAAGCAGGAGTCCCACGTGCGCACGCGCGAGGCATGCGCCCCGGACAGGTCGGTGTGGTCGTCGATGGTCGTGCAGAAACACGTCGGACACACCATCGTGCAGTTGCCGCACGTGAGGCAGCGCTCCCCGACGCGATCCCATCGCGGATGCTCGACATTGACGGCCAGACGCGCGGGCAGGCCCTCGGTGGCCACCGTGCGGCCCATCCGCCCGGCCGCGTTGGCGACCACCGCGTCGGCGGCGTCCATCTCCGCGGCCGACGCCGGGCGCGTGGAGACTCGGCCCAGCACCGCCCTTCCGCGATCGGTCCCGACCTCAACGACAAAGTAATGACGATCGGGATCGACGATTTCGGTGAGCGCGAGGTCGAACCCGCCGTCGGCGCGGGGGCCGGTCCCCATCGACGCGCAGAAACAGGTGCCGCCCGGCTCGCCGCACTGCACGGCCACCACGAACGCCCGCTCGCGGTGGCGCCGGTAGACCGGGTCGGCGTGGGGACCCTGCAACAGCACACGATCGTGGATCTGCAGGGCCACGATGTCGCACGCCCGCACGCCGAGCAACGCCAGCGGCGGCGCATCCTCGGTTTCGGCGACCAGTTCGAAGCCCGACCCCTGGCGCGTCGCCCGCCACAGCGTCGTCACCGGCGGATAACAGAATCGCTTCCAGCTCGACGGGCTCGCGGCGTACCCGAACCAGGCGCCCGACGCATCGGGCAGGAGCCGGTACGAGCCCGGCATCTGCCGATCGGTGTGTCCGGCCGGCAGTTGATCGGTGGATTGCACATCGTCGTACACGATGGCGCCGTTGCCCAGGACCGGTCCGATCACGCGGTACCCGTCCTCGCGCAGCGTGTCGATGATGTGCTGAAGTGCGGGCGGATCGACACTCACCCGCTCCCGGCAATCTCTGGTCGCGTCGTTCATGGGCATTTCCGACCGGGGACGTTCGATCTCGACGCGCGGCTTCAGGCGCACGCGTCGGTGAGAAGATCCCGTCCGAGGGATCGCGCTGCGGGGGCGTGAACTGACGAGCGTGCCGACACGGAGGGGGAACGTCGAAGACCAATGGCATCGCGCGGCGAAGCGCCGTTTTTCCGGCACGTCGTTCCGCTACGGCGAAACTGCACTCTACCATAGCAAGGCGGCTGCCACCGGCAGGGCAGGGCCGAGTCGCTTGATTCAAAAGGTGTTACAGGTGGAGCGTTCTGATACACGATCGCTGTCCGCCGGATATCCGTCGCCGCATCATTCGCCACGAATCCGCCAGCCCGGATAGAATTGATGGCAGACACTCAGGTGCAGGAACACGGGCGTGAGAACACTGTGACATTCCGGACATTGGGCGCGTGGGCGACGGCGGGCGCCGCACTGTGGATATCGGTTGGCGTGCTCGACGTGGTCGAAGGCGCGTCGGCCACCGTCCGCATCGCCATGTTACCGGGTCTGGCCCAACTCGCCGGGAGCGTCGCGCTGGCGCTCCTGATCGGCGTGGTGTTCGAGTGGCGCGATGCCGGGGGCGCGTCGAGCGCCGACGCGGTCTTGCCGTTGTACGGATTGAGCGCGCTGCTGCTTCCGTACCTGCCATGGCTACCCGATGTTCTGCCGGTCCTGCGTGTGTTTGCCGGCCCCGGTCGGTACCTGGTATGGCTCATCGTGATCGCCCAGGTGGTATGGGCCGCGCTCGGGTCCGGAAGCGGGCGGCGGGTGGCGGCGACGTTTCACGATCTGCCTTCGGCCCGCGCGTTGTTCATCATCTTCGCCGCCGCCGCTACGTTGCTGGTCGGCGCGTCCCGTCTGATCGCACCCTCGCGCCTGCTCGCCGACACCGATGCCCCGCACTATCTGGTCGCCACACAAAGCCTGATTCGCGATGGCGACCTCAACGTCGACAACAACTATCGACAGCACGCCTACGCGGCCTACTCCGACAACGACGTCGAGGCGCGTGCGACGTCGTCTGGCCGGACGCTGATGCCAATCGGGCTGCCCCTGATCCTGGCACCGGCATTCTGGGTCGCCGGGTACACGGGAAGCGCAACGTGGCTGGCGCTGCTGGCGGCCCTCGCCGCCGCGCTCGCCTGGTTCTGGGCGAGGCGGGTGACCGAATCGGTGTCGGCTGCGACCTTTGCCGCGGCGGCGACGACCCTCTCGGTGCCGGCCGTTGTGGCCAGCGCCACCATCGCGCCCGATGTGCCGGCGGCGGTGCTCCTGGTGCTGGCCGGTTCGTGCGCGCTCTGGCACACACCCCTGCCAGTCGCGAGCGGTGTGGACCACGCCCCGGCGCTGGGCCCGTGGCGCGGACTTCTGCTGGGCCTGACCGCAGGGGGCCTGCCATGGCTCCATCCAAGCTACGCGCCCGCCGCGCTCGTGCTGATCGCGCTTGGCGTCGCGCGGTGCTGGCCGTGGAGCCGCACGGGCGGATCACGCCGAGTGGCGACCGGCCTGATGCTCGCCGTGACGCCGGCGTTGGTGAGCCTCGCCTTCTGGCTGTTGACCAACCGCGCCGCGACCGGCGCGTGGTGGCTGACGCCGGCCTCGTGGGGCGGACCGCCAACGCCTCCCGGCTTCAACCTGGTGGGCCGGCATGCCTTTGCGCTGCTGGTCGATCAGAGGTACGGCGCGTTCAGCTACGCGCCAACCTTCGCCATCGCCCTGATCGGTCTCTGGGCGCTGTGGCGAGACACGAGCCAGACCCGGAGATGGGCCGTCGAGTTGAGTCTGCTGCTCGCCGCGATCGTGGTGCCCGCCGCGGTCGTGGTGGCGTGGCGCGGCACGGCCTTGCGGCCCGGGGAATTGATCCTGCCCGCCCTGCTGCTGGCGACCATGCCGATCGCCTGGGAGTACCGGCGTGCGGGTCGGCAGCCCGAACGACGCGCGATCTACCGCCTGATGCTTCTGATGGGCCTGGGCGCCAGTGCCGCCGTCGTCGCGGTGGACGGCGGCGCGCTGGCCGCGCTGAGGCCGGACGGCGTGTCACGCCTCGCCGAATGGCTGGCGCCCGACTGGCACCTGTGGCTGTACGCGCCCGACCTGGTTGCCCAGTCGGCGTGGCTGGGCCTGGTGCAGACTGTCATCTGGCTGGGCGCGGTGGTGGTCGGCGTGGCCCTGGCCAACTGGCTCGCCGCCCGGGCGGGACAGCGCGCCCCATCGCGCACCGGGCGCGGACTCGCGTTTGTGCGCGCCGACGCCGGCGCGATGGTCGCGCTGCTGCTGGCGACCGGGTCGATGCCGCTGCTGATTGGATCGTGGCTCAAGCCGCTGCCCGATGCACGCAACCGGCGCCACATCGAGATGCTCGACAGTTTCGATCCGCGGGCCCGGCCCATCGCGCTGCGCATGGATCCGCTGTCGGTGATCGAGGCCCGAACCGTGCCCGGCCTGTTTACGTTGACCGCCAGACCGGCCGGCCCGGCACCCGACGCGCAGGGCGCCGTCGAGTTCAATGCCAATTTCGCCTTGCCCGCCGGGCGCTATCGCGTCCAGGTCGTCGGGCGGGCCACCTCGTCGACCGAGGGTCCGCTCTCCGGGCGCCTGTCGCTGCAGGCCGGCACGTGGGGCGGGTCGATGGTCGAATGGGGGATCGAAGGGACCGATTCCCGCCAGTGGACCGATGCGTTCGACCTGCCGGCCGACATGGGCCAGATTCGTTTCGCCACGTCCGGCAAGCTCGGGCAGCAGGTACGAGAGCTTCGCCTGGTGCCGTACCGCGTCGTGCCGTTTCTCGATCGGATCGCCGCCGAAGACGTGCGCGCGGCGGCCCCATTCGATCGACTGTTGTTCCTCTTCCACGACGAGGAGGCCTATCCGGATGCCACCGGCTTCTGGGTGCGCGGCGGCAGCCAGTCGCGCGTGTCGGTGGTGTCGCGCTCGGGCCTGTTGATTTCGGATGTGCGGCTGGTGTTGCGCAGCCGTGTCCCCAATACCATTCATCTCGAGATGCCTGACCGCGTGTGGACCGAAGAGCTGGCCGCCGACCAGGAGCGGGCCATCCTGATCAAGCCCACGCTGCTGGACGGCACGGTGCGCTTGCGCATCACACCCGAACGAGGGTTCTATCCGGCTGACACCGATCCAGGAAGCACCGACAGGCGGCACCTCGGCTGCTACGTGAGGATCCTCGAATAACCACGCGTCGCCGCACGCGTACGCCCACAGGAGTTGACGATGGCCATGAAGGACGCACTGCTCCCCGAGTTCGATCACGAAGTCGCCGTCACGCGCACGGTCCTCGAGCGGATTGCCGAAGACCGGTTCGCCTTTCAGCCTCACGAAAAATCCATGACGCTCGGGCGGCTCGCCGCCCACCTGGCCGACCTCACATCGTGGGGGCAGACGATTCTGCACGACCCGGAGTTCAACATGGTCACCGGGGCGCCGCCGCGCCCCACGCCGTCGACCCGCGCGGAGATTCTGCAGATGCTCGACGAGAACGCGAAGAAAGTCCGCGCGCTTCTGGCCAACATCTCGGACGCCGAGCTGATGAACCCGTGGGCGCTGAAGCACGACGGGAAGGAACTGTTCTCGATGCCACGCGCCGCGGCCTGGCGCGCGTGGGTGATGAGCCACATGATTCATCACCGCGGTCAGCTGAGCGTCTACCTCCGGCTCACCGGATCGAAGGTGCCCAGCATCTACGGTCCGAGCGCCGACCAGTCCTGACCCCAGCGTCTGGTGAGGCCCGCGGCAACCACGAGTGGCCGCGGGCGACACCGGCACCATCCTGATGCGTTCGCCGTTCTTCCTGCTTTGTGCCGCTGTTGTTGCGGTGGCGTTCTGCCTGGTGGCCACGCTCAACAGCGGCGGCTACCGCTTCGGGGTGGGCGACCAGGCGTTCTACCTGCCGGCGATTCAACGGCATCTGGCACTCGACTCGTTTCCCCGCGATCGCGACCTGATCGCGCAGCAGGACCGGCTTATCGTCGTCGCTCGAGCGGCGGCCGGCGTGGTGTCGCGAACCGGGCTGAGCGTCGAAGCGCTGGCGTTTCTGGCGTACGTGTTTGCGCTGGTGCTGCTGCTGGCGGCAACCCTCAGTGTCGCGCACCAGATGGGGCTGTCGTGGTGGGCGCAGGCCGCGCTCGCCGCGGCCATCACGCTGCGCCACCGTGTCGGCCTGACCGGCGTCAACACGCTCGAGGGCTACACGCACCCGAGGATGCTGGCGTTCGGCGTCGGGATGGCAGCCGTCAGCGTCTACTTGCGGGGCAGGCCCTGGTGGACGATCGGCTTGGTGGCCATGGCCGCCGTCGTGCATCCCACCACCGCGGTCTGGTTTGCCGTGTGGCTGGGCACGGCTATCTTCGTCAGCCAGCGCCGGTGGCGCATACCGCTCGCGGCCTCCGCCGTGGTGACGGCGACCGGACTCGGATGGGCGCTCGGATGGGGGCCGCTGGCCGATCGCACCGCGCGGATGGACGCCGACTGGCTTGCCGTGCTGGGCACCAAAGACTATCTGTTCGCCAACGCCTGGCCGGTGAGCATGTGGCTGGTCGCCGGACTCTACGTGGCCGTGGTGGTCGCGGGATTCCGACTGCGCCGGACGGCCGGTTGCGCGCACGCGGGCGAAGCCGGGCTGGTGGCGGGCGCGCTGGCGCTGGCCGCAATCTTTGCGGTCACGCTCCCGTGGGTCGCTCGCGCGACGGCCCTGGCCATCCAGTTACAGATCTCCCGGATGTTCTGGATGCTCGACGCGTTCGGCACGATCTATCTGGCGTGGGCGGTGGCCGACGGCTTCGGGCGTGCCGCCAGCTCGACGTCGCCCGAGAGGATGCTCGCCAGGCGCGCGCGAATGGTCGCCGTCGTCGTCGCGCTCGCCGCCGTGGGTCGCGGGGCCTATGTGACGTGGATTGAGCATCCCGGCCGGGCGGTGGTCGAGTGGGCCTTGCCGCACACCGACTGGCAGGATGCCATGGACTGGCTCAGAGCGACGCCCGTGTCCACGCATGTACTGGCCGACCCGGGTCACGCGTGGCGCTACGGTTCGAGCGTCCGGGTGGCCGCCGCGCGGGACGTCTATCTGGAAGAGGTCAAGGACGCGGCGATCGCGATGTATGGACGGCCGGTCGCGGCGCGTGTGGCGGAACGGACCAGCGCCCTGGGCGCCTTCGACGCGCTGACGCCGGACTCGGCGCGGAGCCTGGCGAGACGCTTCGACCTCGACTACCTGGTCACGGAACGAACCCTCGACTTGCCCCTCGCCTACCGCAACGCGAGGTTCTCGATCTACCGCCTCAAGTAAGGGCTCGGTTAGGAATACACGTGTCATCGTGGGTGCCGAGGCGCCCGGATCGCAAGGCGCGAAACGCGAGAATACCGGGAGTATTTGAGCGTTGAGCAACGCCGCGAGGCGGGATGCATCGACGGCCAAGATGGTATGGTTATGCCTTACCGGGCCCTCAGGGCGTGATGAACCGCCCGCCCGAAGAACCGATGCACGAATTCGCCCCACCGCTCTGGTTGCGAGGCGGCCATCGAATGACCATTTACGCGTGGGCCCGCCGCCGCGTGCATGGTCTGCCGACCGCGGTGCCGCGGTTGTTCGACGTCGAGCCACGCACGCGCGTTCTGGCGCACTGTCACTGGCAGGCGGCGCCACGCGAGCATCCGACGCTCGTCACGCTGCACGGGCTCGAGGGGTCGAGCGATTCCCACTACATGCTGGGGATTGCCGACAAAGCGGTGCGCCGAGGCTTCAACGTGGTCCGCCTCAACCAACGCAATTGCGGCGGCACCGAACATCTCTCGGAGGGGCTGTACCATTCGGGCCTCACGCAAGACGTCGTCGCGGTGCTGACCGAACTGGCCGAACACGACGGCCTCCCTTCCATCGCGGTGGCAGGCTATTCGCTCGGCGGCAATCTCGCCCTTCGTCTGGCGGGCCTGCGCGGCGACACGCCGCCGCCGTGGCTGAGCGCGGTCTGCGCGGTGTCGCCGACGCTGGAACTTGGCGCGTGCATCGACGCCATCGAACGTCGTCGGAATCGACTCTACGAACGCGAATTCATGAACGGGCTGCGGGCACGAATCCGCCTGAAGGCCACGCTGCAGCCCGATCGGTACGACATCACCGGCCTCGAGCACGTCCGGAGCATCCGCGCGTTCGACGATCGGTATACCGCGCCGCACTTCGGGTTCGCCGACGCAGCCGACTACTACTATCACATGGCGGCCATGCGCGTGGTCGATCGAATTCGGATCCCGACGCTGGTCATCACCGCCGAGGACGATCCCTTTATTCCGGTCGAGCCGTTTCGGGACGAGCGCGTAACAGGAAACCCGCATATTCACCTGCGCATCACGCGCCACGGCGGGCACTGCGGGTACATCGAGAACGCACGCGGCGACTACGACGGCTACTGGGCCGAACAGCAGATTGTCGAGTTCGCCGCGACGCACGCGTCTGCGACGGATCGCCGGGACTGAAGACCCGGTCTTCAACACGGCAAGGATGGAGCCCCGGGGTCGCCGAAGGCACACGGGACGTGCGCCGACGAGTGCTCCCGCGCTTTACGTTCGGTTCGGCGTCACGCTAGAGTGATGCCCATGATACCCGCACGATTCGCACTCATGCTGATTCCCGCGTTGCTGCTCTCGGCCTGCTCGGGCGGCACGCCTGCCAACGCCCGTGAGTATCCACTCCAGGGCGAAGTGCTCGCCATCAAGGGGGACCGCACCGAGATCACCATCAAGCACGGCGACATCAAAGGGTTCATGCCCGCGATGACGATGCCGTTCCCGATCAAGCGCGCGGGGCTGCTGGACGGGCTGGCGGTGGGCGATCTGGTGACGGCGACGCTGGTGGTCACCGACCAGGAGTCGTTCCTCTCGACCCTGGAGAAGACAGGCAGTCTGCCCCCGGACCGGCGCAGCACGGGCCAGCCGATGCTGTCCGACTCGCTCCGGCCTGGCGCGATCATCCCCGACATCGGACTCACCGATCAGACCGGGCACAAGTTCACCCTGGCCGCCTATCGGGGCCAGTACGTCGTGTTCACCTTCGTCTATACGCGATGCCCGCTGCCGGATTACTGCCCCCGGATGAGCACGCATTTCGCCGCGATTCAGCGTGCCTTCGCCGATCGTCCGTCCTTGCGCATGGGCACTCGGCTCCTGTCGATTTCCTTCGATCCCGACTTCGACACGTCGGACATCCTCGCCGCGTACGCCAAACGCGTCGGGGCCGACGACGCGGTCTGGCGCTTTGCGACGGCGCCGCGCGCGCCGCTCGACGCCTTCGGGCTCGCGCTCGGATTGACCGTCATGCGCGAGGGGATGGCCGGCGACGACATCACGCACAACCTGCGAACCGTCCTGATGGACCGCGAAGGCAAACTTGTGAAAATATACAATGGTAACGACTGGTCGCCTGACGATGTGGTCAGGGACCTGGAGGCATTGATCAAGTAGCCCCGCCTCTTCCGACACCTGACACCGCACGCGTGGCGTTCCGGGATTCGCCCGACGTCTCCGCCCGTGCGCAGGAGTTTTCCATGAGTGAGATGGTTCTGCTGGGCGACGAAGCCGTCGCGCTCGGCGCGGTTCACGCGGGCCTGACCGCCGCGTACGCGTACCCGGGCACGCCGTCGACCGAGATCACCGAATACCTGATCCGCTATCAACGCACGCACCAGCGGCCGATCGCCCAGTGGTGCGCGAACGAAAAGACGGCGTACGAAGAAGCCCTGGGCGTGTCGTATGCCGGACGACGGACGCTGGTGTCGATGAAGCACGTGGGACTTAATGTCGCGGCCGACCCGTTCATGAACTCGGCGCTCATCTCCATCAACGGCGGCCTCGTGGTGGCCGTGGCCGACGACCCGGGCATGCACAGCTCGCAAAACGAACAGGACACCAGACTGTTCGCCGACTTCGCGCGGGTGATCTGCCTGGAGCCGGCCTCACACCAGCAGGCGTACGACATGACGCGCGAGGCATTCGACCTGTCCGAGCGCTTTCACATTCCGATCGTGCTGCGGCTGGTGACGCGGCTTGCGCACAGCCGCGGCAACGTCATGGTGACACAGGCGCGCGCCGAAAACCCGCTGTCGACGTCCTCCGACCCGGCGTCGTGGATCCTGCTGCCGGCCAACGCGCGGCGCCAGTGGCGGGCCCTGCTCGATCGGCAGCCCGACCTGCAGCGCTACACGGCGACCACGCCGCACAACACGGTGAGCGGCACCGGATCCGGCACCGACGTCGGGGTGATCACGACCGGGCTGGCGCGCAACTACTACCTCGAAAATCTCGACGACCTGTCGGCGCCGCCCGCGCACCTGCACATCGGGGCCTATCCCTTTCCCGCCGACCTCATTCGGTCGTTTGTCGGCGGTCTGCGCCGGGTCCTGGTGCTCGAAGAAGGCTATCCCTATCTCGAGCGCGCCTTGCGCGGCATCGTCGCGCCGTCGTTCGAGATCCAGGGACGCGAGTCTGGTCATGTGCCGCCCGACGGCGAACTCAATCCGGATATCGTGCGCGCGTCCCTGGGTCTTCCCGTCCGGCAAGGCCTCGCGATCGAGAGCCTGAAGCTGCCACCGCGGCCGCCGCAATTGTGCGCCGGCTGCCCACATGGCGACAGTTTCCATGCCGTCACCGCCGCGCTGGCCGGGTTCCCCGACGCGGTGGTCACCTCCGATATCGGCTGCTACACGCTCGGCGCGCTGCCGCCCTACAACGCCATCCAGTCGTGCGTCTGCATGGGGGCGTCGATCGGAATGGCCAAGGGGGCCGCCGAGGCTGGGATGCATCCGGTGGTCGCCGTGATCGGTGACAGCACGTTCCTGCACTCGGGGATGACGCCGCTGCTCGACGCCGTCACCCAGGACACGCCGATGACGCTGCTCATCCTCGACAACAAGACGGTCGGGATGACTGGCGGCCAGCCCACCATCCGTCCGTCGTCGGAGTTGGAGGGACTGGTCCGCGCGCTGGGCGTCCCAGACGGCCACCTGCACGTGGTGGAGGCGCACCCCAGACACGACGCGCGCAACACGGATCTGCTTCGGCGCGAACTCGAGCACCGGGGACTCTCGGTGATCATTGCCGTGCGCGAGTGTCTCGAGACCATCAAGCGGAGCAAGCAGGAGCAGGCCGCCGCGGTCGCCGTCTGATCTGGCCGTTGCGGCCGCCGCAGGCCACGTCACCAAGGAACACGCTATGAAGTTCGACATCATTGTGGCAGGCGTCGGCGGACAGGGCGTCCTGTCGGTCTCCTCCATCATCGCGTCGAGCGCGATGCACGAGGGCCTGTCGGTCAAGCAGTCCGAAGTGCACGGCATGTCGCAGCGCGGCGGCGAGGTGCAAGCCAATCTGCGGCTGTCCGACAAGCCGATCGCCAGCGACCTGATTCCGCGCGCGACCGCGTCGCTCGTGCTCAGCATGGAGCCGCTCGAAAGCCTTCGGTACCTGCCCTACCTGTCGGCCACCGGCACGGTGCTCACGGCCACCGACGCGGTCACCAACTTCGCCGATTATCCCGACCTCGAAGGCCTGTTGGTCCGGATCCGCGCGCTCCCGCGCGCCATCCTGATCGATGCGGAACGTCTCGCCAAGCAGGCGGGATCGGCGCGTGCGACCAACATGGTGATGGTCGGGGCGGCGTCCGGCCTGCTGCCGATCCGGTTCGACACCATCGAGCACTTCGTGCGCACGCTGTTCGCCGCCAAGGGTGCCAAAGTGGTCGAGACCAATCTGAAGGCGCTGGCGGCTGGCCGCGACGCGGCGGCCGCATCCTGACCGGGTGAAGGGCGTATGGATCCCACACTGATCGCGCAGGTGTTCGACGGCGCCCGACGCGGCGGACGCGACGTCCTGCTCGAAACCGAAGGCTTGCAGTTGCTCGCGGCCCTGGGAGTGGCCGCCCCCGCCCACATGGTTGTCCGGGCCGCAGACGATCTCGCGCCTGCCGCGCTCGACTGCCTCAACGGAACCCGGGTGGCCGTCAAGGTCGTGTCGCCGCAGATCCTCCACAAGAGCGATGTTGGCGGAGTCGCCATCGTCGACAAGACGCACCCGCAGGTGACCGCCGCGATAGCCGACATGCACGCCCGACTGGGCGCGCGCGGCGTGGTGGGCTACTTGATCAGCCAGTTCGTGCCGCACGCCACCGGACTGGGTCACGAATTCCTGATCGGCCTGCGATGGACCGACGATGTCGGCGCGGTGGTGACGGTGGGCGCGGGGGGGATCTACACCGAGTTCCTCGCCGATCACTTCAAGGTCGGCCGCGATGTCGCCGTGCTGTCGCCGGCGCTCGCCACGCGGGACAGCGTGCGCCGCGCGCTCGAAGAGGTGGCGGTGGTGCAACTGGCCACCCGGCCGCTGCGCGGCCAGCCTGCGAGAGTGTCGATCGAGCCGATCGTGGACGCGGTCGAGATCTTTCTCGGCCTGGCCCGGACCTTCGGCGATCAGATCGCGGAGTGCGAGGTCAATCCGTTCGTGCTGGCGGCCGACCGGAGGCTCGTGGCGCTCGACATTCTGGTCACGCTGCGCGCCGCCGGCGATCGATCGAGGGTGGCGGTTCCTCCCCGGCCGCTCGACAAGTTGAAGCGCCTGCTCGAACCCCGGTCTGCGGCCATCATGGGCGTGTCGGAACGGCTCAATCCCGGCCACATCATCGTCAACAACCTGATTCGCGAAGGATTCGATCGCGACCGCATCTTCGTCGTCAAACCGGGCAGCGAACGCCTCGAAGGATGCCGGTGTGTGCCCGACATCGCCTCGATCCCCGAGCGGGTGGACATGTTCGTGATGTGCATCGACGCCGCCCAGGCGTCGGCGGCGATCGTCGAGATCGTCGAGCGGCAGGCGGCCGAAAGCGTGGTGTTGATTCCGGGAGGGCTGGAGGAAAAAGAAGGCAGCGAAGCCATCGTTCAGCGCATGCGCGACGCGATGGCGCAGGCCCGGCGCAGCGAGTGGGGCGGGCCGGTGATCAACGGCGGCAACTGCCTCGGCATCCGGTCGAGGCCGGGCCGGTACGACACCACGTTCATTCCGGAATACAAGCTGCCGGTGCCGACCGGCGCGCCTTCGCCGCTCGCCATCGTCTCGCAGAGCGGCGCCTTCGCGGTGGCGCGCGCCAGCAAGTTGGACACGCTCAATCCCAAGTACGCCATCACGCTCGGCAATCAGATGGACCTCACGGTCGGCGACTATCTGACGTATCTCAAAGACGACCGCGAGATCGAGGTGTTCGCCGTGTACGTCGAGGGCTTCCGCCCGCTCGACGGACTCAGGTTTCTGGAGGCGGCGCGCCAGATTACCGAGTCGGGCAGGACCGTCGTGCTGTATCGGGCGGGGCGGACCCCGGCCGGCGCCAAGGCGTCGGCGAGCCACACCGCCTCGATTGCCGGCGATTACGCCGTCATCCGGACGCTGGCGAGGCAGGCGGGCGTGCTGGTGGCCGATTCGCTCGAGGACTTCGACGATCTCACGCAGATGTGTACGCTGCTCGGCAGAGCGCGGGTCCAGGGATGGAATCTGGCGGCCGTGTCGAACGCCGGCTTCGAGTGCGTCGCCATCGCCGACAACCTCGGGGCGTTCCAGTTGCCGCCCTACAGCCCGGCGACCGAGCGCACGCTGGGCGAGATCTTCGCCAAGAGCCGCATCGATCAAGTCGTGGACGTCCACAATCCGATCGATCTGACGCCGATGGCCGGCGACGCCGCGTACGCCGAGGTGGTGACGGCGGTGCTGGCCGACGATCGCTTCGACGCGGCGGTGATCGGCTGTGTGCCGATGACCGGCGCACTCAATTCGTTGCCCGCCGGCAGCGGCCACGCCGAAGACTTCCGACGGCCCGACAGTCTCGTCAGCCGCCTCGCCGCCATGAGCAGCCAGCGGCGCATCCCGTGGATTGCGGTGGTGGACGCAGGACCGCTCTACGACGCGATGGCCCGACACCTGGCCGCGGCCGGTATTCCGACGTTTCGCGCAGCCGACCGGGCGATGAGGTTGTTCAACGTGTACTGCGCCGCGCGGATGGGGCACGACGTGCGGGAGGCTGGTAAGAAGTGAAAAGCCACAGCGGCAAGAAGCGTGGCGTCAGGAGATCGCGGTGACGGCCTCGGCTCCACCACTCGACGTCTTCGCGCCCGCCGAACGCCGCCTCATCAGGCGCCTCTCCACGCCTCAGCTCGTGCAGGGCTTTCTCAACCAGTTGCCCTACAACAACGAGCCGGCGCCGGTCGGAGAGACCCTGAGGAGCTTCCGGGGTGTGCTGCGGCACCGGACCGCGCATTGCCTCGAAGCCTCCCTGGCGGCCGCCGTCATCCTCGAGCAACACGGCTATCCCCCGCTCGTGCTCAGCTTCGAGTCGGTCGACAAGCTGGACCACGTGCTGTTCGTCTACCGGCAGGAGGGTCGATGGGGCTCGATTGCACGGTCGCGCGACCCCGGTCTGCACGGCCGCAAACCCGTCTTTCGATCGGCCCGAGCGCTCGCACAGAGCTACTTCGACGCGTATATCGATCTGAGCGGGTGCGTGACGGCCTTTGCCGTCGTGAATCTGCAGCAGGTGCTGGGAGGGTACGACTGGCGGCTATCCGCCAAGAATATCTGGAAAGCGGAACAGGTGCTGATTGACTTCCCGCACACGCGCCTTCCGTACGACCGCGGCCGCGAGCGCCGTCTCCGCGCACGCTACGTCGCGTTTCGGCAGCGCTATCCAGATCGCAAGCCGCTCGACTACCCGGGGCGCGACACGTGGACCCCGCTCCCACTGCCGTACGCGGGTCGCGGGTACTTCCGACCTTGGGTCGACCCTTCGACGCAGGTGCGTTGAATACGTGTCCTCGATGCGAGCCAGGCGAGGGTGCCCGACTGGCTGTGGGACGACCGATCCGGCTCAAGTGCGCTCAGGGTCTCGCGATCGAGCGCGGGCAGCAGCTGCCAGAGGCGGTCAGCGCTGGCTGCCCAGCAACCCGATGATGTCGTCGCCACCCGGCTTGAACACGTTCAGCCGGAACGGCGTCTCCACTTTTCCGTTGGCGCCGGCCGACAAGACAATGACAGGATCACCGGTTCCAAAGACGCCGATATTGGCCGCGTACCGGTGTCCCCACGGGTCGATGGGTACCGCTTCCAGGTAGGGACCGCCCCAGCCTTTCGAAAACCCGACGCCTTCGCGCCTGGGGTAGCCGGCTTCGTTGGTCACCAGGTGCTCATCCATCAACTGCACGTTGGTCCCATCCAGGGCGGCCGCCCATTCGGCCGAACCGGCGACCGCCGGTTCCACGGTGTCCCCGGGCCCGACGAGGAGCTTGGGGGTCTGTCCGGTGGCCGCCGACTTGAGGTGTGACACGTCGAACAGCAGCCGCGCCAGCGTGGTGGTCAGCACCTGCACGTCGCCGCTGGCCTTGATAGTGCGCGCCTGGGACACGTAGTCCATGATGGAGGGCGCGGCGGTGGCCGTCAGAACGGTCATCGTGGCGAGCATGATCGTGGTTTCGGTCAGCGAAAATCCGCGTTGCCGTCCCGCCCGATGGAGCACGCGCGCGACGCCGACTCGCGCCACCGATTCACAGACCTGTTTCATCGCACTCCTCCGTTACAACAATCCGCGACGGCGCCACGCGACCGCGCCAACCACGCCCGATCCAATCGCCCACGCCGCCATGCTGCCCAGCGAGGCCAGAGTCGCGCCCACGCCTTCGCCGCGAATAATCGCGCCCTGCAACACATCGACCAGCGCGGTCGACGGCAGCAGCGCCGATGCGGGCCGCAGCCAGTCGGGCAGCATCACGACCGGCAACGCCGCGCCACTCAAGACGAGCATCGGCACAAAGACCATGTTGGCGTACGCGTTGGCCCGGTGGCTGGCCTTGGCCAGACCCGCGAGAGCAAACCCGATGCCGCAGAATGCCGCCGAGCCCACCGCAATCCCGACCAGCCACGTCGCGACGCCGCCCGGCCACCTCACCCCGAAGCACACCCGCACCACCACAATCTGGATCGCCGCCGACGAACAGGCGACGATCCACCGCCACAGCACCGCGGCCCACAAGAAGCGCGAGGCCGGCACCGGAAACATCGAGAGCCGCCGATAGATCCCGCGGTCCCTGGCCGCGCTCATCCCGATTCCCACGCTGAACAGCGCGGTGCCCATGATGCCGGTGGTGACGATGCCGCTCACCAGAATCACGCGCACGGACGGGTCCCGGCCCAGCGCCCCGACAAACAGCAGCAGGAGCACCAGAAAGAACGCGTAGTTCCAGAACATCAACTGACCGTCGCGGCAATGCGTCCGCAGGCCGTCGAGCGTGAGCCGCATGATCTGACGCAGCGCGACCACGAACTCCTCCTTCATCACTGCCCCGACCCGACGACCCGACTATCCGCGTCCGATTCCACACCCGCCGCGTCGGCGCTCCCCTTCGACTCAGTCGAGTTGAGGGCGTGTGGTCGACGTGAATTCGGGGTCTACAGTTGGCTGGCCCGCATCATCTCCACGAATCGATCTTCGAGCGTCGCCTGCGCCAGCCGAAGACTTCGCACCTGCAATCCCGCCCCGACCAGCGCCCCGGCCACCGACTGCAGCGCGGGACCGGGATCGGTAATCTCCACCCGCACCACCGATCCTTCGCGGGAGATGTCGCCCACCCCCGCCAGGCCCTTGAGCATCTCGGCGGGAATCGGGACGGTGGTTTCGAGCACCATCCGTCCCCGCGATCCGCCGGCCGAAACCAGACGTTCCGGCGTGTCAACCGCGAGGACTCGGCGATTGCCCAGAATCGCCACGCGGTCGCACAATCGTTCGGCTTCGTCCATCTGGTTGGTGGACAGCACGATGGCCATGCCCCGGTCGCGCCTGCCGCGCAAGACGTCCCACAGGTCCTGCCGTCCGCCGGGGTCGAGCTCCCGGGTCGGCTCGTCGGCAAAGAGCACTTTGGGGTCCGACACCAGCCCCATGGCCAGCGAGAGCCGCGCCAGTTCGTGCGGCGCCAGTTGCTCGCGATACGTCGCCTGCAGTTTCGCCAGTCCGACATCGCGCATCAACGCGTCGACGTCCGTCTGGTGATCGTAGAGGCTGGCGCTCAGCCGCAACACCTCGGCCACCGTGGTCCGCCGCTCGACAGTCGATGGACGCAGCGACGAACCGACGTGCTGCCGAATCTCGAGCGAGGCGGGACGGGTGCTTCCCAGCAGGCGTACGACGCCAGCCAGCGGCGCCCGCAGGCCGATCAGGGTCTCGAGCAGGGCCGTCTTGCCGGAACGGGCCTGCCCGACAATGCCAAAAATTTCGCCGGCACGGATCTCAAGGTCGACCCCCTCGAGCACGACCGTGTCGCCGCGCCCGACGCGAAGCCCTTCCGCGCTCAGCACGATGTCGGCGCGGGCAGCGAAATCTGTGGCCATGGGCGGATGATCCTGACTGATCGGAGCGGTGGTCCCCGGCGACGCCCCGTGAGGCCTTCTGTTCGCCAGGTCTGCCACCCGAATCGGAAGCACGTTGCGTGCCGACGTCAGCGGTCCAAAAACACGGGTAAATCCGGCACCGATGGGCCCGATCCTACATTTTTTCAGGGAAACAACGCGAGGCGTCCCCGAATGTGTCGTTTCCGGCCCCTCGCCGGCACCCTCAATCGAGGTCGAAATCCCGCTTCGGCTTCGAAATCGGTTCCTCGCGCGCCGCCCGCAACGCTTCCTCGAACCGCTTCGACAACGCGTCGCCGCGGGTCTTCTGGGTCTGGACGGATTGCTCGAACGCCGCTTCCCGCCGCGCCTTTTCGTCGGCCACCAGTTTGGCGGCGAAATCCAGATCGGGCGTGTCGGATCGGGGCGGCTCCCGATGCGAGATCACCTGGTCGAGGTTCTTGTCCACCACGATGACGGCCGAACAGCACGGGCACGTGATTTCGAATTCCGACTTGAGTTTCGCCACGACGCACTCCTCTGGTCCCGACATCGAGCCACTCGCGGCCTCAGGCGGCGTCTCGATGCACACCTGCCCGGCCGCCCACGTCAAACCCGTCACCTGCCGCCGCGGTGACCGGACAGCCGTCACGGTCGAATCCCATGATAGTGCCTCTTGACCGTAGATTTCATAGTGATATCATATAGGTATCGTCCAGGAGGACACACATGGTAAGAGAAACTGAACGTCTGGCAGCGTCTGGTTGGGTCGTGTTGCCGGTATTGCTGGTCGTGCTGATGGCGGGCGCCCTGGGATTTGCCGCAGGCGTCCGCGATCCCCAGTCGCCCTGGCTGGTGGTGGCCTGCGTGCTGGTCTGGATCGTCGACATCACGATGATGGCCGGCCTGTTCGTCGTCAATCCCAACGAGGCCAAGGTGCTGCAGTTGTTCGGGCGCTACGCCGGCACGGTCAAGGCCCCTGGGCTGCGATGGGCCAATCCGTTCTACACCAAGCGGCAGATTTCGCAGCGCATCCGAAACTTCGAAACCACGCGCCTCAAGGTCAACGACCACGAGGGCAACCCGATCGACATCGCGGCGGTGGTCGTCTGGAGAGTGGTGGAAACCGCCGAGGCCTGTTTCGAAGTCGACGATTACAACAACTACGTCCACGTGCAGAGCGAAGCGGCGCTTCGCAACCTGACCACCAGTTATCCGTACGACACCCACCTCGAAGGCCAGATGTCGCTGCGCGGCAATACGGCCGAGGTGGCGGCCCATCTCAAAACCGAGATCCAGGATCGGCTGTCGAAAGCCGGCGTCGAGGTGATCGAGGCGCGATTCAGCCACCTGGCCTACGCCGCCGAAATTGCGGCCGCGATGCTGCAGCGTCAGCAGGCCGGCGCGATTATCGCGGCGCGCCAGCGGATCGTGGAAGGGGCGGTCGGCATGGTGGAGATGGCCCTCGAAATGCTCAGCAAGAAGGCCATTGTGACGCTCGACGAAGAGCGAAAAGCGGCGATGGTCAGCAACCTGCTGGTCGTGCTGTGCGGTGAGCGGGCCGCGCAGCCGGTGGTCAACGCCGGGACGATCTACCAATAGCGATGGCCGACCGTCGCGCGTTTCTGCTTCGTGTCGATCCGGACGTGCTCGAGGCCGTCCAGCGGTGGGCGAACGACGATCTGCGCAGCCTGAATGCGCAGATCGAGTTCCTGCTCCGACGCGCGCTCAGGGATGCGGGCCGGGCGCGCCCGGCGCCGGAGACGAAAGCCAGCCGCCGGAGCGACACAGATTGATGGGATTCACACCCCACTCACGCAGGTGGAGAGACTGACGACGGACCGGTTTCAAAACCCGTTCTGATGCGCGCAAACTGTGGCATGCACGCAAACTGTGGCATGCACGCAGGTGGAGAGACTGACGACGGACCGGTTTCAAAACCCGTTCTCGCGGCGCTGGTCGCTCGCCGCTCACGCAGGTGGAGAGACTGACGACGGACCGGTTTCAAAACCCGTTCTCGCGGCGCTGGTCGCTCGCCGCTCACGCAGGTTTTGAAACCGTCCCCTATCCCTCTTCTTCGAAACCTTCTTCTTTGGAGGGGAGCAGGCGGGTCGGCGGGCGCAGGGCTTCGCGGTGATCGAACACCGGGAAGCCGGAGACGTGCCAGGACACCGGGCAACCGGGTGATTTGTGTTGCAGGACCACCGTCACCGGACTGCCCTCCACGCCGTCGCGAAACGCCAGACGGCACCCGCAGGCGAGGGTGGCAGTGGAGAATCCTTTGGTGGTCACAAGAAGATCATACTACAGGAGACCGAGCACGTCTTTTTCGAACTGCTCTTTCGAGTGGAGGCCCATGCGCTTGCGGCAGACGAATCCGTCGCGGCTGATGATGAAGGTGGTGGGCAGGCCCCACATCGGCGCAAACGCTTCTTCCAGATCGTCGTGTCCCATGCCAATCAGCACCGGATACGACATCCGATATTGATCGACGAAGGGCTTGAGGGCTTCGGGCTGGTCCTGCACCTGGACCCCGATCACCGCAAGGCCGCGGTCCTTGTATTGATCGTGCAGTTGGATGAACCCGGGGATTTCGACTTTGCACGGCCCGCACCACGTCGCCCAGAAATCAAGGACGATCACTTTGCCTTTGAACGACGCCAGGTTGACGCTGGCCCCGTTGACATCCTTGAGCGTGAAGTTCAGGTTCGCCGTTTTGGCATTGGGATCGCAGACCTCTGGCCCGAGTGTGCTTGAGGCGCCGGGCGCGCCGCCCGACGAGGCCGCACCGCCGGACGACGGCTTGCCGGTGCCGGTCCAAATGACGACCGCCGCGAGTCCTGCCGCCGCCACTGCTGCCGCCAGCCATCGCCTGTTCATCGTCTCACCCTTCGTTTCGTGACGTGGGCTGCACGCCCGGTCGGTTGGAGGCCGACCGATCGAGGCCCAGCCCGCCTCTCGCAGAGGCGCCCTGCGCCCACGCTCCTACATAGAACCCGATCCCCCTTCAAAGGTCAAACCGTCGAAGACACAGGATTGCGGGCCACGTCTGGTAGACGGTAACATGAGAGCGTACTGACAGCTGCCTGCCTTTGAGAATTCGCTGGCGAGGTGACCGAATGCCTACTCGCGCAACGCGCACTGTGGTCGGGCTCTGGCTGATTGTCGTTGTGGCGCTGGCACTGCTGTGCCCTGCCGCCAACGCGTCGGCCCAAACGCCCTACGTCCCCTATTACGGGAAGAACTTAGTCCGGTACGACCGGTTCGACTGGCACATCTACAAGTCGGAACACTTCGAGATTTACTACTACACGGGCGTAGACAAACATCTCGAGAAGATCGCCGGGTACGCCGAGAGCGCGTATCAGCAGATCAGCGCCGACCTCAAGCACGATCTCGCGTTCAAGGTGCCGTTGATCATCTTCAAGACGCACAGCGAATTCGAGCAGGAAAACGTCATCCCGGGTGCGGCCGAAGAAGGCGTCGGGGCGTTCGCCGAACCGACGCGCAACCGGATGTTGCTGCCGATCGACAGCCCGCCGGATCTGCTCTATCACCTCATCGTCCACGAACTGACGCACATCTTCGAGTTCGACATCATTCCGCAGTCGCTGGTCCGGCAGTCGACGCCCCTGTGGGTGGCCGAAGGGCTGTCGGACTATATGACCGGACTGTGGCGTCCGATCGACTTGATGACGGTCCGCGATGCCGCGATCGCCGACATCATCCCGAAGATGAGCAAACTCGAGGGCTACGGGGATACCAACAATCCCCGGCTGGTCTACAACCTCGGGCATGCGGCCTTCGAATTCATCGAATCGAAATGGGGCAAGGAGGGCTTGCGGCAGTTCCTGTTCTCGATGCGAAAGAACATCATCGGGGGCGGCGACACGGCGTTCCAGACCGCGTTCCAGATGGACGGGGACGATTTCGACCAGCAGTTCGACCGGTATCTCAAGGCGCGGTTCAAGCCGTTCCGCGACAAGGAGACGCCGGCCGACTACGGGAAGAACTTTGCACCCAAGCCCGAAAAGACGCCGTTTCTGGACGTGTTCACGATCGAACCGTCTCCCTCGGGCGATCTGATGGCGGCGGCGACCGTCAATCGGAAGGACCGGGAGATGGATCTGGTCCTCATCTCGGCCAAAGACGGCAAGGTGATTCGCAACCTCACGCCCGGCTTCGACCAGGGGATGGGCTTCGACTACATCGTGACGCCGGGCGAGCGATGGGTGACGATTCCCTGGCTGGCCTGGGCGCCATCGGGTGACCGGCTCGCCTACGTGGTGCGGAAGGAAAAGTACAAGTCCATCGTCATTCAGAACGTGCTGACCCGCAAGATCGAGCGGCGCATCGAATTGAAAGGCGTTGATGAGCCCGAGTCGCCAACGTTTTCGCCCGATGGGAAGAAGATCGCGTTTGCGGCCCTGCAGAACGGGGTCGGCGACATCTTCTCGATCGATCTCGAGTCTGGCGCCGTCGAGAATCTGACCAAGGATCCGTTCGCCGACTATGCCCCCACGTACTCGCCGGACGGCAAGACGGTGGTGTATCTGGCCCGGATCAGTGGGAACGAGAAGCTCTTCAAGCTCGATCTGGCGACCGGCAAGAAGACGCAGCTGACCTTCGGCACGCACGACGATGGGGCGGCGAAGTTTACCGACGCCGAGACCGTGATCTTTCCGTCGACCGCGACCGACCCGAACAAGGCGATCGAGCCCGAGGTCGCCCGCAACGGCGGCATCTACAACCTCTGGACGCTCAGCCTGAAGACCGGCGAGTTGAAGCAGTGGACCGACACGATCGGCGGCAATTTCTCGCCGGTGATCCTGCGCGACGGCAAGACGACCAAGACCGCGTTCGTGTCGTACTACAAGGGCGACTACGAACTGCACCTGCTCGATCGCAAGGAGTCGTCGCTCACCGTCAACACCAGCGACTTCGGCGCGCCGGGTCCGGTCATCGATTTCCAGGCGCCGCTCAGCCACACGCTGATCGCGGAGAACGCCAAGCGCAAGGGCAGCTGGGACAAGTTGTTCCTCGAGGGGCGGCCGCCGATCAGCGTCGGCGTCACCAGCGGCGGCAACCTGTTCGGCGGCACCGCCGTCTCGTTCACCGACGTGCTGGGCGACAAGCGCGTCGACGTCTACGCGTCGTCGATGTCTCAATATCGCACGTTCGCCGCGTCGATGATCAACCTCGAACACCGGTTGCAGTATGCGCTGCAGGGCTACTGGCAGGACGAGTTCTACTACGCGCAGTTGTCCGGGGTGTACTACGACCCGGCGTACGACCCGTACATCGATCGCAGCCTCGCCACCTCGACCCGATCGGTGCGGGGGATGAGCCTGTTCGGCATCTACCCGATGAGCCGGTATTCGCGGGTGGAACTGTCAGCCGGGTTCGCCTACGTCAAGGAGAGCTTCAACGACCAGGCCCTGGCCGACTATTCGACGCAGTATCAGCAGCAGACGTTCGGACGTTCGTTGTTCCGCAACGGCTGGTACGCGCCGCTGGCGGCGGCGTTCGTGCAGGAGACGACGATCTTCCGCGAATTCGGCCCGCTGGCGGGCAGCACCATGCGCGCCAGTTACGAGGTCGCGCCGCCGGTGACCAAGGGCCTGTCGTGGCAGGCGATCGAGGGCGACATCCGCAAGTACATCAAGATCGGCAGTTCGGGCCTGCTCGCGCTGCGCGCGAAAGGCTACAAGAGCTGGGGCTCGACGCCGAGTTATACGTACTTCGGCGGCAACGGCGACATGCGGGGATACGACTATCTGGAGTTTATCGGCCAGAACGCGTTCTTTGGCAACGCCGAGATCCGGTTCCCCTTGATTACCGCGATGGCCACGCCCATTGGCATCCTCGGCGGGGTCCGAGGGGTGTTCTTTGCGGATGTGGGCGGCGCGTGGTTCTCGGGTGCCGGGTACAAGTTTTCGACGAGCCAGGCGGAGACCATCACGCCCATCGTCAACTACAACATCGACCCGAATACCGGATTGGCGACGCCGGTCTACGGCAGCCCGACGAGCATCTCGGGGTTCAGGCTGGTGGACGGCCGGGCGTCGTACGGCGTGGGGCTGGAGACGTTTGCGCTGGGCTTCCCAATTCACTTCGACTGGTCGTGGCGCACGCTGCTCAACAAGGGCTGGGAAGACATCGTGTTCGCGGCGTCGGGCGGCAGCGCGGCGTTCCGCAAGGCGCGGTTCCAGTTCTGGATCGGGTACGACTTCTAGAGACTGACCCTCAGGGTCGAGCAACGGCCGGGGCGCGCCAACTGCCCCGGCCGTTGTGTTATTTCCTCAGCCGCAGTTCGGCCTTCTCCAAATCGAACGACACGTGATACTTGCTCAGGAACTGGTGGCCGACGATGCCGCCCAGTTCGTAGCCCAGCAGGACGCTCGGCGCCCGCAGGCTGAGCACGACCACCGACATCCGGTTGAACCGAATGTCGTTGAAGGCCAGATTGACGCCTGGCAACAGGTACGCCTCGCGATCCCAGCCTGATGCGCCATACACCTTGAGCGCGATCCGGGTGGCGCCGGCCGGGGCCGGCAGGGCCCGCGCCGTATCGGTGCTGATGGAAATCACCTGGCCGCCGGTGTCGACGACAAAACTGCGGGGATGCTCGTCGCCGACCATCCCGCGCACCGTCGCCAGTCGAGTCAGCCAGAGGCTCATGGTTTCGCTGGCCGGCGCCTCGTCGGCCGGCAGATGTCGCGCCAACGTGATCGTGCGCTTCGCATAATCCACGGTCATCGACAATCCCAGCGCCAGCGGCGACACGCTGTCGCGCTCGGGGGCCGGGAGGCTGGAGAGCGCTGGGGTCTTGATGATGCAGGGCACGTTCTGGATGCGAAGCCCGCTCAGTTCGAGACTGTCGATGCGCCCAATCTGGAGTCCTCGCAGGCCCACTTCGCCGACGCCCGCGCTGACGGTGAAGGCGAGGGGCGTGACCCCCTGGCGATCCACCGCCCGCCGCGAGACCGTCGCCAGTTCGGCCCCCGTGTCGACGACGAATTCGCCCTCGGCGCTCCCATTGATGCGTCCGGCGACAATGATCTTGTCGTCGGCGAGCCGAAACGGCAACACGTACACGCCGTCAGGGTTACTCGCGATTCGGTAGGGGATTCTCCGGCCGTACGCGCGCAGGGCGACGATGGTCGAGCGGGCGAACGCGGCCCGGTCGTCCTTGTCCGCTTTCGGGAGCAGGCGCACGAAGCGCTCGAGCGCGTCGGCGGCTTCCGGATAGTGCCCCATGCGCTGGTAGGTCGCACCCAGCGTGTACGCATAGTCGGCCTCGTCGGGCGCCAGCCTGACCGCCGTCCGCGCGGCATCCAGCGCAGCGTCGTAGCGGAGTTTCGCGGCCAGAACTCTGGCCAGGCCATTGTGGGCGCGCGCCTGGTCGGGGTTGAGCGACACCGCGCGCTGGTAGGCGTCGTGCGCTTCGGGAAACAGGCCGGCCGACCACATCGCGTCGCCGTAGATCGAGAGGACGCTGGCATCGCCGGGGCTGTCTCGCAACAGCTCGGTTGCGGTGGATCTGGCCAGGTCGAATTCCGCCACGCGCAGTGCCGACTGCACGAGGCCGATCTGGGCGGGCCCCTTCACCGCTGGCGCATCGGCGTGCGCCACCTGGGCAAACGCCACCAGGGCATCGCGGTAGCGTCCCGAGGCATATGAGGTTTGCGCTCGAAGGAGCTGCACATCGGGCGGCTCCCCTTGGAAGGCGCCGCCGCGAAGGGTACCGGCCAGGCCCAGGGCCACCACCGCCGACACCAACGTCGAGTGCGCGCGTGTCTGGATGAACATGGATTCTCCCACGCCGTGAGGCGCCTGTTATTGGACGCCCGGCGGAGAGCCTGGGATCCCGGCGGCAAGCGAGCCGGGCGATCAGTGCGTGTAGGGTTCGATGGCGACGCCGTCGTACATGTCGTCGACGCGCATGATCTGCGCCTCGCGGCTGTAGGTGCCCAATTCGTAGTCTTCGCTCATGATCAGGGCCTTGATCGGCTTGGTCGGGCAGACCTCGGAGCACAGCCCGCAGAAGCTGCAGCGCGACAGGTTGAAGTCGAAGTAGTCGAGCACCTTGATCTTCAGGCCGGCTTCCCTGTGGCCGCCAAGCGAAATCAGCTCGTCGGGGCACGCCTTGGCGCACTGGTCGCAGACGATGCAGGTCTGGGCGCCGGTGCCGGGCTCGACCTGCAGGCGCAGGACGCCGCGGAATCGGGGCGCGACCTGCCGCCGCTCGGACGGATACTGAAAGGTGAAGGCCGGCTCGGGCGTGTACTTCAACGTGAGCCACAGGCCCTTGGCCAGATCCACCAGGAAGATCGAACGCAGGAAATCCTTGAACATCAGCCGCGGTCCTCGATGAGGATGGGGTCGGTCCCGCCCAGGTGAATGGCCCGTTGCTTCCGGAGCGTGGTGTTTTCTTTCTGGATCCTGTCCTGCAGGCGCATCAGGCCATAGAGCAGGGCCTCGGGGCGCGGCGGACACCCCGACACGTAGACATCGACCGGGACCACCTTGTCCACGCCCTGCAGCACGCTGTAGGTGGGGAAAGGCCCGCCCGCGTTGGCGCAGCTGCCCATCGAAATCACCCACTTCGGCTCGGGCATCTGGTCGTACAGCCGGCGGAGCACCGGCGCCATCTTCTTGGTGACCGTGCCGGCGACAATCATCAGATCCGCCTGGCGCGGGGACGCTCGGAACACTTCGGAACCGAACCGCGCGATATCAAAGCGCGACCCGCCGGCCGCAATCATCTCGATCGCGCAGCAGGCCAGGCCGAACCCCATCGGCCACAGCGAATTCTTGCGCGCCCACGCCAGGAGGTTGTCGAGGTTGGTGGTGATGATGTTGTCGCCGAACTGGTGGTCGATCAGCCCCATGTCGCTATCCTCGTTGCCAGAGATCGTCTCATCGATGCAGGGCCCGCGCGCCGCGTCAACCAGCCCCGGGGCGAATCACGCCGTTACTTCTGATAATACTCTGCGTTCTTCGCGATGAACGCTTTCCACTTCTCCGGCGTTTCGTCGAGGGCAAAGATCGCTTCGACCGGGCACGCCGGCACGCACGCGCCGCAGTCGATGCACTCGTCGGGGTGGATATAGAGCAACTCGGCCGTCTGGAACGCCGGCTCGTCTTTCCTGGGGTGGATGCAGTCGACCGGACAGACGTCCACACACGCCGTATCCTTGGTGCCCACGCACGGTTCGCAGATGATGTACGCCATCCTCGTTTTCCTCCGTTAGGCGCTGGCGCCGGACCATCCTGTGCCCTGCCGCCTCGCAACTCGCGCGCACCAGCGTACCAAACTATCGCGCCGTCCGATAGGCCGTCAAGCCAGCGGGCCGCCAGCCGGCCGCCGATGCCCCGCCGGCGGCACGCCGCGAACACGCCTCGGACTCAGGACACCGGCTGTCCCGGCACCAGCTCAATCACCTCGACGCCGAGCGGCGCGACCAGCTCGCGCAGCTGGGCCGGCGTGCCGGTGAGCATGGGAAACGTCCCGTAGTGCATCGGAATCACTTTCCGCACGCCGAGCAGCTCGACCGCGGTGGCCGCGGCGGTCGGGTCCATCGTGAAGTGATCGCCAATCGGCAGAAACGCGATTGCCGGGCGGTAGAGGTCGCGGATGAGTCGCATGTCGCCGAAGACGGCCGTGTCGCCCGCGAAGTAGACGCTCAAGCCGTTCTCGAATCGCAGCACGTAGCCGGCAGCCTCGCCCAGGTACGCGGGGCCGCCCTCGCCCGCGCAGCTCGAGCTGTGGCGCGCATCCACCATCGTGATTCGCACGCCAGCCTGGATCTGGGTGCCGCCCTTGTTCATGCCGGCCGTGGTCGCCACGCCCTTTTTCGCCAGCCAGTCGCACAGTTCGAAGATGCCGACCACCGGTGCCCCGGTGGCGTTGGCGACGGCCGCCGCATCCTGCACGTGATCGACGTGTCCGTGCGTCACCAGAATCAGATCCACCGCGCCGACGTCTCTGGCGGAGGGCGGACACGAGGGGTTGCCCTCGAGCCACGGGTCGATCAGGATGCGCCGCCCTTCGGGCGACACCACCAGAAAGGTCCCGTGCCCCAGCCATGTCACCGACAGCCCTGCAAGCAACATCGTTCTCACCTCGTCATCAGACCGAATGTGGCGGCCTCAATCCGAACGTGGCGTCATCAGACCGAACGCGGCGGCCTCAACCCGAGCGTCGCGTCATCAGACCGAACGTCGCGACCTCGATCCGAACGTCGCGGCCTCCGGACCGCCCCAGCGTGCGGCCAGTATAGCAGCGGGGCGCGGGCATCTTCGCGTTCCGAACAGTGCTATGATCGGAGTTTAGCGCCCAACCGTGAGGCTGTTCCTGACCCGCTGTGGGGGTCTGGCGTGGTGCACGCGGGCTTGGGGGCGCGCGCGGCGAATGCCCCCGTCGCCAGTCTCCATTGTGATGAGCATCGCCGTCCCGCTTCACTTCGTCGGACCGCCCGTCCGAAAACCCGAGTGGCTGAAAGTACGTGCGCCGGGGTCGGCCAACTACGTTCGCCTCAAGGGCCTGATGCGCGCCCAGGGGCTGCACACGGTCTGCGAAGAGGCCCACTGCCCCAACATCGGCGAGTGCTGGCATCACGGCACCGCGACGTTCATGATCCTCGGCGACGTGTGCACGCGGGCCTGCCCGTACTGCGCGGTGCAGCACGGCCGGCCGGCCGGGCTCGACCTCGATGAGCCTGCGCGCGTGGCGGGCGCGGTCCGCGACATGGCCCTCAACTACGTGGTGGTGACGTCGGTGGATCGCGACGACTTGCGGGACGGGGGATCGGGCGTGTTCGCCGAGACGGTTCGTCGGATTCGGGCCGAGCGGCCGTCGTGCCGGATTGAGGTGCTGATTCCGGATTTCAAGGGCGAGGCCGACGCGCTGCAGACGGTGCTTGATGCGGGCCCCGACATCCTGAATCACAACACCGAAACGGTGCCGCGGCTGTACCGAGTGGCGCGGCCCGGCGGCCGCTACCCGCGCACACTGGAGTTGCTGGATCGCGCCAGACGCGCGGCGCCGCACATCCCGACCAAGTCGGGCGTGATGGTCGGACTGGGCGAGGAGTTTGCCGAGGTGGTCGCGACGCTCGCCGACCTGCGCGAGGTGGGCGTCGGCATCATCACGATTGGCCAGTATCTGAGCCCCTCGTCGTCGCACCTGCCGATGGCCAGGTACTACCATCCCGACGAGTTCGACATGCTCAAAGCGACCGCTGTCAACATGGGGTTCGGACACGTCGAGTGCGGACCGTTGGTGAGGAGTTCGTATCATGCCCACGAGCAAGCCGACGCGTTCGAACAGGCCGACGGCGGCACGTCAGGCGGGTAATCGAGTGCGCCCAGCCGAGACGGGGCTCGCGCACAGCGACACGGCAGCAGGGGGACCAAGCGCCGACATGGCTACAGAGACCACACCCGATCACGTCCGCCGACAACTGGCCGACACGCCCAGGGCCACGCTGCTCGAGATGCTCTACCAGATGCTACTCGGCCGGCGCTTCGAAGAGCGGTGTGCCGAGATGTACGCCCTCCAGAAGATCGGGGGCTTCTGCCATCTGTACATCGGCCAGGAGGCCGTCGCGATCGGCGCGCTGTCGGCGCTCCGGCCCGACGACACCATCTTCACCGGCTACCGTGAGCATGTGCACGCCATCGTCAAGGGCTGCGACCCGGGGCGCGTGATGGCCGAACTGTTCGGCCGCCGCGACGGCGTGTCGAAGGGCAAAGGCGGATCGATGCATCTGTTCGACCGGGGGGTCGGCATGTTCGGAGGCCACGCGATTGTGGGCGGACACATTCCGCTGGCCACCGGCGTGGCGTTTGCCGCCAAGTACCGGCAGACCGATCAGGTGACCGCCTGCTTTTTCGGCGAGGCCGCCGTCAACATCGGGGCGTTCCACGAATCGCTCAATATGGCGGCGCTCTGGAAGCTGCCCTGCATCTACATTGTCGAGAACAACCGGTACGGCATGGGCACGTCGATCGAACGGGCGTCGGCCATCTACGACGTGGCGGCGCGAGCCTGCGCCTACGACATGGCCAGCGAGACGGTGGACGGCATGGACGTGCTCGCGGTGCGCGAGTGCGTGGCCCGGGCGGTGGAACGGGGACGCCGCGAGCACGCGCCGACGCTCATCGAAGCGCGGTGCTATCGCTTCATGGGCCACTCGATGTCGGACCCGGTGCACGGCCACTACCGCACCAAAGACGAAGTCGAAGCGCAGAAACTGCAGGATCCGATCAAGGCCTACTACGGCACGCTGCTGGGCGCCGGCCTGATCGACGAGCCTGGCCTCCAGCACCTGGATCGGAAGGCGCGCGACGTGGTGGACGCCGCGATCCAGTTCGCCGAGTCGAGCCCCGAGCCGTCGGCCGACGACCTGTACGCCGACGTGTACTCGGAGCCCTACGGCCCCTTCCGACGGAGTGAACCGTAACCATGCCGCTCATCACGTACCGCGACGCATTGAACCAGGCGCTTCGCGAGGAACTGCGCCGCGATCCCAACGTCTTCCTCATGGGAGAAGAAGTGGGCGTCTATCAGGGGGCCTACAAGGTGAGCAAGGGCCTGCTGCAGGAGTTCGGCGAGCGCCGAATCATCGACACGCCCATCACCGAAGAAGGCTTCACCGGCGTCGGCATCGGCGCGGCGATGGTGGGCCTGCGGCCGATCATCGAAATGATGACGTGGAATTTCTCGCTGCTGGCGATGGACCAGATCATCAACGGCGCGGCGAAGCTGCTCTACATGTCGGGCGGCCAGTTCAAGATGCCGATCGTGGTGCGCGGCCCGGGCGGCGCAGCCCACCAGTTGGCGGCGCAGCACTCGCAGTCGATCGAGTCGTGGTACGCGCACGTGCCTGGACTCAAGGTGGTGGCGCCCTCGACGCCGTACGACGCCAAGGGTCTGCTCAAGAGCGCGATCCGAGACGACGACCCGGTGATTTTCTTCGAGGGCGAAACGCTCTACGGGTTGAAGGGCGAAGTGCCCGCCGAGGAATACACGGTGCCGATCGGGGTCGCCGACATCAAGCGTCACGGCAGCGACGTGACGCTGGTCGCCTGGTCGAAGATGGTGAGCGTGGCGATGAAGGCCGCCGACCAGTTGGCGGCCGAAGGGATCTCGTGCGAGATCGTCGATCCGCGATCGCTCCGGCCGTTCGACGATGCGCCCATCCTCGAGTCGATTCGCAAGACCAACCGGTGCGTCATCGTCGAAGAGGGCTGGCCGTATGCGGGCATCGGCGCGCAGATTGCGTACCAGATTCAGCAGGCGATGTTCGGCGAACTGGACGCGCCGGTGACGCGGGTGACCGGGGCCGACGTGCCCATGCCGTACGCCAAGAACCTGGAGCACATGGCGATGCCGTCGCCAGCCCGCGTGGTGGCGGCGGTGCGCGACGTGTTGTATCTGGAATAGGGCCGGCGGCGCGCCGTGCTGATGCCCTCGCGCGGCGGGCGCCAGGCGTCTCTGGTTTCTGATTTCTTGCTTCCTGATTCTTGTGAGGTTCTCTCATGGCTTCCCGCGTTGTAATGCCGAAGTTGAGTGACACCATGGAGGAGGGCCGCATCCTCCGATGGCTGAAGAAGGAAGGCGACCCGGTGGAAACCGGACAGGCGCTGGCCGAGGTGGAAACCGACAAGGCCACCGTGGAAATGGAAGCCTACACGAGCGGCATCGTGCGCAAGTTGGTGGCGTCCGAGGGGCAGACCGTCAAGATCGGCCACCAGATCGCGGTGATCGGCACGGCCGACGAGGACATCTCCGCGCTGCTGCCGGCGCCCTCATCGGCCGCCCCCGCCATCGAGATCGCGGCGTCGCCGAACCCGCCGGCGGTCGCGCCCGCGCCGCGCCAGGCTGACCCGGTCGCGTCGAGCGCGGAGGCTGGCGGCGGTCACCATCTCAAGGCCTCGCCGCTGGCGCTGCGCATGGCTGCCGAGTCGGGCGTGGCGCTGGCCGGGGTGCGGGGCACCGGCCCGCAGGGTCGCATCATCAAGCGCGACATCGAGGCGGCACTGGCCGGCGTCGCGCCATCGGCCCCGTCCTCGGCCGACGCGTCGCGGTCCCGCAGCCTGCTGATGGCGGCCGGGCGCGACACCGCGCCCGAGTCGGAAGACATCGCGCTGTCGCCCATCCGCCGGACCATCGCCAAGCGGTTGGTGCAGAGCAAGGGGCCGGTTCCGCATTTCTACCTCACGATCGATGTGGCGATGGATCGCGTCTGGGACGCCTACAAGGCGCTCCGCGATCAGAAGTCGTCGATTTCGATCAACGACATCGTGATCAAGGCCACCGCGCTGGCCCTGCGGCAGCATCCCGACATCAACGCCTCGTTTGCCGGCGACCACGTGAAGCAGTTTACCCACGTGCACATCGGCATGGCGGTGGCGCTCGACGACGGGTTGATCACGCCGGTGCTTCGGGATGCCGATCTCAAGCCGCTCGAGGAGATTTCGGAAGAGACCCGCGTGCTCGCGGACCGCGCCCGTGCGCGCAAACTCCAGCCCAGCGAGTACACCGGAGCGACCTTCTCGATTTCCAACCTCGGCATGATGGGCATCGAGGAGTTCTCGGCCATCATCAATCCGCCCGAGGCCGCGATCCTCGCGGTCGGGTCGGTGCGGCAGGTGCCGGTGGTGGTGGATGGCCAGGTGCGGGCGGGGTACCGGATGAAGGCGACCCTGTCGGTCGATCACCGTGTGGCCGACGGCGCCAGCGGCGCGCGCTTCATGCAGACACTCAAGCGCTTCCTGGAGCACCCGCTACTGATGGCGTAAGAGGCGCGGTGCCGCACCGTCAATCCGGGTAGGGGCGCGATTCAGCGCGCCTGCCGCTGCCGCGTGCCGCCCGCGCCCAGAATCTTGCGCAACACCGCGGTGTCCATGTTCCCGCCGCTCATCACGCACGCGACCGTTTTGCCGGCCAGTTCGCGTCTCATCTTCCAGGCCGCCATCAACGGCGCCGCCCCAGCCCCTTCCGCCAGGTTGTGCGTCGTCCTCAGCGCCATCCGCACGCCTTCGGCCAGTTCCTCCTCGGTCAGGGTGACGACGTCGTCGAGTTCGCGCTTGAGCAGATCGAACGTCATGTCGAAGGTGACGCGTGTCGCGACGCCCTCGGCGAACGTGTCGGCGTAGTCGCCGACGATCCGCGTGCCCGACCGCCACGATCGGGCAAAGGCGTCGGCGCGGGCGGCTTGGACGCCGATGATTCTGGCGGAACTGCCGATGGCACTGCGCACCGTCACCAGGCCCGACGCGCCGCTCCCGCCGCCAATCGGCACGAACACGACGTCGACGCTCGGATGCGCTTCGAACATCTCGAGGGCGTACGTGCCGACCCCCGCGAGCAGCGCCGGCTCGTTGGCCGGGTGCACGTATCGGGTCCCGCGCTGCAAGGCGTCCTGCTCGCACTGGATTCGCGCCTCGTCGAAGTCGTGGCCGTGTTCAACCACCGCGGCCCCGTATCCGCGTATCGCCGCGTTTTTTTCGGGGTTGTTGGCTACGGGCACGTAGATGGTGCACGGCACCTGCTGCAGCGCGCAGGCCATCGCCAGCGACTGGCCGTGGTTGCCGGTCGAGGCCGTCGTCACGCCAGCGCTGCGTTCGGCAGCCCCCAGGGTGCCGACCAGATTCAATCCGCCGCGGATTTTGAACGCCCCGGTCGGATTGTGGTTCTCGTGTTTGACGAGAACGTTCGCGCCGATCTCGGCCGACAGCATCGGGTGCGCCAGCAGCGGCGTCGGGCGGAGGTGCTGGTAGACGCGCGACCGCGCGGCGTAGATGTCGTGCAGGGTTGGTGGATTCACGTATTCATGCCGGGTCTGCCTTCGACAAGCTCAGGCCGGGGAAGACCCGCCTCCCTCGATGTGTGTCGTGACTTGCCGCGTACGGCCCACTTCTCGTCGACGTTCGTAACGGCGTGTTATCGGCTGCGTCTCTCGTCCCAGGCTTTCACCACAGGCACCGCGACATCGGGCCGGTCGGTGATCAGGCCATCGACGCCCCAGTCGAGCAGGCGCAGGATGTCGTCCTCGCGATCCACGGTCCACACGATCACGATGGCGCCGATCCGGTGGGCCCCGGCGACGAACTCCGGTGTCACCACGCGGGTGCCCGAGTGCACCTCGGGAACCTGGAACGAGTGGAACAAGGGCGGCGGCGCGCCGTGGCCAAACAGGGTCCCCGTGATGGCGCCCCTGATCTCGTCGGTATCGGCCCCGGTCTTGAGCCGAGGTTCGCGGGCACGAACCTCCGCCAGCGCGCCTTGATGGAACGACCCGACCGCGATCCGATCGAGGCCATCGACCGCGCGAATCTGCTCGACCACCGCCGACGCCAGTTGCGGGTCGGTCGACTTGAGCTCCACCAGCAGGTGCGCGGCGGGGTACCGCGCGATCACATCGCGCAGCGTCGGCACGCCGACGCGCTGCCCGCGGAACGGGAACGCCCCGTCGCGCGAAAAGCGGTAGCCCGCGTCGAGCGCCGCCAACTCCGCAGCCGTCATATCGGCAATCGGACCGGTCCCGTTGGTGGTGCGATCCACCGTGGGGTCGTGCATCACGACCGGCACGCCGTCGCGCGACAGATGGACGTCGAATTCGAGACCATCGGCCCCGCACGCCAGACCATTGTCGAACGCGGCGAACGTGTTTTCGGGCGCGAGCGCCGCGCCGCCGCGGTGGGCATAGACCATCGGACGCATCACGGTATCTTCTCATGAGGCGGCCGACCGGCCCCACTCCCGCCCGATCCGGGCCGCGGCGTCACTGCGCTCCGACCACTTTAATCGGGGTCGCCATCATCGACTGCAGGTCGGCGGGCCACCGGTCGAGGCTGTCGGTGATCGCCTTGTGGACGGGGCTGGCAGGCGGATAGCGGTCGGCCACCGATTCCAAGGCCTGCCTCGCCATCTCGGCGTTGCCGGCATCGCGTTCGAAGAGCGCGAGCACGACATTGATGTCGGGGCAGTCCCGACGCTCGATCGGCAACGCCGCCAAGTACGCCTTGGCGCCCTCTCGATCGCGACCCAACCGGTAGCTCTCGAACACCAATCCGTCGTGACAACCAATCGGCGCCAGATCCACTAGCCGACGCGCCAACCGCATGGCCCCTTCGACGTCTCCACCCTGCTGTAAGCGCACCACCTGATCGGCAAGACCCTCGTCGAAGACGGCCGAGTAGATGGCGTCGGCGGTCGACGGGACGAATCCGCGCGCCCAGAATGTCCATCGCGGCTGTCCCGTGATCTTCCTGAGAAACGTTTCCCCCATGGGCCGTTCGATCGGAACAAGGTCGGGCCGGGCCTCACGCCACGGGGGGCGATCCAGCGATGCGGCCGCCTCGGCTGCGTCCGAGGTGCGCGTCACCCACCAAAACCAGGGATACACGATCAGGGGCGACGCCTGCGGCACCCTGGCGAGTGCATGGTCGGGGCTGGTGTGAATCGTGGCGTCAGGATCGGTGCGGACCGCGTATCCCGGAAACGTCCTGGCCACCTCCGGCGACGCCGCCGGCCAGACCAGATTCGCCATGTAGTTGGTCACCGGAACAGGATGTTGAAGCAATCCGGGAACGTTGATCGCAATGGACACTGCGACAAACGCCCACTGAGACGCCGGCCGCCATCCCACCATGCCGGCGGCAGCCACGGCCGCCAACAGCGGAATGGCCGGCACCAGCAAGCGCGGCCCCCATCCCCAGACCCCGTGCCAGGCCCACCATCCTGCGGCCAGCATCAGCAACGAGACGAACGGCACGACTGCCCCGCCCCGCAACATCAGGTCCTGCCACGCGCGCGCGGCGGCGCGCCGGCCCACGGCCCAGCAGGCGACGACGATGGCCGGAAAGAACAAGAGGATTCCGGCGTTGGGCCCCACCAGGAGACGCCACAGACCGTCGCCGATCGGGTTGGTGAATCCCTCGCCAGGATAGGATCCAAAAAGTCCGCGGAACCGCAGGACTTCGAAGGCCGCCCACGCCGCCGCCCCTGGCAGAACACCGACGGCCGCACGCCGCACACGACGCCCTCGCGTCGAAGGCGCCGCGTCGATCAGCAGCGGCAGCAGCGCCGCCGGCGCCACGACCAGCAACGACGATTTCGCCAGCAACGCCACGCTGACCGCCACGCCCGACACCACGGCAAGCCGATCCGAGGTGCTGCGGTCGCACGTCTTGACCGACGCCAACGCCGCCGCATACGCCCACGCGAGCGCAGCCGCCTGCAGCGGTTCGCTGAAGCTGGTGGCCGCATACGATCCGAGTGGCGAGCCTAGCCCGCACAACACGATGGCGACCTGCGATCCCAATGGTCCCGCACCCAGTAGCGCCGCAGCACGCCCCGCCAACGCCGCCGACAGGAGCACAAGCCCGAATGGCACCATGAGGAACAACGGCTGCGAGGCGCCGGGCCCCAGCGCGCGCTCGACGAAGGGCGCCGCGAGCGCCGCCGGCACTTGCAGAAGACTCATGCCCATGCCGAAACGCGAGACGCTGCGGCCCTCGGATGTCACAAACGTAAAATCGCGGCCCCGCGCCTGAGACCACTGCCCCGTCTCGGCGATCGCCACGGCGGTCCACACAATCTGCCGTTCGTCAGCCGCTCGCCCCACATGGCGATCGTCCATCGTGCTGAGCAGGACGACGGCGACGATCGCCAGGGGCATCACGGCCGTCTTCCGGAGGCCAAGAGGCCACCGGGGCCGAACCGACGCGCCGCGTGCCGACTCGGCCGCCTCCCGCGACGCGGGCCGACGCGCGTCCGGCCGGCTCCGGGCTCGGGGGGCCTGCGCTCTGGGTGTCTGCCTCGGCATAGCGGTCATGCTACCGCACGGACCGTGGACCGGGCCAGTTCTCTGACAATCGCAGACACGTCGTCGCGCAGGCGGACGATTCGGGCTAAAATCGAGCGGGGATCGAGCCCGGAACTATTGTCATGCTGTCTGCCGTCCTGCCTATCTTCCCACTGCCGAACGCCGTCCTGTTTCCAGGGGTGTTTTTGCCGCTCCACATCTTCGAGACGCGGTATCGCGAGATGATTGCGGACGTGCTGGCCGGCGACCGGCTGATTGGCGTGGTGCTCCTCAAGCCCGGCTGGGATCGCGAACCGACAGAATCAACTTCCGTGTTCTCGGTCGGCTGCGCGGGCCTGATCAGCCACGTCGAGCGGCTCGACGATGGCCGGTACAATATCGTGCTCCGCGGCATCGAGCGCTTCCGCATCGTCGACGAAGAAGCCCAACGATCGTACCGACTGGCCCACGTCGACTATCTCGCCGATACGATGACGGTCGACGACCGGGAGGTCCTCCGCCGCCAGCGTCAACGGCTCGAGCGGCTGCTGACGGTCTCCAGCGACATTCCCGATCAGCACTTCCCGTCCAGCTTGTCGGACGAAGAAGTGATCAACGCGCTGGCACAGTATCTGGATCTCGAACCGATCGAGCGACAGGCGTTGCTCGAATGCGACACCGTCGCGAGCCGATCCGACGCGCTGGCGCAGTTGCTCGAAATGAAGGCGATGGCCCAGTCGGGGCCGCCGGACCGCGGGCTGTTTCACTAAGCTAGGATTTTTCGCGCAGCCGGAGAATCGCGGCCTCGCGCACCCGGCCGACCGGGTCGGCCACCACGTCGGGATCGGCCAGGAGTTGCTGCCGAAACTGCTCGGCCTCTTCGGCCCCATCCACCACCGCGTAACACTCGATCCCTTCGCCGGCCAGCCGGCGCACCGTGGGCGCCAAGGCCCGCGGCGGCACCTGGTCGAGGCGCAGCGTGGTTCGATGCGCGTAGAAGCGAAGGCTTCCGGCGTGCCCTTCGGCCAGCACCACCGCACGTGGCGGCGTATGGGCGGCAACCCACGCGCCGACCGCGGGATAGCGGGACTCCTGAAAGCCGAGTTGGAAGGTGGCCTGGCTGGCGAGGAACTGATAGGACACGACGGCCGATCCCACCGAGACGGCCACCAGCGCCACGACGTACGCGAGATGCGGCAACCGCCGCGCCAGGACTGACGCGACGCCGATCGACGCCATGATGACGCACGGGATCAGCACCGGCAGCACGTAACGAACCAGATCCCAGTCGTCGAAGTACGCGAGTTTGAACACGTAGGGCAAGACGCCCAGGACGAATCCCACCGTGGCCGCGATGGCAAGCCGGCGAGGCGCCTTCCAAATCCCGACGACGACGGCGACGAGAAACACCGGCGAGTTGATGATGACGATCCACTTCGCATAGGCCCACGCGTTGGCGAGGAGATTGGCGGTGGTGAACAGACCCGCCGCGCCTCCATAGCCCGTCTTGAACGGGCTTCCGTAGAGCCACCACTGAAACGCCGCCATCACGACGCCGATGGCGGCAGCGCCCAGCAGCCAGCGCGCAAAGGTGCGCCGGGTGCGGGACATCACCAACCACATCGCGGGCGCCGTCAGCAGCATCAACGGTCGGGTCCACACCGACATGCCAAACGCCAGACCCGACAACAAGGGTCGCTCGCGCGCGACCAACACGCCAGCCAGCGACAGGAGGTACCAGAACGCCGCCGGCACGTCGCTCATCGGCTGGATCGCCATATTCACAAGCGTCGGGTTGAACGCCACCACGAGCGTCGTCGCGCCAGCGACCAGCGAACCGGCCAACTGCCGCGTCAGGCGGTACGTCGCGATGAGGATGCCGACGCCGGCCAGCAATGGAACGTAGAACGGGGCCGTTGGCCCGCCGACCACGATGGCCGCCGCCATCACCAGCGGGAAGCCCAGGGGATAGAACGGCACAATCGCATCGCCTGATGGCCGAGGGGTCCAGCCAAACGGTGTGGCCGCCGCGAGCGGGTCGGCAAACGGCAGCAGGGCGACGATAGGTTGAGGCGCGATGAGCGTGCCCGATACCGCGGCGTGCGCGGTGCTGACGTAGCCGTAGCTGTCGGCACCGCCGCAGTCGCGCACCTGGTAATGCGCCGACAGTAGCACGGCCGCCGTGATGCCGCAGGCGAAGACGACGCCAGCCAGCACGTCGGCCACTCCGGCCTGGCCGTGCGGGGGGCCAGATGCCGCGCGGTCTCGCCGCGCGAGCACGGCCCTCCAGGCGCACAGCGCGGCGCCCACGGCGAGCGGGCGCCAGATTTCGCGCACCGGAAGGATCCAGCTGGCGAACCGGATTCCCGAGCGGCCCGTAAGAACAGCGACCAGCGACAGTGCCAGCGCCACGCCGCTGCCAACCGTCAACAGCCCTCGCAGCCACGACCGCCGATGTTGGGATTGCCAAAACGCCAAACCCGCTCCTCCTTCTCGGGCGCGCTCAGTCGCGCCCTCCGTGGGGGCCGATTCCTGTGTCGGTCCGCCTGCCCTGTGTCGGTCCGCCTGCCCCGTGTCGGCCGCGTGCCCCGTGTCGGCCCGAGTGCCCCGTGTCGGCCGCCTGCCCCGTGTCGGCCCGAGTGCCCCGTGTCGGCCGCCTTCCCCGTGTCGGCCCGTTCACGCCGTGCCATGATATCCGGCCTTGGACCCCGGCCATTCAACCCTTCCGGCGCCCGTTGACCGCCCGATTCTGCCAACACAGCAGGAACTCTTTTAAATACAGCGGGTTGTACCATAATCTGACGGCGAGTTGATCGTCAGCTGGTGGCGTATCCGGGCGCATCCCGTGCATGCCGCTGCGTTGGCGATCGGGTTGGACACCGACTGAGGAGACGAGCCATGGCATACGCTCCCGTGAAATATTTCGAAACAGGGTTGACCTACCTCGCGCAGGGTCTGTGGGCTGGCTACGCGGTGGCGAGCCGCATGGCCCGTCGGCCGTCGTTCAAGCCCATCTGGTCGGATAAACCGTTGCTCAAATCGTGGGAGAAGACCAAGCCGCCTCTCGGCGTCCCGCGCGAAACCGACTCGCTGTGCCCGACCTGCACGCGCGAGGCGCGCCAGCAGATTCTGGACGGCGTCAAAGACGTGTCGGTGCTGCTCACCGACAACGTGGGCGAACTCAAGGCCCGCATTGTCGAGCGCGACGGCAAGATCTGGATGGAGAAGGACTGCCCCAAGCACGGGCATTTCGAAGACGTGATGTCGACCGACCCGGCGATGTTCCGCCACCTGGAGGAACTGTTTCCCGGTCGCGATATCGCGGCGCACAACGACGAGACGCTGCACAACCATGGCAGCAGCACCATCAAGCACGGCCGCGGCGCGGTGCTCACGATCGACCTCACGAACCGCTGCAATATGATGTGCGACCCGTGCTTCACGGACGCGAATCAGGTGGGCTTTGTCCACGAATTGACGTGGAACGAAGTCAAGACGATGCTCGACAACGCGATCACCATCAAGCCGCGCCGGCAGATGTCGGTGCAGTTTTCCGGTGGCGAGCCGACGATGTCGCCGCACTTCCTCGACGCGGTCCGATACGCGAAGAAGGTGGGCTACAACAGCGTGCAGGCGGCGACCAATGGCATCGAATTCGCCAAGAGCCCGGAGTTCTGCCGCGAGGCCGCCGACGCGGGGCTGCGATTCGCGTACCTGCAGTTCGACGGCATCGGCAACGCCGCCAATTCGCATCGCCACGTCGGGAACCTCTTCGACGTCAAGCTGCGCGCGATCGAGAACATGTGGAGCGCGGGCATCGACATCGTTCCGGTGGTGACCATCATCAATGGCGTCAACAACGAGCAGGTCGGACGCATCATCGAGTTCGCGCTCGACAACCCGAAGAAAATTTCCTTCGTGTCGTTCCAGCCGGTGTCGTTCACGGGCCGCGACGAAACGGTGACGCCCGAGCGGCGTGCGGCCCAGCGCTACACGCTCGCCGATCTGGCGCACGACGTCAAGAACCAGACCGGCATCGGCGAACCGGTGAGCGACTGGTTTCCGATTTCGTTCCTGTCGAGCTTTACCGACTGGGCCGACCTGATCCGGGACAAACAGGAGACCTTTGGCAATATCGCCTGCGGGTGCCACCCCAACTGCGGGATCGGGACCGCGATCCTGGTGGACAAGGAAACCAAGGAACGCGCCACGTTCACCTCGTTTGTGAACGGCCGGCAGTTGGCCGCCGACGTCCAGTTGGTCAACGACACGGCTCGCGGCCGATTCTGGTCCGCCCTTGGCATGGCGTTGTCGCTGGCGCGCAACTACCAGCCGTTCAACGCCCCGTCCAGATTGACGATGTTCCAGCTGATGACGCGGTTCGACAAGGCGTTCGGCGCGACCAACCGCGACTACGGCAAGGTGGGCGACGGACGGACCAAGGCCGACGTCGACCGCCGCCGGTCGGATCGGTTCCTGTTCCTGTTCGTGGCCGGCATGTGGTTCCAGGATCTGTTCAACTACGACTTCCGGCGCACCGAGATGTGCATCATCCCGTACGGGACGCAGATGGGCGAAATCTCGTTCTGCGCCTACAACACCGGGATCGGCTGGCGCCAGATTGTCGAGAAGATGCACATGACGGCCACGCTCACGAAGTGGTACGAAGAGCACGGCCGGCACGAAATCTTCGCGGGCAACAAGAACGTGCCGCTCTCGAGCACGGCACATTCGCTCGAATTGGATCCGGTGGCGATGGCGGCCGGGATGCAGCACGATCTCGACAGCCGTGGCATCGCCAAGACCACGCGCGACGAACAGATGCAGGCCCGCAAGGCGAGCAAGTTGACGCCGGCCGAGCAGGCGAACAACGCCGAGATGGCGCGTCTGTACCGCCAGCACGTCTTGAAGGAAGACCCGAGCCTGGTGTCGATCGACTCGCTGAAGATGGGTCTGGCGAAAAAGGATCCGGCCAAGAAGGATCCCGCCAAAGCCCCGGTCGTCGCGAAGTAACGGGGCGTTACTTTTTCCTGATGGGCGCCGGCTTCCTGGCCGGCGCCTTTTTTATGGGCAGCGGCGTGTATTCGACCATCACGTTGCTGATGAGCGCAATGGGTCGCCCGGGCCCGGTAAACAACTCGTCGGCGTCGAGGCGGCGCACGGAGAGTTTTTCGCCGAGCACGCAGATGTCGTTGATCTTCTCGGGCAGATCCACGCGCACCGGCTCCGACCCGGTCGGCGCGACGGCCTTCAACCCGCCCGGCCCCGCTCCGCCGCCAATCCGATCGAACAGATCGAGATCGGTCCTGAATTCGTTCTGCACGATCGCGCGCGTCACCAGCGTGTTGTCGAGCGTCATCACGCCCACCGTCGCGGTCAGGCGCGCGTAGGACCGCCTGGCCTTCACCTGATCTTCCGAATAGGTCTGCCGGTTGTGCAGATCGAAGGTGAGCACCGCCGAGCCCTTGTGCGGCGGCAGCGTGACGAGAATGCCGTCGCCCGAGGTTCGGCCGATCGGCACATCGCAAAACAGGCGGCCCGTCTTGACGCCGGTGCCCAGCGGCGACGCACACGTGACCTCGGCCGGCTCGATCGTGGCGGCCGCGGGCGCCGGCGTGGGCGCCGGCTTCTTCTTCGCGGTCTGCGCCCGACCCGGCGCCGCCATCAGGCAGACACCGACAATCGCGACACCAGAAATGAGAGCTCGATGCACCATCATTGGCAGTATAGCGCCCCGCACGCCGGCGACTCCACGGGGACGCGCCGTGGCCCTCCCGCCCCTGGCGCCGGGCCAGATCACGAGAGCCACCAGATGCCAAACCCGATGGTCAGCAGGGTGACAGGTACGCCCACTTTCAGATACTCGACAAACGAGATCGTCACGCCGCGGCCCCGGGCGCCCTCCACCACGATCAGATTGGCAATCGATCCGAGGACCGTGAGGTTGCCTGCCAGCGTGCTGGCCATGGCGAGTGTGATCCAGGAGGTCTTCGGATCGGGCAACTGCGGAATCAGACGGGTGAACAGCATCACCGCGGGTACGTTGCTGGTGAGGTTCGACAGCAGCGCCGCCACGACGCTCAGGCCCCACACCGACTCGATGCCAACGGGCCGGAGCAGCGCGAAGAACTCGCGATCGATGCCCGCGGCCGCCACGCCGCCGACGACCACGAACAGCCCCACAAACAGCACGAGCAGGCCCCAGTCGATGCGGCTGTACACCTTGTCCGGCTTCACTCGCCGCGTCACCAGCAGCACGGCCGCCCCACCCGCCGCCACCATCGCCGTATCGAGGCCCGCCAGAAACCCACCCATCACCAGGGCCGCGACGCACAGCGCCTTGATCATCATGGCCCGATGCACACGCCGCGGGCGTTGCGCTTCCTGCGTAAACGGCCCGGCGTGCAAATCGCGGCGGAACACCCACCAGATGACGGCCGCGTCGATGGCCAGTCCGACGATGGCAACCGGGGTGAGCGCGCCCGCAAAGGCGCGGTAACTGATGCCCGATACGCTGCCGATCAGCATGTTCTGGGGATTCCCCGTGATGGTCGCCACGCTGCCGATGTTCGATGCGGTCGCCAGGGCGAGCAGATACGGCACCGGATTGTGTCGCCGAACCGCGGCCATGTCGATCAGGACCGGCGTAAAGACCAGGCAGATGGTGTCGTTGACGAACATCGCCGACAGCACCCCCGAGGCGGCGACCACCGCGACCAGCAGCGCGGCCGGATGGCGGACCGACCCGACGACCGCGCGGGCCGCGGTCGCAAAGAACCACGACAGTCTCAGATGCGCGACCAGGACCATCATGCCGAACAGGAGCACGATGGTTCGGTAGTCGATCGCCCGGTACGCCTGATCGAGCGACAGCCCGCCAGCCGCCACCATCAGGACCGCCCCGATGATGGCCGCGCCTGTGCGATCCACGCGGACGAGCGGCGGCCGGCCGAGCGCCAGCACCACGTAGGTGGCGAGAAAGATGAGTCCGGGAATGATCACGAGGCCGAACTCTGGCGCAACGCGGGTGCGCACGTCTGGATGAGCGCCCCGGGCGCGACCCTCGACGTCGCTCGTCCCACCGAGGCCCCCGGGCTCCACCGAAACAGCGGACCGGAATCCATCAGCTCAGGTGGACCTCTGCCGAATCAGATCGAGAAACTCGGCCCTGGTCCGGTCGCGCTCGCGAAACGCGCCGAGCATGGCGCTGGTCACGCAGTACGACCGCTGCTTCTCGACCCCGCGCATGGCCATGCACAGGTGCGTCGCCTCCATGACCACGGCGACCCCGAGCGGATCGACTTTTTCGCGAATCGTTTCGGCGATCTGGTTGGTCAGCCGCTCCTGCACCTGCAGCCGCCGCGAAAAGACGTCCACCAGTCTCGGGATCTTGCTGAGGCCGATCACCTTGGTGCGCGGGATGTAGGCGACGTGGCACTTGCCGAAAAACGGCAGCATGTGGTGTTCGCACAGGCTGAAGAAATCGATGTCCTTGACGATCACCATCTCGCTGTAATCGACGGTGAACAGGGCGTTATTGAGGATCTTGTCGATATCCTCCTCGTACCCGCTCGTCAGGAACGACAGCGATTTGGCCACGCGCCGCGGGGTGTCGAGCAACCCCTCCCGATCGGGATCCTCGCCGAGGTGTTCGAGCAACTGCCGGATCAGCGTTTCCATCGCACCCGTCCATTACGAATAGTTGTAGAACCCGCGGCCCGACTTGCGGCCGCACCGGCCGGCCAGCACCATGCGCTTGAGCAGGGGCGGGGCCGCGTACGCCGGGTCTTTGAACTCCTCGAACATGATGTTGGCGATGTAGTACGTCGTGTCGAGGCCCACGTAGTCGAGCAACGTGAACGGCCCCATCGGATGCCCGCACCCGAGCGCCATGCCCTTGTCGATGTCTTCGAAGGTGCCGAGCCCGTTTTCGTAGGCGCGAATCGCGTCGAGCAGATACGGAATCAGCAGCCGATTGACGATGAACCCGGGACGGTCCGGCGCGGTGACCGGGTCCTTGCCCAGCGACTGCGCGAAGGCGAAGGCTCGCGCAAAGCTCTCGTCGGTGGTCGACAGCGCCCTGACGACTTCGACCAACTTCATCAGTGGCACCGGATTGAAGAAGTGCAGACCGACGAACTTGTCCGGGCGCGTGGTCGCCGACGCCAACTCGGTGATGCACAGCGACGACGTATTCGAGGCAAGCAGGGCGTTGGGACCGATGACGGCTTCGACCGCCGCATAGGTCTTCTTCTTCTCGTCGAAGTTCTCGATGATGGCCTCGATCACGATGTCGCACGACGCCAGGCCTTCGATCTTGGTGGTCCCGCTCAGCTTGGCCAAGGTCGCATCACGGAACTCGGGCGTCACCTTGCCCTTCTCGATGCCACCGTCGAGGAACTTGCGAATCCGCCCGAATCCGCGGTCGAGCAACCCTTGTTCGACCTCGCGCACAATCGTCGTATAACCCGCCTGCGCGGCCACCTGCGCAATGCCGCTGCCCATCAACCCGCACCCGAGCACCCCAACCGTCTTGATGTTCATGTGGTCGTCCTTTCGTCATTGAACGGGCGCGATGTCTCTCGCCCGGGTCATGTCGTCGGGGCGCGATTCATCGCACCCGCCGAACGCGTCGCGCCCGTCACCGACGCCGGCCATCATCACACCGTCTCGACAATCGCCGCGATGCCCTGGCCGCCGCCGATGCACGCGGTCGCCAACCCACGCTTGAGTCCGCGGCGCCGCAGCTCGAGCAGGATCGTCAGCAGCAGCCTGGTGCCGCTGGCGCCAAGCGGATGACCCAGCGCGATCGCGCCGCCGTTGACATTGACGCGCTCGCGATCCAATCCAAGGTCCTTCTCGACCGCCAGGTACTGCGCGGCAAACGCCTCGTTGACCTCAATCAGATCGATGTCGGCCAGCGTCAACCCGGTGCGCGCCAGCACGCGGCGCGTGGCGGGAGCCGGACCAATCCCCATTTCCTTCGGCTCGACGCCAACCACCGCCCATCCCACCAGCCGTCCAATCGGCTTGAGGGCGTGCGCCTGCACGGCCTTCGCCGAGGCCAGCACCAGAGCCGCCGCGCCATCGACGATGCCGCTGGCGTTGCCGGCGGTGACACCTCCGTCCTTCTTGAACGCGGTCGGCAACCCCGCCAGCGATTCGATCGTGGTGTCGGCGCGCACGTGGTCGTCTCGCGAAAACTGTTGCGGCCCCTTGCGCGACTTGAGTTCGACGGCCACGACCTCCTCGGCCAGCCGTCCCGACTCCCACGCCTGGGCGGCCAGCTGCTGGCTCCTCAGCGCAAACCGATCCTGCGCGTCGCGCGAGATGCCGTACTTGGTGGCGAGGTTCTCGGCCGTGATGGCCATGCTGCAGCCGCAGTACGTATCGGTGAGCGACTCCCACAGCATGTCTTCGAGCTTGCCCTGCCCGAGCCGAAGCCCGCTCCGCAGGCCGCGAACCACGTGCGGGGCCTGCGTCATGTTCTCGGTGCCGCCGGCGAGCACGATGGCGGCCTCGTCGAGCTGAATCAACTGGGCCGCCGACACGGCGGACTGAATGCCCGATCCGCACAAGCGGTTGACGGTAAGCGCGGGCACCTCGATCGGCACGCCCGCCTTGAGGCCGATGTGCCGCGCACCGTAGAGCGCGTCGGCGCTGGTCTGCAGCACGTTGCCGAACACGACGTGGTCGATCTGCGCGGCGGCCACGCCGCTGCGCGTGAGGGCGGCTTTCGACGCGATCGCGCCGAGGTCGAGCGCGGAGATGTCCTTGAACGCCCCGGCGTATTCGGCCATCGGTGTGCGGGCGCCGTTGACGATGAAGACGGGTGTCTGGTTCATGCTCATCGCTATTCCTTACGACCGCGGACGGCATTGGCCACGAAATCGCCGGTTTCCCTGGTCCCGAGTTTCCCGCCGGTTTCGGCCGGGCCGTTGCCGGTGACGACCGCCTTCTCGACGGCCATTTCGATGGAGCGCGCCTGGGCGCTCAGACCAAGGTATTCCAGCATGAGCGCCGCCGACAGGATCGCGCCAAACGGGTTGGCGACGTTCTTCCCGGCATACTTAGGCGCCGATCCGTGGACCGGCTCGAACATCGAGGTCTTGCCCGGATGCAAGTTGCCCGACGCCGCCATCCCGAGGCCGCCCTGCAACTGTGCGCCAAGGTCGGTGATGATGTCGCCAAACATGTTATTGGTGACGATCACCTGGAACTGCCCCGGATTCTTCACCATCTGCATCGTCAAGGCGTCGATGTAGAGGTGGGTACTCTCGATGCTCGGATACTGCGGCGCCAGTTCCCAGAACACGCGCTGCCAGAGGGCGTGTCCCATGGTGACGGCGTTGCTTTTGTCGGCCATGCACACGCGCGTCAGGCTCTTGGCCTTCGCGAATTCGAAGGCGTGCCTGATGATCCGGTGCACGCCTTTGTAGGTGTTGATGTCTTCCTGAATGGCAATCTCGTCTTCGGTGCCGGCCTTGAAGCGGCCGCCGATGCCGACGTAGAGGCCCTCGGTGTTTTCGCGGAAGACCACAAAGTTCACGTCGGCCGGACCGCGATCTTTGAGCGGGCAGAGCCGCGCGTCGAGCAGCTTGATCGGGCGATGATTGACGTAAAGATCGAGTTCGAAGCGGGTGCCCAGCAGGATGTCGCGCGCATGGCGCATGTCGGGCACGCGGGGATCACCGAGGGCTCCGATGTAGATCGCGTCGAATTCGTCGCGCAGCATCGCGTAGCCATTGGGCGGCATGCTGATGCCGGTTTCGAGAAAATAATTGGCGCCGTACGGCAGCATTTCGAGGTCGAGGCGGGTCCCGTAGACCTCGCTGACGGCCCGCAAGACCTTGATCGCCTCGGTGGTGACGTCGATACCGATGCCGTCGCCGGGAATGACTGCAATACGCATGGTTCACCTCTCGAGGCACCGCCGACCAGACTCGACGGTGATGCTACGCGACCGGAGCACGCGCGCCAGTCAGATCCACAATGCTGGACCACGAAACGAGGCCCGCACGAGCCCACGCGACGGGCGCCGTTTATCTTATCAGAACGTCTCTGGCGACGGTCCCCCGCACAATGCGGACAAAAAGTGTCCGACTTCACGTGATCCATCCGCCCCGATCCGTTTTGCTGATTTATCCAATCGATTGGATCGTGCGCACATAGCGGCGTGAGAATACGCCTGTAACATGCAGGTAACATTCAACTTAGTTAATGAATAGATTGGCATCCAGTGTGCAATGAACCTGAGCGAACGCGGGAGGGGGAGTCGTGTCGGCTCTTGCGAACCGCGTCGTGGCGCGCCACTCCTGATGCGAGGTACTCGGGCATCAGCTTTCATCCGCTGTCAGACGTTTTTATTTGCTGTCAGAGGATCGTGCGTCACGCCGTGGTCGGCGGCTTACCGCCAACACTTGCGTTCGAACTGTTCTACAACTTCAGGAGGATACGTAATGACTAAGCGCGGAGTTGTGCTCTTTGGAGCACTCCTGTGCGTCCTGGCGATCGCCGGTGCGGCCTTCGCCCAGGAACAGACGGGTTCGATCCAGGGCGTCGTCAAGGACTCGTCCGGCGCAGTGTTGCCGGGCGCGACCGTTGAGGCGAAGAGCCCGAATTCGGTGGGCACCAGCTCGACGGTGACCGACGACAAGGGCGTGTATCGTTTCCCGGCACTGCCGCCGGGCGTCTACGAAATCTCTGCCACGCTGCAGGGTTTCAACCCCGCCAAACTTGCGGGTATCAGCGTGACGCTGGGCAAGAGCCTGACGGTCGAACTCACGCTGGCGGTCGGCGCGGTGTCCGAGACCGTGCAGGTCAAGGCCGAGGCGCCGCTCATCGACGTCAAGCAGAACGCGACGTTCGCGACGATTCAGGCCGACACGATCGATCGCATCCCGAAGGGCCGCGACTTCCAGACGATTCTCAAGACCGCGCCAGGCGCGCAGGACGAGTCGAAAGCCGGCGGTATCCAGGTTGACGGCGCGTCTGGTTCCGAAAACCGATTCGTCATCGATGGCATGGACACGACCGCCATGTCCAATGGCCTGTCGGGCAAGACGCTGCTCCTCGACTTCATCCAGGAAGTCCAGGTCAAGTCCTCCGGTTACAACGCCGAATTCGGCGGGGCGACTGGCGGCGTCGTGAGCGCGATCACGAAGTCTGGCAGCAACTCGATCCGCGGCCAGGTTGGCACCTATTACCAGTCCAACACGAACAGCTTCTGGATCGGCGAGAAGCGCAAGTTCAACCGGTTCGACCCGTACAACACGAACCTGACGAACTTGAACTACGTGGTGCCCGATACACCGTGGACCTACATGAGCCCACTTGGTGATATCGGCGGCCCGGTGTTCAAGGACAAGCTCTGGTACTACGCGGGCGTGGGCTACACGAAGAACAGCTACAACGAAGATGTGACGTTCTACGGCGACCCGAACCGCGTGTCGCGCCACTTCGACTGGTGGAGCACGGCGAAGTACTACAACTACAACCTCACGACCCAGGTCACCAACAACCTGCGCGTCAAGTTCTCCGGCCAGAATCAGCGCGACGCCAACCGCAAGACGGCGCCGGGCTTCCAGCCGCAGGGCTACGTGTTCCCGGATGGCACGGCCGCGGCGTCCAACTACACGACCTCGACGTTCGACAAGAACGCGGACGGGTCGGTGAATCAGACCGCGTACGACAGCCGCTGGACCAAACAGGGCGGCAACAGCATGAGTGACATTTACTCAGGCAACGTCGACTGGGTCATCACGAACACGTTCTTCGTGAATGCGTCGGGTGGGTACTATCACACCAACAGCTGGTCGCCGGCCGAATTCCGTGGCAACGATACGCGCCACGTGTTCAATACGTCGAACAGCGACTCCGCGATGATTGCCAACGGCTTCACCACGGTGCCATCGCAGTACCAGCAGGTCAACGGCTACAGCGACGTGATCTCGTCGTTCGGCACGGTGCGCAACGACTACACGCGCAAGTTCTTCAACGCCAACCTCACGTTCTTCCAGAACCTGGCTGGCCAGCACACGTTCAAGGCCGGCGCGCGCTTCGAGCAGTTCGGCAACGACGTGCTCAACGGCAACGCCAAACCGGTCATCAACCTGTATTGGGGCACCAAGTACATCAACCCCGACACGGGCGTGGCGTCGGCTGGCACGTACGGCTATTACGCGGTCAACCAGACCGGCACGATCGGCAAAGTCCAGAGCAACAACTGGTCGCTCTGGTTCCAGGACAGCTGGTCGGTCAACAACAAGCTGACCGTCAACGCCGGGATTCGCGCCGAGACCGAGAACATCCCGTCGTACAAGGTCGCGGCTGACGCTCTCAACATCAGCTTCAAGCTGAAGGACAAGATCGCGCCTCGCCTCGGCTTCGCCTACGACGTGAAGGGCGACGGCAAGTGGAAGGCGTACGGCAGCTACGGCTGGTACTACACCATCACGCCGCTCAACCTGGCGCGCGGCGCGTTTGGCGGCGACCACTGGATCGACTACTCCTGGACGCTCAACACGGCCGACTTCTCCAGCATCAACTGCGGCGAAGGCACCTCGGGCTGCCCGGGCACGTTCCTCGGCTCGACCGATTATCGCCACAGTTCGAACCAGGTGGATCCACTGTTCGCGACGTACTTCAACCGGCCAGGCATGACGGGCATCGACCCGAATCTCAAGCCGGTGAAGACCGGCGAGTTCACGGCCGGCGTCGACCACGAGCTCGGTCCGCTGATGTCGGTCGGCGTGCGCTACGTCCACAAGTGGATGTTCCGGACGATCGAAGACATCGGCATCTACGTCAGCGGCAATGAGGACTATCTCATCGGGAACCCTGGCGAAAGCCTTGGCGCGGTCATGGAACCGGCGTACCCGGCATTCGTGACGCCGAAGGCCAAGCGCAATTACGACAGCGTGGAGTTGAAACTGCGCCGTCGGCTCGCGAACAACTGGTCGGGAGAAGTCAGCTACCTGTGGAGCCGCCTCTTCGGCAACTACAGCGGTCTGACGAGCTCCGACGAAGGCGGCGGCGGCGCGGGCCGCACCGACGCGCCCAACACGACCCGCTACTGGGACAACACGGTCCAGAGCTTTAACGCTGCGGGGCAGGCCGTGTACGGCAACCTCCCGACCGATCGCCCGCACGCCGTTAAGGTGCAGGGCACGTACGACTTCAAGACCGGCACGTCGGTCGGGGCCTTCTTCATCGTGCAAAGCGGTATTCCGCAGACGACGGTCGTTCGCTTCACCGGCTACCCGGTGTTTGTCTACGGCCGTGGCGACCTCGGCCGGTCGCCGGTCTACTCGCAGATGGATCTGGTGGCCTCGCAGGAAGTCAGATTTGGCAAGTCACGCCGTCTGGTCTTCCAGGCAAACATCGACAACTTGTTCGACCAGTCAACCTGGTACGGACTCTACAACGTGTCGAGCGGATACGGCCCTCAGCCGTACCGCGACAGCATCACGTTGTCGATGCCGCCGGGAGTGCTTTACCAGACCGGGGGCTACAGCGTCGCCAACATCGTGTCCAGCTACAAGGGCACGCTGCGCACCAACCCGCTCTACACGACCCCGAATATCTTCCAGGGTCGTCGCGCGGTGCGGCTGTCGATCAAGTTCGCGTTCTAGTTCGTAGCTAGGACGGAGTCGCTTCTGGCCCTCCGGGTTCGCCCGGAGGGCCTTTTTTCTTGCTATAGTCGGCCGATGGCGGCGACACGGCGACCCTCGCGACAATCTGGACCCAAGCCGCCGAAAACCGGCGGCGGGCGCGTCTATCGTGGCCGCTCCCCCGCAGGACGTGCTGACGTCGATCCTGGCCGCTCGCCGACTGGACCTGTTGACGGCGATCCTGCCCACTCCCGGAGTGGACGTACTGACGGCGATCGTGGCGGTTCGCCGGCTGGGCCTGCTGCGGAGCGCGCTTCCCGTGCACGTCGCGACGGCTCGCGACGACGTCCTTCGCCCTGGCTGACCCTCCTCGCGGTCGCGGTGATCGCGGTCTCGGGAGTCGCGGCCTACTCCAACAGTTTCTCGGGTTTGTTCGTCTACGACGACCTGACGGCGCTGGTGCGCAATCCCGCGATGCGCGTGCTGTGGCCGCTGTCAAAGGCCCTCAACGCGCCACGCGACACGACACTCGCCGGTCGGCCGGTCGCCAGCCTGACGTTCGCGGTGAACTACGCCATGGCGCCAGAAGACGCCAAGGAGGCCTTCGCGCCGACCGCTTCTGTTCCCGACGTGTCACGCCAGTTCGAGCGGAACGCGTGGGGATACCACGCGGCCAATCTCGGCATCCACCTTCTCGCCGCGCTCTGTCTGTTCGGTGTCGTGCGGCGCACGCTACGTGCTCCACGCGTCGCGGACGCATTCACGCCGTCGGCCGCCCACTGGATCGCGATGACGGCGGCGACGATCTGGGTCGTCCATCCGTTGACGACCGGCGCCGTCACATATCTCGTCCAGCGCGTCGAGTCGCTGATGGGGCTCTTCTACCTCGCGACGATCTACTGCGCCATGCGCGCCGCCTCCCTAGCACAAAGCGCAGCCGATCTTCGTGCCGAACCGAGCCCCGCGAGTTCCGAATGGAGCCCGGGGTCGTCCCGCCTGGCGGGTGGAGAGATCCGTGAGCAGTCCGAATGGAGCCCCGCGCGTGCCGAACGGAGCCCCGATTCGTCCGGCTCAGCCGGTAGTGGGAATCGTGATCATTCTGCATGGAGCCCAGGGTCGTCAGGTCCGGGGGCAGTCCCTCTCCTGCTGTGGACGGGCGCTGCGGTCCTGGCGTGCCTGCTCGGCATGGGCACGAAAGAGGTGATGGTCACCGCGCCGCTGATGGTCGTCGCGTGGGACTACCTGTTCCTCGAAGGACCGTGGCGCGACACGCTCAGAGGCCGTTGGCCGCTGTATCTGTCGTTGGCGGCTACGTGGATTCCGCTGGCGTGGATTGTGAGCCTGGCACCCCGCGCCGCGTCGGTTGGCATCGGCCTGCACGGCGTCGCGTGGTGGTCGTATCTGGCCACCCAATCCGGCGTCCTGCTCCATTACCTTCGCCTGGTCGTCGTCCCCTGGCCGCTCTGCCTCGACTACGAGTGGCCCATCTCGGCATCCATGATGGACGTCGCCGTGCCCGGCCTGTTCATCGTCTCGGCCTTCGCGCTCACGGCCTGGGCGTTCATCAGGCGCTCAGCCTGGTCGCTTGCCGGCGTGGCGTTCTTCCTTGTTCTCGCCCCCACGTCGAGCGTCGTGCCGATTGTCACGGAGGTGGCGTCCGAGCAGCGCATGTACCTGCCGCTGGCCGGCATCATTGCCGTGATGGTGGCCGGGGCCTGGCGGGCCGCACGGCGCCTGATTGGGGGACGGAGCCCATCGCCCATCCCTGCTGTGGCGCTGGTGACGTGTCTTGCCTTCGGGGTCGTGGCGGGCCTCGGATCGCTCACCTACGCACGCAACGGCGACTATCAGAACGAGGAACGCCTCTATCGGCGGACCATCGAGGTCCGGCCCTCCAACTCCCGCGCACGGAACAATCTCGGGACGATTTTGATCCGGCAGGGCCGCGCATCCGAGGCGGAGCCGCCATTGCGCGAAGCGATCCGGCTCAACCCCGGTTACCCCGAAGCGCACGCCAATCTCGGCGTGTCGCTGGCGGTCCAGGGGCGCGCCACCGACGCGCTGCCTTTCTTCGCGCGGGCCGTTGCACTGGAACCGGGGTACGGGGATGCGTGGCGCAACTACGGCGAGGCGCTCGCCACACTGGGACGCTTTCGCGAAGCCATTCCCGCATACCAGAAGGCGCTGGAGTCGTATCCGGACGATGTCCGCCTGCTGAGCACGGTGGCCTGGATCCTGGCGACCGCGCCGGATGCGAACATCAGGAATGGAACGCTCGCCATTGACCTGGCTGGCAGGGCGATGGCGCTCTCGAACGGCAGCTCGCCAGATGTTCTCGATACGCTGGCGGCGGCCTACGCCGAAGCCGGCCGGTTCTCGGACGCGGTCTCGACCGGCGAACGCGCCCTGGCGCTGGCCCAGGGCCGCCAAGACCTGGCGCCAGCGGTCGAATTCAGGCTCGGACTCTACCGGTCCGGGCAGGCATTCCACCCACGGTAACCTGTCGTGGCCGCGCACCCAGCGCGACCGAGATGGACCCTGTCGCCACCACATCGGGAGGCGAGGCCACCCCGCTGGACGGCATTCAACGTGCGGACCGTTTCGGGTCGATCGGAGAAAAGATGACCCGATTGGTTTTCAGGATGCTATATTCGCGGCGATGGATCATGAAAAACGCGGCGCCCCCCGCATCGACATGCCGGGCGGGCTGCCGGGCGAAGTGAGCGTGCTGGCGCCGGTCACCATCCGGGAGTTCAGCCTGCTGGGCGCCATGCTGGACACGGCATTTCCGCTCGTGCTGAATTCCATCCACGACGTGAGACTCGAGCTCGAGGATCGGTCCATCGTCGTCAAGGGCCGTATCGCCCACTGCAGCATCGCCGATCTGGGGGGCGACCTGGTACGGTACCGGGCGGGTATCGAATTCGTGGACGTGCCCCCGCACGCGGCTGCCGCCATCAAGGCCTATCTCGATGGGATGACAGAGCGGAACGTGGCGCGCCGGGCGGCGCGGCCACCGCGCGAGGCTATTTAACTCTCAGGTGCTCGAGGTAGTCGCCAGACGCGATGCGCTCGGCGCGACCGAGCGGGGCGTTGTAGAAATAGACCCACGCGGCTTCGCCCCGGCCATCGTCCAACGTGGCCAGCACTTGTACCCGTGTATAGAGACTGGCGTCGGGTTCAGACGGGCGGTAGCCTTCGATTTCGTCGAGTTTCGCCAGCACCGAAGGGTCGTCCTCGATTTCGTAGATCTCGCCCCACACCCGGCCGTTTGGGGCAGGAATCGCCGCCGGGAAGATGCCAAGGTCGTAGAGCGCGGCCTCGATCGACCCATGGCCGATGAGTCGCATGCGGGTGTCGATACCTGCCCGTCGACGCCGGTCGAACCCGCCCATGAGGGTTCCGTACACAAAGACCTTATCACTCACTTGCGCAGGGCCTCCGCAACGCGACACACATATTTCTCGATCAAATCACGACAGGATGTCGCAAAAACGCGGCGAGAAATAGAACCTTGGATATGCTGGCAGTGTAGGTGAGTGCAGACTGATAGTCAAGACGAAGGGCACGCTCGTGAGCGCACCCTTCGGCAGACGGTTCCGGACGAACTACTTCGCAGGTTTATCCGACTTCTCGGTCTTCTCCGGCGCCTCGGGTTTGCCCGGGGCCACCTTGCCAGGGGCTCCGCCGGAATTGCGGCCCTTGGGGGTCATCACGTCGATCAACTGGGTGGTGACGCCAAACGACAGCGACACGGTTTTGCCGGTGCCGCCCATCTCGACGCTGGGCCACAACGCCTGCGCCTCTGGCCGGTTGCCCGCCTGCAGTTTGGCCATCGCCACGAAGCCGCGGACGATGTCGCGCAGGTTGGTCGCCGCTTCGTCCGACTTGGTCTCGGCCTTCACCATCACCTGAACGCCGCCGTTGACGTGGCCGCTGGCGGAGAACCAGTTGATCGGGGGAATCCGGTCGGTCACTTCCTGCGGCAGTTTCGCCTGCGACGAGATGGCATCGAAGCGCCCTACGGCCCAGAAACTCGCATCCTTCTGGTCCGCCACCATCTTCATCATCTCGGCGTTGTCACGCGCCGACTTCGCCTTGGACGCGGCGCCGTCAATCACGCGCCTGACCGCGGCATCGCCACCGATGGCCACCAGACCGCCCTCAAGGAACGCGACCGCAAACGCCTGCGCATGCTTCTCGGCCTGATCGTCTTGGCGATCGGTGTCGTGCGCGCCCGGCTTGATCAGGCGCTTGCCCTTGTAGTCTTCGACCGTCGCGCCCTTTTCCTTGGCGAACGCCTCGAGTCGGGCCTGATCGAACTTGCCGCGCGCCAGCACCACGCCGTTGGCGTTGGCGGCGGTGTCGCCCTGCTTGGGCCCCATAAAGGCCACGACGTACTCGATATCACGTTCGATATCGATGCCCGTCTGGGCCTTGATCTCGTTGCGGCCCTCGTCGGTCGGCCCGCCGAACTGGCGCAACCGCTGACGCAGGTCGGAACTCATCACCTGCTTGACGTTGGCGAATGCCACAACCGCCGCGTCCTCCGGGACCATCGACAGCTCGGCCGGCCCCGTTTTTGGCGCGAACAACCCCTGCGGCATGCCACCGTAGTAGGCCACCAGCCCAATCGACAGGCCCACCATGAAGACCACCACCGAACCAACCAGGAAATAGCGTGTTTTTGCGGTCATATGCGCCTCGCTTCTTACCCTGAATATACGGGGGCCGGTGCCCGAAGTTCCCTCGGCCCTGCCATTTACCGGTTCAGGACCACTTTGATGGTGTCGGGGCCACGACCTGAACTACCGCAGGAACCGCCGGTTTGCCACACAATCCCCCACCATGGCGAGCCGGCGCGCCCGGGTTCTACGGGCGACTTACTGTTCGAGAATGTACTCGCGGCGTTCGACCAGCCACCCGGCGAGTGCCAGAAACACGACGATCGTCGCCAGGATCACCACAAGGCTCGTGGCCGGCGACGGCACGTCCCGAAACAGCGCCTGCATGGCCGAACCGAGTCCATCGGTCGGCATCGCGTGCGGAACCAGCGACTGGAGGTAATAGGCGATGGTGAACTTCCTCAAATACCCGGGCAGCACCAGCGCCAGTTGCTCCCATCCGAATGCGAACACCAGGCCGGTGACCAGCGGATGTTTCATGCCGGCGCCGATACAGGCGAACAGCGCACCGTACGCCGCCAGACCGATGGCGAGCAGGCCGAGGTCGGTCAGCAGCCCCATGAATCCCTCCGCCAGCGAGCCATGGCCCAGCGGCTGAACGCACAGATAGAGCACGACCACCGAGGGCAGGACGACAAACACGGTGGTCACCACGTACGCCAGATACTTGCCCACCAGCACGGCGCGCCGGCTGATGGGACGCACAAACAAGTACGTGATGGTTTTGTCGTCGACCTCGTCGGCAATCAGTGCCGTGCCGTAGAACACGCCCAGCACCGGCACGAGAAACCGGAGGTAGAGCAACCAGATCATCGTGCCGAAGATCGCCCCGCCGGTTACCGACGAGTTTCCCACCTGGACCTTCCCGGCGATCCCGAGGGCTTCCAGGACGCGGAGCATCACACCGAGCGCCACGGGCGATCCGACCACCAGGCCGAGAAAGATCGTGCGTCGCGACCACAACATCTGGCTCAGCGAGAGGTCGAACACGCGGAGCGCCGCCGTCGCGAACGGTGGAGCCTGCCGCATGGTCGGACCGGGCATCGCTGGACCTGGCATCGCCGGACCGGTCGTCGGGGACGGGCCGGTCGAGGGCGGAGTCGTCGGATCGAGGGTGTTGGTGCTCATTTGACCAGAAACTTGAAAACCGCCTGCAGGTTGTCGTCGGGCGAGGTCACCTCGCTGATAGTGCCCGCCTGGCCAGACGCGGCCAGTTCCGTCAGGTAGCGATAGAAATCGTCGGGCTTCGACGTCTCGATGACGATGGCATCCTGCTCGAGCCGGAGGCTCAGCACGTCGTCTCGCGTGAGAAACTGACGCGCGAGTTCCCGTGGATGATCGGCCCGGACGTGCACCGTGTGAGGGTGCTCGTCGATCAGATCGCGGATGCTGTGCACGTCGCCTTCGGCCAGGATGCGGCCGTTGTTGATGAGCAGGATGTTCGACGTCATCGCTTCGATCTCGTACAGGATGTGACTCGAGACGATGATGCTCTTGCCGGCGCGGGCCCAGTCCTTGACGAGCCGGATGGTCCGCCGCCGTGCGATCGGATCCATGCCCGACAGCGGTTCGTCGAGAATCAGCAGTTCCGGGTCGTGGACAATCGCCTGCGCAAGCTTGACGCGCTGGCGCATGCCCTTGCTGTAGCCGCCGATCTTCTTGTCGGCCGCCTCCATCAAATCGACGCGCTCGAGTGCACTGCGGGCCGCGGCGAGCGACTCGGCCTCGGTGTACCCATTGAGCCGCACCAGACCCGAGACCCACTCCAAGCCGGTCATGCGGTCGTAGAACGCGTCCTGTTCGGGACAGAAGCCCACGCGGAAGAACAACCTCGGATTGCCGAAGATCGCCTCGCCCAGCACGGTGATGGTGCCCTTGCTGGGTTTGAGCTGGCCGGTGAGCAACTTCATCAGCGTGGACTTGCCGGCGCCGTTGGGCCCGAGCAAGCCGGTAATCCCGGTCGGAATCGACACGCTGACGTCGTTGAGGCCGATGACCTGGCCGTACCACTTGGAGACGTGGTCGGCGACCACCAGCGGCGTCATGTCACCACCTCCACGCCGCGCACGCGACGCTCGAGCACGAACGCGGCCAGCCCCACCGTGACCACCAGCGCGAGGACCGTGGCCCAGCCTGAGGCGTCGAACCGGCCGGGCAGGCGGAAGATCAAATCGCCGACCTGCAGCAGGTTCGACGACACGGCCATCCAGGAAAACGCGCTGCTCCGCGTGGCGACATACACCACGCCATAGAGCGCCTGCGTAAAGAAGATGATGCCCGCATACATGATGCCGACGAACCGCGCGCTTTTCGACAGCGACGACAGCGCCAGCATCACCATGCCGAGCACGATCGTTTCGATTCCGGCGTAAACGACGATGGCCGGCAGCACGAACAGGTTCGACGCGACGAAGCTGAAACTGCCGGCAAACACGATCTGGATGACGACCAGCATCGTGGCGGGCAGCCACGTGACCAGCAGGAGGAAGAACGCCAGGACGGCAAACTTGCCGGCGATGTACTCGACGCGATCCAGCGGCTTCGACAGATAGATTTGCAGCGCGTTGGCGCGCATGTCGTTACTGATGAGGCCCGCGCCGGTAAAGATCGTGATGAAAAACACGAACACGCCCTGCTGTTCGAGAAAGTCGCGGAACAGTTTGGGCGAGGGCGACACGATCGACATCTGCGGAAAGTTGGCCGCCAGATAGAGCTGGACCGATCGGACGATGAAGGGCAGCCAGGCGAGAATCAGCAACCCGAGGAACGCCTTCTTGCCCAGCATGTTCCTGACACCCGCCGTGGCGATCACGGTCCACGCGCGGCCCCTGGGCGCCCGCTGCCCCTGATAGTGGCGATAGCTCTGATCGTGAATGGGCATCGCTACTCCTCGCCCACCGCGTGGGCGAACACGTCTTCGAGCGTCGGGACGCTGGGCCGCAGGTGGCGCACCTGCACGCCTTCGCGCGCCGCAATGCGAAACAGCGCCAGGGCGCCCATCTCGTCGGGCACGAACACCCGCATGACGTCTTCTTCGGCGGCCTTGCTGGTCATGCCTTCCGCGTCGAGCACCCTGGCAAACGCGACGCGGTCGCCCTTCACGCGCAGTTCGAAGGCGCTGCCGCGCGGCCCCTTGAGTTCGGCAATCGGACCCTGCGTGGCGATGCGGGCCTGATGCAGCACGACGACGTGGTCGCAGGTGAATTCGACGTCGGGCAGCAGGTGCGACGACAGGATGAGGTTGACGCCCTTGTTGTGGGCGAGGTCCCGGATCAACTCGAGCATCTCCTCGCGCCCCTTCGGATCCATGCCGTTGGTCGGCTCGTCGAGAAAGAGCAGATCGGGATCGTGGACCATCGCCTGGGCCAGCTTGATGCGCTGCTTCATCCCGGTCGAATAGGTCTCGACGTTGCGGTAGCGGGCCTCGCCCAGGCCGACGTAATACAGCACTTCGTGCGCCCGCTGCATCGCGTCGATGAACGGCAGCCCGGCCAGTTGGCCGCAATACGCCACAAACGACACGGCGTTCATCCCGGGGATGTGCGCGTCGATCTCCGGCATGTAGCCGAGCCTGGCGCGAATCTCGGACGGCGATCCGGCCACGTCGAGCCCGAGCACGCTCATACGGCCGCTGGTCGGTTTGACGAAGCCGAGCAGCGCCTTGAGCAGCGTCGATTTGCCCGCGCCATTGGGGCCAAGCAGGCCGACGGCGCCGGCCGGAAAGGTGGCCGACACCTCGCGCAGCGCCGCTTGCTTGCCGTAGACCACCGAGACGTTCTCGATTCGGACGACGGGATCGGGAGATGGATCGGTCATAGTCACCAGATAGATACGAGGATCAGCGGGCCGCGGTTCGATCTGTTACCCCTGAGACGACGCCTGAGCGGGAGGGCGGCTTCCTCCACGGCCCCGCTCACGCGAGCCGTCCCTCGACGGCGCTCGGGACGGTCCTGAGTTGGTCGAAGGACCGGCAACACGCGCCTTCCGGGACTCGTCGCCGCGCCGTTACAGGTTCCCGCGCAACCCCAACTCGTCGGCCTTCTCCCGCATGAACGCGATAACGTTGGACACGTGCGCATCGAGCAACAGGCCTATTTCCTCGGCACCGCGGCGCAGATCGTCCCGATTGACCGCGCGAGCAAACGCCTTCTCTTTCATCCGCTTCACGACCGACTTGGCTTCCAGGTCCATCAGACTCTTCGACGGACGCACGAGTGCGGCCGCGGTGACGAATCCGGCCATTTCGTCGCACGCAAACAACGTGTGTTCCAGCCGGGTCTCGCGCGCCACGTGTGTGTGGTCGGCGTGCGACAGCACCGCGCGCACGAGCCACTCCGGATAGCCTCGCTCGCGCAGGATCTCGGCGCCGCGAAACGGATGGTCCGCCAGGTCCGGATAGCGATCGTAATCGAAATCGTGGAGCAGCGCCGTCACGCCCCACGCCTCCTCGTCTTCGCCGAACTGCCGCGCATATCCGCGCACCGCCGCTTCCACGGCCAGCGCGTGTTTGCGCAACTGCTCGTTCTGCGTATATTCGGTCAGCAGCGCCCAGGCATCGGCACGCGATACGGTCATGGTCTTCTCCCTCTGTACTCGGCGACGCTCCGGCATGATATATTCGCCCAACAATTGCCGCAATGCGCCGGTGCTCCCCCCTACGGAGGCGTGAGTGATAATAGCCTTGTTCGTCGCCCTTGGAATGCTGTCGGTCGTCTATGTCGCGCTGTGGTACCGCGAAGTCCGGAAGCATCCGGACACCCCTGACCCGGGTCACACCGACGGCGAACGGGTAGCCGTGGGCTTCGTGGCCAACTTCATCGACGCACTCGGCATCGGCAGTTTCGCGACATCAACCACCTACTTCCGGCTGCGCAAACTGGTCGCCGACGAGCTGATTCCCGGCACGCTCAACGTCGGGTACGCGTTGCCCACCGCCACCCAGGCGTTTATCGGCATTGCGGTGATCGACGTCGATCCGATGACGTTGTTCCTGATGATCGCCACAGCGGTGGCTGGATCGTGGTTCGGCGCCGGCTTCGTCTCGCGCATGCCGCGTCGGGCGATTCAGGTCGGCATGGGGATCGCGCTGCTGGTGGCCGCGGGATTCTTTCTGGCCCGGTTGCTCCAGCTGATGCCGTCGAGCGACGTGGGCACCCTCGACCTGCAGTCCTCCAAGCTCGCGATGGGCCTGGTCGGCAGTTTCCTGCTCGGGACGATCATGCCGCTCGGCATCGGGTACTACGCCCCGTGCATGATTCTGGTGAACATGCTTGGCATGAATCCCCGCGCGTCGTTCCCGATCATGATGGGCGCCTGCGCATTCCTGATGCCCGTGGCGAGCATGAACTTCATCCGGGCGCGGCGCTACAGCCTGAAGACCACCGTCGGCATGGCCATCGGCGGCGTCGCCGGGTCGGCGCTCGCCCTGCTGGTGGTGAAGGAACTCGACCTGACCAAAGTCCGCTGGCTGGTCATGGTCGTGGTGACGTATACCGGGCTGTCGCTGTTGAGAACCGCCGCCAGGGAGAAGGCCTCGACAGCAAAGGCCTGAGCGTCGAGCCCCATCACCAGATCATCGCAAGGGCGCGCGTGATGACGTCGAGCGTCTTGTCGGTGAGGTTGTAGCTGGGCAGGTCGCGCGGGTGCACCAGGACGGCCTCGGAGACGTCGCTTCCCGCCTCCATCGCCCCGCCGATCGAACGACAGAGATAGTCGGCCAGCACGTAGTGAAACTGCACGCGCTGGTCGGCGTCGATGGTAATGCGGTCGAACAGGTCCACCAGCGGGCCGACCTCGACGTCGAGGCCCGTCTCTTCCCGCATCTCTCGCACCAGGGCGGCCGCCAGCGTCTCGCCGATTTCCACGCCGCCGCCTGGAAGGCTCCAGCGTCCCGCCAGCGGCGCGAACCTCCGCTTGATCAGCACGACGTGCCCGTCAACGATCGTCACGCCGCCGACGCCCACGATCGGGCGCGGTGGGTACTCGCGCGACCCCGACGCGGACACCACCGGTGCGTCGGCTGCCGACGACTCGTTCACTGCCCCATCACCTTGACGACGACCCGCTTGCGGCGCTGGCCGTCGAATTCAGCGTAGAAGAGTTGTTCCCAGGGGCCGAGGTCAAGGGCTCCGGCCGTGATCGGAACCAACACCTGATGGCCGACGATGGTGCGCTTGAGATGGGCGTCGGCGTTGTCCTCGCCGGTCTGGTGGTGACGATAGTCGAGGCCGGAGGGCGCCAGTTTCTCCAGCCACACCTGGATGTCGTGGATCAGGCCGCTCTCCCAATCGTTGACGTAGACGCCGGCCGTGATGTGCATGGCCGACACCAGTGCCATGCCTTCCTTGACGCCGCTGGTCTTCACAATCGAGGCGACCTCGTCGGTGATGCGCACGATCTCGCGCGACTGCTTCGTGTGGAACCAGAGATAGTCGGTGTGGACGATCATGGGTACTCCAGCGGCAGCGCCGCGTCGGCATTGAGGTCGAGGCCCGCGCGTACGCCGGCGTGGAAACGCCGCAGGCCGGCCGCCGCAATCATCGCCGCGTTGTCGGTCGAGAGCGCCATCGACGGCACGTAGACCGGCACACCAATCCGATCGCCGGCCGCCGCCGCATCGGCGCGCAGCCGGCTGTTGGCCGACACGCCGCCCGCGATGCCGATGCTCTGTGCGCCGTACCAGCGCGCCGCCGCGGTCGTCTTGTCGACCAGCGCCTCCACCACGGAGCGCTGAAAGCTGGCGCAGATGTCGGCGGTCTGCTGCGGGCCTGGCGTCCAGCCCGCGCCCTGCGCTTTGACGTAGCGCAGCACCGCGGTCTTGAGGCCGCTGAAGCTGAAGTCCCACTGGCCCTTCTCGAGCGGAGCGTTGCGATCGGGATGGGTCATCCGAGCAATGGGAAACGCGATGGCGCGATCGTCGCCGGCGCGGGCGAGTGTGTCGATCACCGGGCCGCCCGGGTAACCCAGTCCCAGCAACTTCGCCACCTTGTCGTACGCTTCGCCTGCCGCATCATCTCGCGTGCGGCCCAGCGGGTCGTACCGCCCGAACTGCCGCACGTCGTACAGACTGGTATGGCCGCCCGAGACAATCAGGATGATCGCCGGCAGGGGCAGTTCGCCGTGCTGAAGGGTGAGCGACTCGATATGGCCGGCCAGGTGATGGACCGGCACCAGCGGTAGCCCCCAGACGGCCGCCAGAGACTTGGCGAACGCCAGCCCAACCAGCAGGCTGCCCACCAGCCCGGGGCCTTGCGTCACGGCGATCGCGCCCAGGTCGCCCACAGCCGTCTGCGATTCGGCCAGCGCCTGCTCGACAACCCCGCAGATGTCGCGCACGTGCTGGCGCGACGCCAGTTCGGGCACCACGCCGCCCCATTCGCGGTGGATGTCCACTTGCGACGCGACGACGCTCGACCGGACGACCCACGGCTTGGCCGCGCCCGCGGTCTCTTCGACCACGGCGGCGGCCGTTTCGTCGCACGAGGATTCGATACCGAGAATACGCATTACGTCCAGTGCCTTCGGCGACCCCGAGTCTGAAGACCGGGGGCTCCATCAATCACGCGTTCGCTCGTGGCACACGCGGGCCGACACGGGCGGCGGCCCCTACGAAGAGCGAGGCCGCGCCCGGCTTTCGTCGGGGCGGTCCCTACGAGGCGCTGTTGACCGCGGCGTGCAGCGAGTCGGCGTACAGCGGACGGCAGACACCGCGCTCGGTGATGATGGCCGTCACGTAGGCGTTCGGCGTGACGTCGAAGGCGGGATTCCTGATCTTCGCGCCCTCGGGCGTCAGCCTCGTCTTGCCCACGTGCGTCACCTCGCGGGCGGGGCGCTCTTCGATGGGAATCCGCGATCCATCGGACGTCTCCAGATCGACCGTCGACACCGGCGCCGCCACGTAAAACGGAATGCCGTGCTCCTTGGCCAGCACCGCCACCGTGTAGGTGCCGATCTTGTTGGCCACGTCGCCGTTGGCGGCAATCCGGTCCGCGCCCACCACGACCAGGTCGATGAGGCCCTGGCGCATCATGGCGCCCGACATGTTGTCGGTAATCACTGTGGTGTCGATGCCGTCGCGCACCAGTTCCCAGGCCGTCAGCCGCGCGCCCTGCAGAAACGGACGCGTCTCGTCGGCCATCACCGTCACCCGTTTCCCCTGTTCCACCGCGCCACGGATCACGCCGAGCGCCGTGCCATAGCCGGCTGTGGCCAGCGCGCCTGCGTTGCAATGCGTGAGAATCCGCGCGCCGTCGGGCACCAGCGCCGCGCCGTGCCGTCCCATCGCCCGGCAACTCGCCACGTCTTCGTCGTGAATCGCGCGCGCATCCAGTTCGAGGCGCGCACGGATCTCGTCAACCGACGCCCCGGCATGCGCCGCAGCAGCAAAGGTGCGCTTCATGCGCTCGATCGCCCAGAACAGGTTGACCGCGGTCGGCCGCGTCGCGGCCATCGCGTTGCAGATCTTCTGGAATTCAGTGGCAAACGCCCGCGTCCCGGTCGCCTTGCTTCGGCGCATCCCGATGGCAATCCCCATCGCCGCCGCCACGCCGATGGCCGGCGCACCGCGTATCACCATGGTCTTGATGGCCTTCGCCACGTGGCTGGCGGTGCGGCACCGGACCCAGATCTCGGCCCCGGGCAGCTTCCGCTGGTCAATCATCACCACGGCATCGTCTTGCCAGTCGATCGTCGGCAGCATATGTCCTTCATCATATACGGTCGGCAGTCGCGTCACCCGAGATGCCGCAGGGCGATTCGCGTCGCGGCCCCTCGAACCAAACCGATAAGCGTCAGTTCGCAAAACGGACCGTGAGGGCCAGAACAGGCTGCGCGAATAGCGCATACGTCAGGCCGGCGACCCGTCCCGGCAAGGTTCGTTCTAGGAACCTCGTGGCAGATCAGGGTCTCAGCAGGCGGGCGTCGAAGGGCAACGGCAGCAGATCTTTCATCTGGTAGCGGCCCTTGTCGTCGGTGAGGTTGGCGAGCACGACTTCGATGTCGCCGCAGAACTCCCAGAGAATCTGGCGGCAGGGCCCGCAGGGCGGTGTCGGCGCCTGTGTGTCGGCCACGATCGCGATCCGCCGGAAGCGGCGATGCCCCTCCGAGACCGCCTTGAAGACCGCCACGCGCTCGGCGCACACGGTGAGGCCGTAGGTCGCGTTTTCGATGTTGCAGCCGGTGACGACCGTGCCCGCCTCGGTCTCGAGGGCCGCGCCGACTTTGAAGTTCGAAAACGGCGCAACGGCCATCAGGCGCGCCTGACGCGCCGCTGCGATTAATTGCTGGTCGCCGTCCACGCCGGCCTCCGATCCGATTCCCGCACCCTCACTCCACGTCTTCGTCGTCACTGGCCGCGTCGGCGGCGCGGTGACGATCCGAAAATCCCAGTTCGCGCATCATCGCGTCGATGATCCGGTGCGCGTTGTGATCGGCGTAGACGAAGCGAAATCCGGCCAGGCCGAGATCGGGATTGACGTCGGGCCGCGACCACACGCAGCGGGCGTACACCGACAGCACTTCGCCGACCGGCAGGACATCGGGCGGCATCACGCTCAGTCGGTAGGTGCGTTCGAGGTCTGGCGCCGTCTTGGTCAACAGCAGCAGGCCTTCGTGCGACAGGTCGCCGAGCCGGCCCACCGACTGCCCCGTCTCTTCATCCACGATGTCGAGATAGTACAAAAGGTGCCGCCGAAGATTACGTCGTTTCTCTCTACTCATCGCCTCGCGCTCCCGACGCCGGGCCCCGGCCCCGGCTGGCTCACAGCCGGCCCACGATCTGCTCGAGCAACGCGATAAACGCGCCCTTGACCCGCTGGGCCGTCTCCATCACTTCGGCGTGATTGAGCACCTGCGGCAGCACACCGGCCGCCATGTTGGTGATGCAGGAGATGCCGAGCACCTCCATCCCCATGTGGCGCGCCACAATCGCCTCGGCCACCGTGGACATCCCCACCGCATCGGCGCCAATCGCGCGCAGGTACCGGATCTCGGCGGGCGTCTCGTAGCTGGGCCCGTGGAGCCCGGCATACACACCGTGGGCGAGCGACAGCCCGTTGTGTGCGGCGGCCTGGTCGGCCAGCGCACGCAGCCGCTTCGCGTACACCTCCGTCATGTCCGGGAACCGCGGACCGAAGCGCTCGTCGTTGGGCCCGACCAGCGGATTGGTCCCCATCAGATTCAGGTGGTCGTCGATCGCCATCAGCGCGCCCTGCGAGAACGACGTATTGATGCCGCCGGCGGCGTTGGTCAGGATGAGGGTCTTGACGCCGAGCGCGCCCATCACGCGCGTGGCGAACACGACCGACGCCATCGGATGGCCTTCGTAGAAATGCGCCCGCCCGGACAACACGGCCAGCCGGCGACCGCGCACCTCGCCGACCACCAGTTGGCCCGCGTGGCCGACCACCGTGGACGCCGGCCAGCCCGGAATCTCGCCATACGGCAGCCGTGTGGCGTTCCCCAGCGTGTCGGCGAAGTCGCCAAGCCCCGACCCCAGAACGATGGCGACCCGAGGCACCTCGCCGATGCGCCCGCGCACCGCGTCGGCCGCCTTCTGAACACTCGCGTATGGATCGATCACAGCAGGAACCCCGCAATGGTTGCCGTCATGAAGTTGGCCAGCGTGCCCGCCAGCATGGCCCGCAATCCGAGACGGGCCAGATCGTGCCGCCGATGGGGAGCCAGGGCCCCGATCCCGCCAATCTGGATGCCGATCGAGCTGAAGTTTGCGAACCCGCACAGCGCGAACGTCGCGATGGTAAACGATTTCGGATCGATGCCGCCAAACAGGGAGCCGGCCGCGTGCACCGCGGTCGCGCCGGCATACTGTCCCAGTTGGGCGTAGGCCACAAACTCGTTGAGCACCATCCGCGTGCCGAGGAGGTTTCCGATAATCTGCGCATCCTTCCATGGCACGCCCATCGCCCAGGCGACCGGCGAAAACGCCCACCCGAGCACCTGCTGCAGGCTGAGATTGGCGAGCCCGACCAGGCCGGTGTTGGCCGCCACAAACGATCCGACGGCTCCGAGCAACGCATTGAGCAGCGCCACGATGGCGAGAAACGAGATCAGCATGGCACCGACGTTGAGGGCCAGATGCAGCCCTTCGCCGGTCCCGCGGCCCGCCGCGTCAATCACGTTGACGTCGGTCCGCTCCACCTCCAGCTTGACGGTGCCCATCGTCTCGGGCGATTCGGTCTCGGGCACGAACATCTTGGCCATCATCAACGTGCCGGGGGCCGTCATGATGACGGCAGTCAACAGGTGCTTGGCCTCGATGCCGAACAGGATGTAGGCGGCCATGATCCCGCCGGAGATGTGCGCCATCCCGGAGGTCATCACCGTCATCAATTCGGAGTTGGTCATCTTCGGCAGGTACGGCCGGATCGTCAGCGGCGCCTCGGTCTGGCCCATGAAGATACTGGCCGCCACGTTGAGCGATTCCGCGCCGCTCGCCTTCATCACCTTTCGCATGCCCCACGCGAAAATGCGCACCACAAACTGCATCACGCCGAAGTAGTAGAGGATGGCGAACAGGGCGGCGATGAAGATGATGGTGGGCAGCACCTGGAACGCGAAGATCATCGAGTAGCGAGCCCCGTCCGCGCCCAGCACGGCCGTCATGATGCGCGGCCAGGCCTGTTTGTCGCCCAGCGGCCCGAAGACGAACGACGAACCCACGCCGGCGAAGTCGAGGAGCCACGTGATGCGGTCGCCGAGGTCCTTGAAGATCCGCTGGCCCCATTCGCTCTTCAGCACCAGCAGCGCAAACACGATTTGGAGCGCCAGGCCCCACACCACCGTCTTGAGATCGATGGCGCGGCGGTTGGTCGAACAGGCGTACGCGATCCCGAGGATGACGATCGCGCCGGCGAATGGCTGCGCCTTGGGCAGCCCGGCGAAGGCGGCGAGCAGCACCGCCGTCAGTGCCGCGGCGGCACCGCCGGCAAAGATCCAGATGTCGGTTGAAGAGAGGCGCCAGCCCGCGCTGCCAGTAGTCGTGCTCATTCCATCTCCCGGGACAACGTTATACGATCTCGCCCACCATCAACGGCTGCGGCGCCGGCGGCGCCGACCCGAGTTCGACGGCCTGCCCGGCCAGTTCGATCGCCTCTCGCAAGCCGAGACCGTCGCGGTGGAACAGTTCCAGAATCGGCTCGCCCGCCCGCACCAGTGCCCCCAGCGTGGCGACGACCTTGATTCCCACGCCAAAGTCCACGCGGTCTTCGGCGGTCGCCCGGCCCGCCCCGAGCGCGGCGGCGGCGCGGCCCACCAGCATGGCGTCGAGTCCGGTGACATAGCCCGATCGCGCAGCGCAGACCATCTCGCGTCCCGACGCCAGCGCGAGCCGCCGCGGGTCGTCCACCACGGCCGCATCGCCCCCCTGCCGGACCACCATCTGCCGGAACTTGGCCAGGCCCTCTCCCGATGTCAGCGCACGCCGGACCAGACGTTCCGCGTCGCCGGGCGAGGCGGCCTGCCCCGCCATCAGCACCATGCGCGCGGCCAGCAACACCGAGAGCACCGTCAGGTCGGCCGGTCCCTCGCCGCGCAGTGTCTCGATCGACTCCACGACCTCGAGCGCGTTGCCGACGGCACGCCCGAGCGGCGCGTCCATCCGCGTCAGCACGGCCTCGGTCCGCACGCCGGCCAGCTGCCCGGCCCGCACCATCGCCCGCGCCAGCTGCTCGGCGTCCTGAGCGGTCTTCATAAACGCGCCCCGGCCCACCTTGACGTCGAGCACGAGGGCGTCGATGCCTTCGGCGAGCTTCTTGCTCATAATCGACGCGGTGATAAGCGGAATGCTCTCGACCGTCGCGGTGACGTCGCGGAGCCGGTACAAGCGCCTGTCGGCAGGCGCGATATCGCGCGTCTGACCGACGATGACGCAGCCGGTGTCGGCCAGCGCGTCGACCACCTCGCGGGCCGACATGTCCACCTTGAACCCGGGAATCGATTCCAGCTTGTCGAGCGTGCCGCCGGTATGGCCGAGCCCGCGCCCGGACATCATCGGCACGATCACGCCGCACGCGGCGGCCAGCGGCGCCAGTATCAGCGACGTCTTGTCGCCCACCCCGCCGGTGCTGTGCTTGTCGACTTTGCGTCCAGGCAGACGCGTCAGGTCGAGCCGCGCCCCCGACCGGGCCATCGCGTCGGTCAGCCACGCGGTCTCTTCGTCGCTCATCCCGCGCAGCACAATCGCCATCAACAGGGCCGAGATCTGGTAGTCGGGCCACGACCCATCGGTGGCGCCCGCGACGAAGTGGTCGATTTCGTCGCGGTCGAGCCCGTGTCCGTCCCGTTTCTTCCTGATGATGTCGACCGCTCTCATAGAAGCGAGAAGTATAACAGCGCGGCGCGGCCCGGCGCAGCACCGACTGCCACCATCGACTGCCGCACCGACTGCCGCGACCCTCGCCCACCGACCACGCGGCACGCCAAGCCAAAGTCCGGGGCGGTTGGCGCCGATAAGAGCGACGAAGCCTCTGCAGGCCAGAGGTTCGCGCCATGTCTGCATCCGACCTCCCCTCCGTGCCTGGTTTGGCATCCGGCGACCCCGTCGAGGCGGGGGGCGGACTGCTGTCGGCCGAACGTTCCGCCACGCTGGCGGCGTTTGCGCGCGCCTGCAAGTCGGCCACCCGAGCGGTGGTGCTGTATCCGCCCGAGCATCCGGCCTCAACCCGGTCGCTCGATATCCTGACGCAGGCCGCGCAGGCGGCCACCGCCGAGGGCCCGCTCCGCATCAGCGTGATGCCGACCACGCTGGCTATCGGTGGCCGGCAGACCGCCAAACCCGACGTGGCGATCGCAGAGTTGGCCGGCCTGCTGCACGCCCATCAGATCGGCCAGTTCGTCGTGGCGCCGGCCACCGACGCCCAATTGTGGCGCCGGTTTCTCAGCGTGCTGGCGATTCCGCCCGATCAGGCGCGGCTGCGTGGCGGACTCGCGCGCCTCTGGTCGTCGGCGGGACAATCCCAGATCGAGGTGCGTCGCGTCGACTTCCACGAATTGCTTCGGGAACGTTCCGGCGGCGACCGCGCGACCTGGGCGCAGGTGGTCAGCGAGTGCCTCGAGGGTGGCGGCATCGCGGCTGACGCCTGGGCGCTCGACCTCGTCACGCAACTGCTCGATCGGCCCGACAGCATCGCCGAGGTGCTCGCCTCGATTCAGCAACGCGCGGAGGGCGACGCGCAACGGGGCGCCGACACGCTGGGCGGCCTGCTCCATGCGGTGGCCCGGTACGTCGAGCGCACGCAGCCCGACGACGTCGAGGCGGTGATGGCGGCGATCGCCGAGGCGACAGCCCGACTGCCCATCACCACGCTCGCTCCGCTGCTGAAGGCGGCCCACGCGGGCGCGCACACCGATGTGGGGCGGCTGGTCGCCGATCTGATGCACCGCGTTCCAGATGCCACCATCGCCGATGTGATGGCCGGCGAGATCGAACGCGGCGGGGGCACCTCGCCGCTGCTGGCCGACGCGTTCTGCGGTCTGGCGCCCGATCCCGCACGCCGTTCGGCCATCCTGAATCGAGCCCGCGCCACCGCGCGTCCCGGCGTCGACGCCATCGCCCAACCATCGGTCTGGCGCGAGGCCGAAAGCTATCTGCTCACGTACTCGGACGCGTTGTTCGTGCCGGATGCCTACGCCGTTGAACTTCACCGGGTCGCCGATCGCGCCATCGATCTCGATGCCGATCAGACCGACCCGCCTGCGCGCATCCAGGCATGGACCCGCTCGGTCGACGAAGCGGCCGTCAGGATGCTCGACGCCGAGATGATCGTCGATCTGATGTCCGCGCAGCACGACGTCCGCCGGTGGCGCACGCTGGCCGACCTCGCGATTTCGCGCATCGACATGCTGGTGCTGGTTGGCGACTTCTCGGCCGCCACGTTCCTGGTCAGCGCCATCGTCTACCAGGCGCAGTTCCACGACGACGTCGCCGTGCAGACGGCGGCCAGCATGATGTTGGACCACCTGCTGAGCGCCGCGATGATGGGCCGTGTGGCCACCTACCTCGATACCGCCGACCGCGACGCGGTGACCGAGGCGATGCGATTCTGCCAGGCGCTCGGCACCTCGATCGTCGGCCCGCTCGCCGAAACGCTGTCGCGCGAAGAGCGCAGCCGCGCGCGTCAGCGCCTGGTCGAGGTGCTTCTGGGCCTGGGTGCGGCCGGACGCCAGGCCGTCGAGAAACTCAAGCAATCCCCCAGCGCCGCGGTCCGCCGCACCGCCGTGGTGTTGTTGCGGGAATTCGGGGGCACCGACGCGCTCGGCGATCTCGAGAGCCTTCTCAACGATGCCGAGCCGCAGGTGCAGCGAGACGCGACCCGCGCCATCGCGATGATGCGCAGCGACGCGGCGTTCGGCACGCTCACTCGGGCGCTCTCGGCCGGCACCGAGCACGCCCGGACGGTCATCACCGGGGTGCTCTCCTCGATTCCAGACGACGACGCCCTGCCGGTGCTGGCGTACCTGGTTCGAACCGCGCCTTGCCGGGGGCCGATGTGGCGCGTGTACGAACGCGCCGTGCAGAAACTGGGCGCCATCGGCGGCCCGGTCGCCGTCGAGGCGCTGGCCGAGGTGATGGACAAGCGCGTGCTCGGGTCGCCGTTCAAGGTGGCCGTCCTGCGCAGGTTGGCCGCCGACGCGCTCGCCCGCATCGGCACGCCGGACGCGATCGAGACGCTGCGGCTGGCCGCGAGTGCGGGGCGGCGAGGAGCCAGGGCGGCCGCCCGGCGCCATCTTGCGGCGTTCGATTCAACGACACGATAGAACGGAGACAGTGTGATGACCGACGATGCTCGCCGGGTGCAGGTTGCCGAAGATGCGTTGAAGCGACTGGCCGCCGCCGTCAAAGCCATTCAGCTCTACTCGGCCAGTCATCCCATTGTCGTGCGGGCGACCGACCAGCTGATCGAGGCGCTGGACTGCCTGCAAGTCGAACGAACGTCGGTTGTATTCGGCCTGATCGGCCAGCAGGTCGTGGTGGACGGCATTCCGATGCTCACCGCCATCGGGGCTGCCGAGATCGCCGAGCGCTTCGCTGCAGCGGGCATCGAACGCCTGTCGGTCGAATCCGGCGTCACCAAAGAGGAGATCCTCGTGTTCGTGCACGCGCTGGCCCAGGCCAGCGGCCGCACGCCGACCGGCGCAGACGAGGCGCCCAGAATCGACGGCACCCCCCACCTTCGAGTCGGCCGGCTCCACATTCAGCGCCGCATCGAATCGTCGGGGCGTCACGACGTCAGCGCGACCCGCGATGCGTACTACCAGGCCATCGGCCACGTGGAGTCGCTCTGGGAGCAGGCGCGATCGGATGGTGCGGCCGATCCGGCAGCCGCCACCGCCATAGTCGAGGGCCTGGCCAGCGGCGTCGATCAGAACCGCCGCGCGATGATGGCCCTGACGGCGCTCTTCCGGTACGACAACTACACGTTCAGCCACATGGTCAACGTCAGCGTGTTGACCATGGCCCAGGCCAAGAGCCTCGGGATCGACGGCTCCATGCTGCGACAGTTCGGTCTGGCGGGCCTGATGCACGACATCGGGAAGATCCGGATGCCGGTGGAGATCCTCACCAAGCCCGATCAGCTCACCGACGCCGAGTTCGCCATCATGCGGCGGCATCCGGCCGATGGAGCCGAAATTCTGCGGTGTCAGCTCGAACTGCCGCCGCTGGCCGCGGTGGTGGCCTTCGAGCATCACCTCCGCATCGACGGCACGGGCTATCCCACCGGCGCGACCCGGCGAAGCCTGAACCTGGCGACGCAATTGTGCGGCATTGCCGACGTGTTCGACGCCATGCGTTCACAACGCAGCTACCAGCAGGCGTTCCCGACCGAGCGCATCCAGGCTGTCCTGCGACAGAACGACGGCACGCGATTCGACCAGCATCTGGTGCGCCGATTCAGCCAACTGCTCGGGATCTATCCCCCTGGCAATGTCGTCAGGCTCGACACCGGGGCGCTGGCCGTTGTCTTGCGCACGCACGCGCCAGACCCGTCGCGGCCCGCCGTCCGTGTGGTGGTAGGGCCTGATGGCCAACGGCTCGACAAGCCGATCGATCTGGCTCTCTGGATGGACGACAGCACGATTGGGCCGCCGCCGCGGATCGTGACGCCGGTGGACCCGAACGACTTCGACATCGACCCGTTGACGTTTCTCGACGAAGCGGCCGCGTAGCGACGCCGCCCCTACCAGCTGCCGGAACTGCCGCCGCCGCCGGAGCTCCCGCCGCCGCCAGAGAAGCCGCCAGAAAAACCGCCGCCCGAACTCCACCCGCTCGACGATGAACTCGACGATCCGCCCGACCCGCCCAGCGCAAAGCCGCCGATCCTGGCGCGGCCTTTGGTCTTCAGATCGGTCGCGACCTTTTTGTACCAGGCGGTTCTCTTGAGGGAGATCTTGGCGATCGGAAAGCCGACCAGGTAGACCAGCAGCAGCACCAGCGTGGGAAGCACGCCAATCACGACAATCGGGAACATCGCCCAGAACGGAATCAGGAAGACATACAGAAACCAGCCCACGCCCGGTGTGAGCAGGGCAATCACGGTGAACAGCCCGATGATGCCGAAGACGAACGCGCCGATCAGCATCCGCATCGGCCACGGCAGGGCGGTGTCGAGCGACTGGCTCGACGAGGTCGAACTGGTGGTCTCGGATCCCGCGCGGGCGGCTTCTGCGGCGAGATCCCGCTTCCCTTCGAGCTGCGCGATGATGGCGGTGACGCCTTCTTCTATGCCCTTGTCGTAGTCGTTCGACTTGAACGACGGCGTCATCACCGTGCGGATGATAAGGCCGCTGGTGCCGTCGGTGAGCGCCGACTCCAGTCCGTAGCCCACCTCAATGCGCACTTTGTGATCCTGCGGCACGACGACCACGAGCACGCCGTTGTCCTTGCCCTTCTGGCCGAGCTTCCAGCCTTGAAAGACTTTGACGGCGTAGTCTTCGACGCTGTCGGGCTGGATGGTCGGCACGGTGAGGACCACGATCTGGTTGCCCGTGGCCTGCTCGTGCGCCTTGGCGGCGGCCGCAATCCGACCCCGCGTTTCCGGAGCGAGAATCGAGGCGTTGTCGACGACGCGGCCCGTGAGGTACGGCACGTCGATCGCCACGGCGGAAGCGGCTGGCAGCAACAGCGCAGCGCTCAACAGCATCGCGACCACGGCGCGTTGGAGGTTGGGAGTCATTCGCCACGCTCCTCGATGGGCCGGTTCGGCAGTTGATCGACACCATCGCCAGGCTGAAACCCCTTGGCCACAAGCAGGTCCTCAAGCGCCGCCAGCCCGTCCTCGAACGCGCGGGCCGGGGAGGCGTCGCGCAGCCGGGAGGTCATCGGCGCGATCACCGCGTCCCACTCCGTCTGGCCGATGGAGGCGTGCAGGCCCGTGTCGGGCCGGATTTCGATTCTCCGCTCGAACAGGCTGATGAGGACAAGGACACCGGTGCGGGCGCGGGTTCCGAACAGTTCGTGTCTGAGAAACAGCGAGTCGGCGTACTGGCCCACTTCGACGTCGCGCCGATCCTCGTGCAGGTACAGCCGCGCGAAGTGCGGCGAGAAGACGGCGAGCAGCGCGAACATCGCCCCCGCGCCCAGGATGCCGACGGCCCCGACCAGCGCGGTGTGGGCGGTCACCCACTGCGGGCGCGCCACGTCGGCACCGACCACCGCCAGGCCGGCCAGCGCCGCGCCCAGCGCAAACGCTTTCCAGGGAAGCTCGGCGTACGAGTCGGACTTGCCGACCACCGCCGTCACCACCTGCACCCCGGTTCGGGATTCGAGCCGGGCGATCCGCTGATCAATGGCTGCCGCTTCGACCTCGCTGAGATACATGTGCACGTCCCGTCGTCGCGAATGGTTGCAGGGGGTGACCGACGGCCGTCTCAAACCATCGGCACCCTCGACGTGTGTTGATGAGCGTGTATCTTAGCGCAAGTGCGCCAGGCAGGGATGACAAGCCGGGCGCAGACAGGCCGGGTGCGGCGCGGGGATGGTGGCGCCGGTCGCCGCGAGGGTCGCCGCGAGGGTTGCCGTGCGGGTTGCGGTCCGCCGACGCCCGCACCGCCGCCCGTGTGTTGACACTCCGGGACCGCTCGCCTACCCTCACTACGGAGGCGGCATGGGTGTGATGACGATCCGGCGGCGGTGGCCGTTGGCGCTGTTGGTGGCCTGCCTGATCGCGCCGGTGTTGACCACAGCCCAGCAGCCCTCCGACGGGAGCGGGCCGCCGGGCGGACGGGCCAGGCCCCGTGAGATCGGCGCCTGGCTGGCGGCCGACCTGCGCACCTGGGACTCGGACATCGGCCGGCAGGCACGGCTCGGCGACTTGCGCCTGCGGACGACCGAGACCGACCCGCTGGTGACCGGCCGTACCCATCAGCGGTTCGACCAGTACCATCGCGGTGTTCGCGTGTGGGGCGGCGAGATGGTCCGACAGGTCGATTCCGAAGGGACCGTCTCGGTGTTCGGCACGCTCTATCCCGCCATCGACATCGACACCACGCCGCTGATCGGCGCGCAGGAGGCGGCCATCACCGCGTCGAAGTTGTCGGGAACAGGGCTCGGCCCCACCCGTGCGCCCGACCTGCTGGTGGTGGCTCGCGACGCCGGCGGCTACGCTCTGGCGTATCGGGTGCGCCTCTCCACGCCCGACGACCTGATCGTGTATTTCATCGACGCGCGTACCGGGACGCTGGTGTCGAGCTACAGCGACGCGCAGACCGAGATCGGGGTCGGGACCGGCGTGCTCGGCGATCAGAAGAAGGTCAGTTCCACGATGAGCGGCGGCAGTTACCGCGCGTGGGACCAGATGCGGCCGGCGCCCATCTTCACCTTCGATCTGAAGGGCGATCTGGCGCGGACGCAGCACGTGCTCAACGGCCTGGCGACGCTTGGCACGACCGATATCAGCGCGAGCCCCGACAACACGTGGACCGATCCGGCCACGGTGGACGCCCATGCGTACACCGGATGGACGTTCGACTATTACTACAAGCGGTTCGGCCGGTCCGGTCTCGACGGGCACAATCTGAGCATCAAGAACCTGGTGCATCCGGTGGCGCGCGCCACCTGGAACCAGGTGACGTCGAGCACGCTGAATCTCTATTACCTCAACGCGTTTTATGCCGGCGACGGCATCATGGTGTACGGCGAAGGCCTGCCGCCGGAGGCCACCGTCAACGGCCTCAAGTGGACGTATTTTGCCGGCGCCCTCGACGTCGTCGCCCACGAGTTGACTCATGGCGTCACCGACTACACGTCGGGATTGATCTACCAGAACGAGTCGGGCGCGCTGAACGAATCGTTCTCCGACATGATGGGCACCAGCGTGGAATTCTTCTACCAGCCGCCCGGCGTCGGCTATTTGAAGGCAGACTACACGATGGGCGAGGATCTGACGACCCCGATGGCCGGGTTTCGATCGATGGCCAACCCGGGCGCGTTTGGCGATCCCGATCACTATTCGAAGCGCTATCGGGGCACCGCCGATAACGGCGGCGTCCATACCAACTCGGGCATTTCGAACCAGGCCTTCTACCTGGCCATCGAAGGCGGCACCGATCGCACCTCGGGGCTGAGCGTGGCGGGCGTGGGCGCCGCCTCGCGCGAGAAGATCGAGAAGGTCTTCTTCCGCGCGTTTACCCAGATGCTGCCGGCCGGCGCGACGTTCTCGGTGGCCAGAGCGGCGACGATCCAGGCGGCTCGTGATTTGTACGGCGCCGGCAGCAACGTCGAACAGGCGGTCACCCAGGCGTGGACCGCGGTCGGGGTCTCGTGAGGCCCGCCCCGGGCCGTGCCCAGTCGAGCCATCGCGGAACGCATCGACGTGTGGTCGTGGCGGCGGCGGCGATCGCCGTGTTGCTGGCCTCGGCGGGGCGAGGAGCCGCGCAGTCGGCGGCGACCAGGACCGAGGCCGGATACCTTCACGCGGATGCGGGCGCACAGACGGCGATCCCTGGCTTCACCTCTACGGTGACGTTTCCCCTCTACGGCGAGCAGGGAGTGGTGAGGGCGACGTATCGATTCGTGAATGCGGGCATCGTGTCGGTGCGCGGCGGCGTCCGATTCCGCGGCGACCTGAGCGTGGGTCTGGCCGTATCCCGGTTCAGCGGATCGGGCGACGCTTCCGTCACCGCCCAACTGCCCCATCCATTTTTTTTCAGCCAGATGCGAACCGTCGCGGGCACCATTGCCCGCCTCACTCGGGCAGACACGATGGTCGCGGCGGAGGTGTCGTGGACGGTACGTCCGGCCCGGGGGCTGGACGTGATGGTGTTCGCGGGGCCCGCCTACGTCTCGACGAGCCAGGACGTGGTGTCGGCTCCGCGGTATGCCGAGACGTACCCCTTCGACACCGCCACGCTGATTGGCGCCGATTCGACGCGCGTCACCAGAGCGGGCCTGGGCTTTACGGCCGGCCTCGACCTGTCGTACCTGTTCAGCAGGCACCTGGGGCTGGGCGGGCTGGTCCGGATCTCCAGGGCCACCGCAACGTTCTCGCCCGCAGCCGGCAACCGCTCCAGCGCAGCGCTGGGCGGCGTGCAGGCAAGCGCTGGCCTTCGGATCAGGTTTTAAGCGCCAATCTCGGGTGGCCATGGCTGCTCCCGGCGCGAGCTCAGCGACTCGCTGCCGCCCCGGCGGGCGGAACCCCCGTCGCCCTCGCCTCGTATCCTCTGGGCAGCGCTGGCTCGCCGTTTTCGTTTCTTTTTATGCGCCAGGCAACCCAGAGGGGCCATGCTTCCGTCAAACACAACAGTGGCAGATCGGTCGGACCGGGATTTGGCGGCGCGGTGTGGGCGCGGCGAGTTGCCGGCCTTCGAAGAGCTGTACAAACAACACAGCGGACGGATCTACAACGTGATGTATCGGATGTCGGGCAGTGCGGCGGACGCCGAGGATCTGCTGCAGGACGTGTTTCTGCAGGCGTATCGCCGAATCGCCAGTTACCGCGGCGAGGCGGCGCTGGGCACGTGGCTCTATCGTCTGGCGGTCAACGCGTGCCTCGACCATATGCGGAGCCGGCAGGGACGACAACAATCGGCGACCGACTATATCGACGATGTCGAAGGCCTCGAGCCGGCGGCGAGCCCGTTCTGGAGGCCCGATCGCGCGCTCGATCGCATCGATCTCGAAACGGCGATCGCACAGTTGCCGCCGAGCTACCGGAACACCTTCGTCTTGCACGACGTCGAGGGGCACCAGCACCACGAAGTGGCCGAGATGCTTGGCATTGCCGTCGGTTCGTCGAAGTCGCTGCTGCACAAGGCCCGCCTCCGTCTCCGGGCGTTGCTGCGCGGCACTCCGGCTGCCGAGGGCGCGTCAACCGCACCCCGGGCCGAGGCGGCTGACGGTCGCGTCATGCGGGGAGCACGGTAATGGACACGACACCACGCACCCCTCCGACCTGCGAGACGGTGGGGCCGCTAATCGACGAATGGATCGACGACCGGCTGACCCAGCCGGAACGCGCATCCTTCGAATCCCATCTGGAGGGATGCGACGCGTGCCGCTGTCTGTGCGACGACCTCCGGGCGATCAGGCACACGGCGCGGTCGATGCGGCCGCATGCGCCACGGCCCGATGTCTGGACGCGGATTGCGCGCGAACTGGCGGCCCGGACGCCGGCCGCGCCGCGCCCGTTCTGGACAGGCGCGCGTGTGGCGCTGGCGATGGCCGCGGTGATGGTGTTGTCGGTGGCGGCCAGCCTCGTCATCCTGCGAACTCCGCAGCCACCATCGCCAACCCGGACCACGCAGAACGGGGCGGCGGGGGCGGCAGCGCACCCTTCTTCGCCGGACGCCGTCTTAGATGTTGACGAACATCTGCGAATCGCCGATGCCAACTACCAGCAGGCGATCGCCGGGCTCGAGACCATCGTCGCCAGCGGACAGGCGTCGCTCGACCCGGTGGTGGCGGCCACGCTCCAGAAGAACCTGGGCGTCATCGATCAGGCCATTCGCGAGAGCCGAGAGGCGATCAAGTCGCAGCCAACCAGCCAGCTCGCCCAGACGAGCTTGTTCGATGCGCTGAGGCAGAAAGTCGCGCTCCTCGAAGACACCATCGCGCTCATCAACGTCATGCGCAAGGGCGATCAGGCGGGCGCGGCCAGGCTCATCGGGGGCTTGAGCAAATCGTAAGCGCGTCGAGTCTGGCGCGCGATTCGGACTCACGCCCTCAAGATCACACAGGGGACATCATGAACAGATTCGGATTCGTCGCCGTCATCATGGCCGCCGGGCTCTTGTGGCCATCCGGCACCGCGCGGGCCGCCGCACCGGCCACTCCGGGCTGGTCGCCGTTCGACCCCGCCGCGGCCACCGAGAAGTTCTCGAAAACCGTCCCGCTGGCCAAGGGCGGCACGTTCGACCTGTCGAACCTCTCCGGCGACATCGTCATCACCGGCGGATCTGGCGACCAGGTCGTGATTGAGGCGGTCAAGAAGGGACGGACCGCGGAGGGGTTGAAGGAGGTGACGATCGAGGTCACCACCGCCGCCAACCGCGTCGAAGTGCGCACGCGGTATCCCGAGGGACGACACAACATCAATGTCTCGGTCGACTACGCGGTCACCGTCCCGCGCGCGGCGATCGTGATCGTCAAGTCGATTTCGGGCGACGCGAAACTGTCGGGCCTCGATGGCGAAGTGCAGGCGGCGGCGGTCAGCGGCAACGTCTCGGTCGCCTCGGCAGCCGACCTGCGAACCGTCAAGTCGGTGTCGGGAGATGTCACGATCCAGTCGTCGAAATCGTCGGGCACCATGACCGTGGGCAGCGTCAGCGGCAACGTGCGACTCACCGATGTCAAGGCGGCCGAGATCCAGGTAAACAGCGTCAGCGGCGACGTCACCTGCGGCGACGTCGCGGCCACGCGCGTCACCGTCAAGTCGGTGAGCGGCGAGGTCACGTTCGGGGGGCCACTCGCCAAGGGGGGCCGTTACGAGTTGACGGCGCACTCCGGCGACCTCAAGGTCGTCACCAGCGAGGCGGTGGGATTCGAGGTCTCGGCGTCTTCGTTCAGCGGCGATGTCACCAGCGATATCACGCTCACGCCGAAGGCCGGCGGCGACGAACCGGCCGGCCACGGGAGGCGGAAGCGCCAGCAGATGCACGGCACGTTTGGTGATGGCTCCGCGGTGCTGCAGCTCAACTCGTTCAGCGGCGACATCCGGATCGTCAAGAAGTAGGGGCGCGAGCGAACGGGCCCGTCCGAGGTGGGCGGGCCGACACCGGAAGACGCGACGTCTCGCCGTTGGTCGGGGCAGGCCGACACGTCGGCTCCAGCATCGCAATGGGGAGACGCCCCCCACGCGGGCTCACGACGCGGGTTCCACCAGGGGCGGCACGCCGGGCAATCGGTCCGGCAGCCGCTCCTGATCTTTGTACTGGAGCTGATAGAGCCGGTAGTAAATCCCCCGCAGCGCGAGCAATTCCTGATGGGTGCCCGACTCCCTCAACTGTCCCTTGTGCAGCACGAGGATCTTGTCGACATCCTGGATCGTCGAGAGCCGGTGCGCGATCGCGATGGACGTGCGCCCGTCCATCAGCACGTGCAGCGCGTCCTGAATCAGCAACTCGGTCTCGGTGTCCACGCTCGAGGTCGCCTCGTCGAGGATCAGAATGCGGGGGTCGAAGGCGAGCGCCCGCGCGAACGAGAGCAGCTGTTTCTGCCCCGTCGACAGCGTCGCGCCCCGCTCGGCCACCGGCGTCTCGAACCCCTCGGGCAGCCGATCGATAAAGCGATCGGCATGAACCGCACGCGCTGCCGCCCTCACGCGGGCATCGTCGATGCCGGCGTCGCCCAGCCGGATGTTGCCGCCGATGGTCCCCGAAAACACGTGCACGTCCTGCAGCACCAGGCTGAACAGACGTCGCAGTTCGGCCACATCGATGTCGCGGATGTCCACCCCATCCACCAGCACGCGGCCGCGGGTGACGTCGTAGAATCGCATCAGCAGGCTGATAATCGTGCTCTTCCCGGCTCCCGTCGCGCCCACAACGCCGACCCGTTCCCCTGGCTTGACCTCAAAAGAGACGTCGCGCAGCACGTAGTCCTCGCCGGCGTACGCGAACCACACATGGTCGAATACCACGTGCCCGCGCCACGCCGCGGCTCTGGCCGGAGCGGTGCTGGCAATCACGATCGGCGTGTCGAGCAGCTTGAAGATGCGTTCCGACGCCGCCATCGCCGACTGCAGGATGTTGAACTTTTCCGACATGTCGCTGATGGGCCGGAAGAAGCGCTGCGAGTACTGGATGAAGGCCACCAGCGTGCCGAGCGTCGCGGCCTGCCTCACCACGTCCCCACCACCGCGCCAGATGATGAGCGCCGTCGCCAGCGCGCCGACCACTTCGATGGCCGGATAGAACACCGCGTAATAGAAGATCGAATCGAGGTTGGCGTCGCGGTGGCCCAGGTTGATCTGGTCGAACCGGCCGTAGTTGCGCGCCTCCCGGCGAAACAACTGCACGGTCGCCATCCCCGTGATGTTCTCCTGCAGAAACGAATTGATCCTGGCGATCCACGCCCGGACGTTCCGGTACGATTCGCGCACGCTGCGGCGGAACCACTGGGTCACCACGACGATCAGGGGCAGCACCGAGAAAGCCACCAGCGCCAGCGGCCAGTTCATCGTGACCAGCACGATCATGATGCCGGCCAGCGTGAAGATGTCGCCGAAGACCGATACGACGCCCGAGGTGAACAGATCATTGAGCGCGTCGACGTCGGTAGTCACGCGCGTCATCAGGCGTCCCACCGGATTGCGGTCGTAGAAGGCCACGTCGAGGCGCTGGAGGTGCCCGTAGATCTGCATGCGCAGGTCGAACATGATGCGCTGGCCGGTCATCTGCAGCACGAACGTCTGGATGAACTCGAGCACAAACGATCCCACCAGCACGCAGAGAAACAGCAGCGCGATGCGATTCATCCCGGCGACATCGCTGGTGGCGATGTACCGGTCGATCGCCAGCTTCATCAGGTAGGGCTGGGCCAGCTGGAGCAGCGATCCGCAGACGATGGCGACGAAGGCGACGGAGACGTACGACCAGTAGGGGCGCAGGTATCCCATCAACCGCCGCATCAATGCGGCGTCGTAGGCTTTCCCGACGATGTCATCGTCTTGTGCTGCCATATCGAATGCGCCATGCCGCGTCTGCCTTCGACGCGCTCAGGCCAGGGAAGACCCGGCCTCCATGCCCCTACTCAACCTTCTGCAATTCCTCCTCGAGCATCTGCTTGCGGCACATCTCGGCGTAAAGGCCATTGCGGGCCACCAGCGCCGCGTGACTGCCCCGCTCGACGATTCGCCCGTCGCCCAGCACCACGATCTGATCGGCGCCGCGCACCGTCGAGATCCGGTGCGACACGATAATCGAGGTGCGTTGCTTCATCACGCTTCTCAGCCGCGAGAGAATCTTCTCTTCCGTGTACGTGTCCACCGCGGACAGGGCGTCGTCGAGGATCAGAATGCGCGGATCGGTCATCACCGCGCGCGCCAGCGCCGTTCGCTGCTTCTGGCCGCCCGACAGCGTAATGCCACGCTCGCCCACGATGGTGTCGTAGCCGGCCGGAAAGTCGGCGACATCCTTGTCGAGCCTGGCGATGGCCGACGCGCCGGCAATCGCCTCGCTGTCGCGGGCCGGCCTACGCGCCCCCTCGCCAGGACCCTCGTCCAAGCCGAATGCGACGTTGTCGGCGATGCTCTCGGAGAACAGGAACGGCTCCTGCGACACGAACCCAATGGCGCCCCGAAGCACGCGCAGCGGGATCTGGCCCACATCGACGCCGTCGATGAACATCGTGCCGGGCGGCGGCTCGTAGAGCCTCGGCAGCAGGTTGATCAGCGTGCTCTTGCCCGACCCGGTCGGGCCGACGATCGCCAGTGTCTCACCAGACGCGACGCTGACAGACACGTCGTGCAGGATCGTTTGCCCGTTGTAGCCGAACGTGAGGTGACGAATCTCGATGGCGCCGCGGATCTCGGCCGGATCCTGGAACGCGCCGGTCGATCCCCGGTCTGACACCGCCGGCACTTCCGACATCACCTGCAGCATCCGCGTCCACGATGCGGCGCCGCGCTGCAGCATGTTGGTGACCCAGCCAAACGCAATCATCGGCCAGGTGAGCATGCCGAGGTAGGCATTGAAGGCGACGAACTCGCCGAGCGTCATCCGATGGAGCATCACCTCGCGACTGCCCAGCCAGAGCACCAGCAGGGCGCCAATCCCGAGCAGCAGCCCGAGACTCGGATAGAACATCCCCTGGAGCCGAATCAGCCGGAGGTTGCGGCGGACGTACTCGTGATTGGCCTGGCGGAACCGGTCGAGTTCGGCCGCCTCCTGCCGGTACGCGCGCACCACGCGGACACCGGCCAGGGCTTCCTGCGCGATCGCGCTCAGATCCGACAACTGCGCCTGGATGCGTTCGAAGCGCCGGTGGATGGCCGCGCCGAAATAGCGGACCGCAATCGACACCAGCGGCAGCGGGATCAGGGCGATCAGGGTGAGCCGCGTATTGATCCGGAGCATCAGCGCCAGCGCCACGACAAACACGATGAGTGTGTTGACCGAGTACATGACGGCCGGCCCGATCATCATGCGCACCGCGTTCAGGTCGTTGGTGGCACGCGACATCAGGTCGCCGGTCCGGCTGGCGTGAAAGTACGCGGGCGACAGCCGCTGCAGGTGGGCGAAGAAGGCGTTGCGCAGGTCGTACTCGATATGGCGCGAGGCGCCCACCAGGATGCGCCGCATCAGGAACCGGAACCACCCGCCCAGCAGCGCCAGCCCCAGCACCAGGCCCGCGTAGAGCCGGAGTTTCTCCAGCGTGACGCCGCGCGTCAGGTCGTCGATGGCCAGCTTCAAGACCCACGGGGCGGTCAGCGACATCGCCGTCGACGCCGCCGTGCACGCCAGGCCGATGGCGAAACTGCGACGATAGCGCAGCGCGTAGCCGATGAGTTGCCTGAGGGGAGAGGTCGACATGCGTTCCCCTCAGCATACCGGACCGCTTGCGGTGACGGCTACCCGCGGGATCGGAGGTCGGCCCCGCGACGGGTCTCGGCTCGTGATATCCTCGTCGTGCCTATCCCAGCAGGTACTCCGTTTGCACGCGACAGAGGCGTGCATACTCGCGGGTTCTTCACTTTCAGGAGTCTGCGTCATGACGAAGTGTTCGCTGAACGCGCTGCTGCCTTGCCTCGCGATCGCCGCGATCGGTGCCCTTGCGGGCTCGCCGGCCTACGCCCAATACCGTCCGCAGCCGGCTCTGGGGGCGGCGTCGGCGGCTCAGAAGGGCGAAAACTATCACGTCGAAATCGGCGTCAATCTCTGGAATCCCGATCCCAATATTGGTGTGTCGAGCGACGGTCTTGGCGTGGCCGGCACGCTGATTGACGCGCAGGGCACCCTGGGTGTCCAGAAGAAGCAGGTCTACGACATTCGTGTCGTCCTCAAACCTGCGGCCAGGCACAAGTTCCGTTTCTCCTATCTCCCGATGTCCTACACATCGACCGCGACGCTCAACGCCACGGTGACCTTCAACGGTCGGTCGTATCCCATCAACGCCCAGGTGGCGTCGGATCTCCAATGGAACACGTACCGCCTCGGCTATGAGTACGACTTCGTGTCGAACAAGGCCGGGTTCTTTGGCATCGTGCTCGAAGCCAAGGTGACCCAGGCGCAGATTCAGCTGAACAGCATCGTGGGCAACGAGTTCTCGAAGGCGCAGGCGCCCATCCCGGCGATTGGCGCGATCGCACGGGTCTACCTGGCGCCGGGCATTTCCATCACCGGCGAGTACACCTATTTCAAACTGCCAACCAGCGTCGTGAAGGACATCACCGGACACTACACGGAATACGACGTCTATTCGACCATCAACGTGACGAACAATCTCGGCGCCCAGGCAGGCATCCGCAAAATTGACGTGGGCGTGTCGGTGACCAATGTGACCGGGTCGGCGGCGTTTAGCGGCCCGTACTTCGGCGGCGTCGTGCGGTTTTGAACCGCGGCTGGCCCGACCTGCGACTCAACCTGCCAACGCCTCACGAAGGCGGGGCGCCAGGAGCGGGGCCACCGCTGCCCTACTTGGGCGGACGCGGTGGCGAGGCGGCATCGCCCCGGCCATACAATCGACGGTAGTCCTCGGCGGTGCCGAGGATTCGGCGCACGTAATTCTGGGTTTCGGGAAAGGGAATGTCGTCGACGAATTCGTCGCGCGGCAGGCTTCCGATCTTGGCGGCCCACTGTGCCGCCCGCGTATCGCCGGCGTTGTAGCCGCACAAGGCCAGCGGCTCGCCGCCGAACCGCTGGATCAGCTCGGCGACAATGGCCGTCCCAATCCGGATATTGACGTCGGGCACGGTGAGTTGCTTCACCGTGAATCCGCGCATCCCGAGGACTCGTGCGTACCGCCGGCCGGTGGACGGCACGATTTGCATCAGGCCGATGGCGTTGGCCGCCGACTTGGCGTTGGGATCGAAGGTGGATTCCTGCGCGATGAGCGCCGCCACCAGGTAGGGGTCCAGCTCGCGGGCCGCCGCGTACTTGCGAATCAGCGGCCAGTAGTCGAGCGGAAACAGGACCTTCAGCACCTCGTCAGGAATCGTGTCGCCTCCCGCCGCCAGGGCTTGCGGGTAGGTCTGGCGCATCAGCGTGATGGCCGGGCGCAGGTCTCCGCGGCGGTTGAGCAGCCACGCCCGGGTCGCCTGCAGGATCGGCGCAGGCCCCGCGGTGCGCTCCGCCCACAGCACCTCGTCGAGCGCCTCATCGAACATCTCGGCCGCGATCAGCCACCGAATCGTGTCGGCCGGCACCGCGGGCGCGACATCGGGCGCGCTGGCCGACACCGGCGCGGCAGCACCCGCGCGCCGGGCCGCGTCCGATCCCGACGCGATCGGGACGTGCCGTTCGCGCAGCAGGCCCGCGGCCATTCGCCCATAGTACGAATTGGCGTAGTCGGCCACGGTCAGCTGGAACCGGACGAGGGCGGCCTCGCGGCTGCCGAGTTGGTCGTGCGCTTTGCCCGACCAATAGAGGTAAGACGGCCTGTAATCGGATCGAGGAAACGCGGCCGCGGCGCGATCGAAGGTGGTGGCGGCCTCCTGATAGCGATCGTGTCTGTACGCCCACCAGCCGATTCTCCACCGCGCGCGTTCGCTGCGACGGCCAGCGGGAAATCGCGCAACCAGATCGCGAAAGACCTGGTCGGCCTGCTCGTCCTGGTTGGCGATAATCCAGTGTGAGGCAAGCTGATTGAGCGCCTCCTCCGCCCACGAGGACGTCGGAAAATCGTCGAGCAGCGCGCCGGTAAGCCGCACGTATTCGTCGGCCGAGCCCAGGGCGCGGACCGCCAGCATCGAGTAATAGCGCGCTTCCGCCTCGTGTGAAGCGCTCGATAGCAGCGGGGCCAACTCGTCTCTGGCCCGCTGATACCGCTTCAAGAAGTAGTCGCACTCGGCCAGCCGAAGTCGAATCTGCGCAGCCGCATCTGCCACGGCCACCATCGCCAGTGGCTCGTAGGCCTCGCGCGCCGGCGCGTAGCGGCGAGCCGCGAACAGCCGATCGGCTCTCGCCAACTCCTGCGCCCATCGGGGGGAGGCGGCGGTGAGGGGCTTGCTTCGAAGCGACGCAATGGCGCGACCCGCTGGGTCGGCGGCGTCTGTGGTCGGCCACTCGTAGAACACCCGCTGGTAGGCCCTGGCCGCGCTCGCATCGTCGCCAGCGCTCTGGGCGGCCCGAGCCAGCCGCATCAGCACGGCTTCCGGGGCCGAGGGTTTTCGGCTGAGGACGGCTTGGTAGAGCACGGCGGCAGCGGCAAAGTCTTTGAGACCTTCGTCGGCCTCGGCTTCCTTGAGCGCCGCGCCTTCCGACAGAAAGCCCTCCGGCGCCAGCGCGCGCAGTGCGGCAAACGTCTGCCGCGCCGGCTCGAACCGATCGAGCGCCAGTTCAGCAAGGCCCTTGTTGTAGAGGGCGTAGTGATGGAGCGGCGTGGATGTGAGCGCGGAGACGTGAATCAGCGCCAAGGCAGCGGCCGCTTTCTTCACATCGATCAGGTCGCCCGCTTTTGCCAGGTCGCGGGCCGCGCCCAACGCCTCGCTGCGGCCGGGCTTCCAGCCGTCGGGAGGCACCAGCCAGTAGCGATCGAGACGTCCGGGAAGCGCGGCGTGAACGGTGGGGCGAAGCTCGGGCAGCGCGCCCCCGGCATCCTGCCCTGTGCCGAATGCGTGGATCCGTGGGATGCGAGCCGCAGCCGCGACCGCGATCACCAGACACGCGAGCAGGATGATGCTGCCGGTGCGCCGGCCGGACGTCATGCCCCGGAAGCCCCGAGCAGGGCCGGGTCGCCGTTGGCCAGCGTGCGCACCAGTTCCTGGTGGAAGTGATCCGATCGGCTTCGGATCTCGGAGGGCACGCGCTCCTCGTAGAGCTTTCTGGCCCGATCGATCTCGGATCGCAAGCGGTCGCTCAAATTGTGGCCGGTCCGCCCTTCGGTGACCGCGGCTTCGTGATACAGCTTGATCTCCGACACCAGCAGCCGCGCGTACCGGCGAGCCGACTCGTCATCGTCGGCGCGAGTGGTCGGCGCGCTTCGGGCCGGGGGCGTCGCGCGTGGGGCGGTGGTTCGCGGAGGCGTTGTGGCGATCGGCTGGACCGCCTTGCTCAGCGTCAGCACTTCGAGGCAGCGCGCGGCGTGGCGCGCCAGCAGTTCGATCACTTCGGGCCACGGACTCGGCACCTCGCGCACACCGTCCGACGCATCGTCGGCATAGACGACGGCGACCGTCTCGCCGCCCACGCGAATCGGGACGGCGAGCCCGGCCGCATCTGGACCCAGGGCGCCGAACGGCGTCGTCACGCGATGGCCGGGTGTCAGGTCTGTGGTGGCCAGCGGCTGTCCCGACGCAATGGAGCGCCACAACAGACTGGCCTCGTCGCTGCTGACTTCGATGGCGCGGGCGTCGACCGACGGACCGAATCCGGTCGCACGCCAGCCAGCCAGACGCGTTCCGCGCACCAGGAAGAGCGCGACCCTCGGGGCCTCGCGCGATGCCACATCCCCCAGCGTGTCGAGGACATCGGTGAGCGAGCGCGCCTGATCGAAACGACGGACGGCCTGGATGACGCGCTCGAGTTGCTCGAATTCCGACTGGAGTGACGCGGCCCGCGATTCGACCACTGCGCGATCCGAGGTCTGTCGAGCGGCGTCTTCGACTTCCTGACGGGCGGCCGCCACCGCGGCGACCAGGCGCGCGTCGGTCTCGGCCTTGGCGGCGACGGCAGACTGCGCGGCGCGTTGATCGAGTTCGAGGCGGCAGGCGGCGACGGCCTCTTCGACTTGGCGGGATGCGTCGGCCTGGGCCGCGGCGGCCGTGTCCTGGGCACGACGCTCGGCGTCGGTCTGCGCCGCGGCAAGCGCCTCCTGAACGCGATGCTCGGCGTCGGCCTGCGCGGCGGCGACGGCGGTGGCGGCGCTCTGGGTCCGGGCCTCGAATTCGGCAGAGGCGACCTGACCGAGGTCGGCGGCAAGCGTCTTCAGGCGGTCGTCGAGCTGCGCGAGGATCTCGCGCCGAGTCTCGGCGATGCGTTCAGTGAGTTGCTGGTCGAATGTCATGCCTGTCGGGTTGTCATGGTGGAGCCGCGATCAACGGTCCGATTATGCCACAAGTGCCGAGCAGGGATCGGCGTGAGGCGGCGCGGCGGTTTGACAGGTTTCGAGTGCGAAGCGCATACTGTTTTTGCGCATCTGCGTTGGCAGATGCGTGAAGTCATTCCGCCGAAGCGGCGCGAGGCGATTCGCGAGCCGAAGCGGCGCGAAGGCGGATGACGGTCACGGCGACGTTGCCGGAGCGTGAGCGACTCTTGGCATCGGAGCGGTGGTCTTGCGGTCCTTTCCTACGTGGGGGCGATACGGCTTCGACGGGGGTACTGGATCGAAGGGTGCATGCCGAGCCTTCACTGACTCGTTAAACCAGTGGAAACAAACCTAACTGCAAACACGCAGCTCGCTCTCGCGGCTTAAATAACCGCGACGTCCATCTGGTTCGGGCCTGTACGGCTGGAATGGATGTCATGTTCGCAGGCTAGCTGGCGCGAGCGGTTCCGACGCGCGTTGGCGAATCGTCATCGGAGCTAGGTGGCTGCGGTTTCTCGCCGATCTTTCACGCAGCCAGCGAACCCATCAAGACCGGACACGCATGTAGCATCCTTTCGGCGACGTGCTTTCGGACGCGGGTTCGACTCCCGCCGCCTCCACCATTTAACCTGTTGCATTAACAGGACTTAGCTGACTCGCCTCCCCCCGTTTCCAGAATGTCTCCACAACGGGGGACGACTCCAGCGGACGCAGGAGAACGCCAGTCGACGACGAAGGCAGCCAGTCGTTGCTCTCGGTGCGATCTCGAGATCGTCAAGTCACTGTAGTTCAACTACTTGGGCGGATGTGTCGGCGGCGGGATAGGACGGCCCGACTCCCGCCGCCTCCACCGCCGGGTTACACCGCTTTCCGATTCCCACTCAGCGTTCTCAAGATCGTGTCGAGCACGAGGTCCAGTTCCTTCCCTACGTCCTCCGCGAGGAACCGCAACACCAAGTAGCCGTTCTCTTGGAGCAAGTGGTCCTTACGACGGTCGCGGCGGTACGCAATCGGATCCCCGAGATGCTGGGCGCCGTCCAACTCCGCTGCCACCCGGGCATCAGCGCAGAGCAGGTCGACCTCCAGGTTTCCCTGGCCGTCGAATGCGATCGGCAGCGTCGCGTTGAGCCTGAAGCGCCCCTTCGTCGCCGACATGGTCTCGAGCCGGCGGAAGAGGAAGGACTCAGTCGCGCTCCGCGCGCGGGCGGCGCCTTGTGCGTCTGGAGGCACGACTCGAGCGACGTGGACGAACAGGCTTGCGAGTGGCACGTCAACGCCGTCGCGGACAAGCCGCTGCACACTCCCGGAGTAGTCGCGTTTCCACACCGGATCTGACGGCAGGACGACATCAGCAGGCCAGCCGGGAATCGCGCTGGCCGGTAGCAGAATGCGGTAACCGATCGCTTCGTAGCCTCGGCACCGTCTGTCGAACATCCGAGCCAGCATCGGCACATTGAGGTCGGCGTAGTCGTACACCCGCACCTCCCGCTTGCCGTCGTGCAAGCGGTGCAGCCGACCGGCATACTGGGTGATCGTGCCGCGCCACGAGACCGGCAGGGTCAGGAACAGCGTGTCCAGGCGTGAGTCGTCGAAGCCCTCTCCGATGTACTTGCCGGTTGCCACAATCACCCGGCCTTCCCCAGGAGAGATGGACGCCAGCCGATCGGCAACGGCACGCCGCTGCTTCTTCGCCATCCCTGCTCGCAGCGTCACCACGTGGGCGATTCTGCCAACGATCCGCTCCTCCAGTCGGTCGAGGTGGTCGTTCCGTTCCGTCAGCACGAGCGGAGATCGGCCGCCGTTCACCGCATCGACCACGTCGTCGCAAATGCGATCGTTGCGCAGGTCATCTTCTACCAGCTCCCGGTAAAGCGTCTGGAACTCGAGCCGCTTGTCGGGTTCAGGGCTCCTGTTGGGCATGAAGGCCGTAGGCTGCACGAGGACGTTGTGCTCAAACGGGTGGGCCGCGGCTTGGATCTTGGCGTTGGTCTGATAGCGGACTGGCCCGCACTGCATGAAGATGATGGGGTGGTGACCGTCCTTGCGCGCGACGGTGGCTGACAGGCCGGTGACGAAACGAGCCTTCGCCTGGCGGGCCACCTGCTCGAAGCTCTGCGCCGATACATGGTGGCACTCGTCAACGATGAGATGCCCGTAGTCCGCCACACGATCATCGACAACACCCTTCCTCACAAGGCTCTGAATGATCGCGACGTCGAGCAAGCCGGCAGCTCGGCTTCGCCCGCCCCCGATGCGACCGATGGACTTCGCCGGCACATCGAGAAACGCCGCGAGTCGCTCGACCCATTGGTCCATGAGTTGTTGCCGGTGCACGACCACCAGCGTGCTGA
>Ga0194060_10000025_pt1 | contig 100668 bp, 112 predicted proteins | sample SepL225m_MetaG_FD_163427 | JGI IMG/M metagenome (GOLD analysis project Ga0194060, IMG submission 163427) | Anoxic zone freshwater microbial communities from boreal shield lake in IISD Experimental Lakes Area, Ontario, Canada - Sep2016-L222-5m | ecosystem: Environmental > Aquatic > Freshwater... | reverse complement strand
TACCGTCCTCAGTTCTACTTCCGTACAACTGACGTAACTGGTGTTGTAACTCTTCCTGCAGGAACCGAAATGGTTATGCCTGGCGATAACACTGAAATGAACGTAGTTCTAATTCAGCCAATCGCTATGGAAGAAGGACTTCGCTTCGCTATCCGTGAAGGTGGCCGCACAGTTGGCGCCGGTCGAGTAACGAAAATAACTAAGTAATTAAATAAGTAATCGCCGAGTGGCGTAAAACCCACTCGGCGAATTATTAAAAAAGATTTTGCAGTACTAAGAAAAAGGAGAACGAAATGGCGGGACAGAAGATCCGCATACGGCTTAAGGCCTATGACCACGAGGTGATTGACTCTTCAGCGAAGAAAATCGTTGAAACTGTCGAACGCACTGGTGCAACGGTTGCAGGTCCAGTGCCGCTACCAACAGAGAAGAACACTTACTGTGTTATTCGCTCTCCGCACAAATATAAAGATAGCCGCGAACACTTTGAGATGCGCACCCACAAGCGCTTAATTGACATCATCGACCCAACGCCTAAAACCGTTGATTCATTGATGCGTCTTGATTTACCCGCTGGCGTTGACATTGAAATAAAGCTCTAGGAGATCAGAGATGATAAATAATACTCAATCAAAGGGCTCTGCCATTAAAGGAATTATTGGCACCAAGCTCGGCATGACTCAGGTCTTTGATGCCAACAATAAAGTTGTTCCAGTAACTGTTGTATCTGCTGGTCCTTGTGTTGTTACACAAGTTCGCACCGTAGAAAAAGATGGTTACCAAGCGATCCAACTTGCATTTGGTGCAATTGATCCACGTAAAGTTTCTAAGCCAGAAGCTGGCCATTTCGCAAAAGCTGGCGTTACCCCTCGCAAAGATGTTGCCGAATTACGCACATCTAATGCTGCTGCCTACCAAGTAGGACAAGAGCTACGAGCAGATGTATTCGCTGCTGGTGAAATTATTGATGCATCCGGTATCTCACTCGGTAAAGGTTCTGCTGGTGTTATGAAGCGTCACAACTTCTCTGGTTTCGGCGCAGCACATGGTGTTGACCGCAAGCACCGCACCTCTGGTTCTATCGGTAACCGAACCACACCAGGTCGCGTATTTAAAGGAAAGCGAATGATGGGACGTATGGGTGTTGAAAAAGTCACCGTACAAAATCTCAGCATCCACTCCGTTGATCCAGTTGCAAATACCATCCTGATCAAGGGTGCTATTCCTGGTGCAATCGGTGCCACAGTTTTCATTAGATCTGCTTCGAAGTTTGCAATCTCAGAAACCATCACGAAGGCAGGTGCTTAAACCATGTCGCTATCCCTCGATATTAAGGATGCAACCGGAAAGAAGACCGGAACTTTCGCGCTTCCAACTGAAATCTTTGATGTACAAGCAAATGTTCCGCTAATCCACCAAGTAGTTACTGCACAACTTGCAGCAGCTCGCCAAGGTTCGCATAAAGCGAAAAACCGCGGTGAAGTAAGCGGCGGCGGTAAGAAACCTTTCAAACAAAAGGGAACTGGTCGTGCTCGTCAGGGTTCAACTCGTTCACCTAACCAACGCCACGGTGGTGTTGCACATGGTCCAGTGCCTCGTTTATACGATCAACGCACACCTAAGAAAATGATCGCAGCTGCACTTCGCGGCGTGCTTTCAGATCGTCAACGCAATGAGCGAATCCACGTTGTTGAGGGAATTGTTTCAACTCCTTCTACAAAGGCCGCGCTTGCTGCAGTTCGACAATTCTCAGATCGTAAAAAAGTTCTCGTTGTAGTTGCTCGTAGCGAAAATGATGTTTGGCGCTCACTTCGTAGCGTTCAAGATGTTCACTTAATCGTTGCTGACCAACTAAATGCTTATGACGTAGTTGTAAGCGATGACGTGGTCTTTTCACACGATGCAATCAAAGATTTCATCGCCGGTCCAGCAAAGGGCAAGGCTGCAACTGCAGTTGCTCGTGAAAGCGAAGTAGAGGTGTCAGCGTGAAAGATTATCGCGACGTATTAATCGCTCCAGTCGTATCTGAAAAGTCATACGGCTTGCTAGATCAAAATAAATACACATTCATTGTTGCGCCAACTGCAAATAAGACCGAGATCAAGATCGCGGTTGAAAAGATTTTTGGCGTAAAAGTTCTAAAGGTAAACACCATGAACCGCGAAGGTAAGCGAAAACTTACTCGTCTCGGAATTGGAAAACGTAGTGATACCAAGCGCGCAATCGTTCAAATTGCTGCTGGTGAACGGATCGACATATTCGGAGGCCCAGTTTCCTAGCGGAAACCGGGAAGGGGAGAAGGAGAAATCATGGCACTTCGTAAATTGCGACCAGTAACGCCAAGCTCACGCGGGCAAAGCGTTGCGGACTTCGCTGAAATTACCCGTACAACTCCGGAAAAATCTTTGGTACGCCCAATCAATAGCAAGGGTGGCCGTAACGCATCCGGCAAGATCACTACTCGTCACCAAGGTGGCGGACATAAGCGCGCATATCGCTTAATTGATTTCTTACGTAATGATAAAGATGGCGTACCTGCAACAGTTGCGCACATTGAATACGATCCAAACCGTACTGCTCGAATTGCGCTCTTGCACTTCGCAGATGGCGAGAAGCGTTACATCATTGCGCCAAATAAATTAGAACAAGGCGACAAGATTGAAAATGGCCCATCTGCAGATATCAAGCCAGGAAACAATTTGCCACTTCGCAACATTCCAGTCGGTACCGTGATTCACGCAATTGAAGTACGCCCTGGTGGCGGAGCGCGTATCGCTCGCTCAGCTGGCGCATCAGTACAACTCGTTGCTAAAGATGGTCCATATGCACAACTTCGTATGCCATCTGGTGAAATCCGAAATATCGATGTTCGTTGCCGCGCAACCGTCGGTGAAGTTGGAAACGCAGAACAATCAAATATTAACTACGGAAAAGCTGGCCGCATGCGTTGGAAAGGCAAGCGCCCATCTGTTCGTGGTGTTGTTATGAACCCAGTTGATCACCCACATGGTGGTGGTGAAGGTAAAACTTCTGGTGGCCGGCATCCGGTTTCACCTTGGGGTAAGCCTGAAGTTCGAACTCGTAAAAAGAAGTCGAGCGATCAACTAATTGTCCGTCGTCGTCCAGCTAACAAGAGCCGATAAGGAGCCCTTTAAAAATGCCTCGTAGTTTAAAAAAGGGTCCATTCGTGGACAAACACCTCTCTAAAAAAGTGGATGCTCAAAATGAGCAAGGCACCAAGGTTGTTATTAAGACTTGGTCACGTCGCTCAATGATCACGCCATCAATGATTGGTCACACCATCGCAGTACATGATGGTCGTAAACACGTTCCGGTTTATGTAACTGAAGCGATGATTGGTCACAAACTTGGTGAGTTCTCACCAACTCGCACTTTCCGTGGTCACATCAAACAAGAAGACCGAAAGGTGGTTAAGGATGCTTAATACACCACTAATCGCAACTGCGACAGTTCGCGGATTGCGCGTTACGCCTCAGAAAGCACGTCGTGTAGTGAATTTAATTCGCGGCATTCGTGCAGATGAAGCCATCAACATTGTGAAGTTCGCGCCACAGATCGCAGTTAGCGAAGATGTGTACACATTGCTTAACTCTGCAGTTGCTAACGCAAAGCAGAAGAACCCAGCAATTCGCGATGCTTCTGAACTTTGGGTAACTGAAGCTCTTGTTGAAGAGGGCCAAACTATGAAGCGTTTCCGCCCACGTGCACAAGGTCGCGGATTCCAAATTTTGAAGCGCAGCAGCCAAATCTCTGTCGTACTTTCTGACGATAAGAATTACCGCCGTCCTTCTAAAGAATCAGTTCGCAAAGCTGCAAAAGCAGCTGCCGAAGCAGGAGAGGGTGTGACCGAATAAATGGGTCAAAAAATAAATCCATACGGCTTCCGGTTAGGTATCACCACTGAATTTAAATCTCGTTGGTATGCCGAAAAACTTTATAAAGATTATGTAAAAGAAGATGTCATGATCCGTCGCTCAATGGAGAAGGGTATGGAGCGCGCTGGCGTTTCGCATATCGAAATTGAACGTACTCGCGATCGGGTACGTATTGACCTTCACACCGCTCGTCCTGGCATCGTTATCGGTCGCCGTGGTGAAGGTGCAGATCGGCTTCGGCTTGATCTCGAGAAGTTAACTGGCAAGCAAGTTCAGTTAAACATTCTTGAAGTTAAGAATCCAGAAACAAATGCCCAACTTGTTGCGCAAGGAATTGCAGAGCAACTTGCAGCACGTGTTTCGTTCCGACGCGCAATGCGTAAATCAATGCAGACAGCGTTAAAAGCTGGCGCAAAAGGTATTCGAGTTCAATGCGGTGGACGTCTTGGCGGAGCAGAAATTGCACGTTCGGAGTTCTATCGTGAAGGTCGAGTACCACTACATACGCTTCGTGCCGATATTGATTACGGTTTCTATGAAGCCCACACAACATTTGGTCGTCTTGGCGTAAAGGTCTGGATTTATAAGGGCGAAGTTATTCAATCTCGCGCTGAACGCGAAGCTGCTGCAGTTGCACTAGCTCGCGCTCCGAAAGCAGATCGACCACGTCGTAACGCACCACGTGCACCACGCGGTGAAGTTACCAAGACATCTGTTGCAGCACGTGAAGCAGCAGTAGAAAACACACCAGCAGAAACTTCACCAGTTACAACTGAAGGAAGTGATGCATAGTGTTAATTCCACGTCGTGTTAAGCACCGCAAACAACACCACCCAAGTCGTTCAGGTAAAGCAAAAGGTGGCACAACTGTTGCATTCGGCGATTACGGTATTCAAGCTCTCGAAGGTGGCTATGTCACTAACCGTCAGATTGAAGCTGCACGTATCGCAATGACCCGTCACGTAAAACGTGGTGGAAAAGTTTGGATCAACATTTATCCAGATCGTCCGCTTACAAAGAAGCCAGCTGAAACTCGTATGGGTTCCGGTAAAGGTTCTCCAGAGTGGTGGATCGCAAATATCAAGCCAGGTCGCGTGATGTTTGAAATCTCTGGCGTAACTCAAGAGATCGCAAACGAAGCGTTGACCCGCGCTATGCACAAATTACCGGTCAAGTGCCGCGTTGTACGTCGCGAGGAGGCATAACAATGGCAATCATCACAGCAGAAGAACTTCGCCCATTGAGCGTTGAAGAGTTGGAAACCAAACTCAAAGAAGCAAAGGAAGAACTTTTCAACCTTCGTTTCCAAGCAGCAACTGGTCAACTCGAAAGCCATGGTCGCTTAACTGCGGTCCGTAAAGAAATTGCACGCATCTACACAGTGTTGCGTGAACGTGAACTAGGTATCGGAGGTGCTGCATGACTGAGCAAGCTCGCGGATTTCGCAAGACTCGCGAAGGCGTAGTCGTTAGCGACAAGATGGATAAAACTGTCGTCGTTAAAGTTGAAGATCGTGCATCGCACGGTATCTATTCAAAAGTTATAACCAAGGCGAAAAAGCTAAAAGCGCATGATGAATCTAATTCAGCAGGCATTGGCGATCGCGTCCGAATTATGGAAACTCGGCCACTCTCAGCGACAAAACGCTGGCGAGTAGTTGAGATCCTCGAGAGAGCTAAGTAAAGGTAGGCGTAAAAAATGATTCAACAAGAGTCGCGTCTACGCGTCGCGGATAACACAGGAGCAAAAGAGCTTCTCTGTATTCGTGTGCTCGGAGGTTCATCGCGTCGTTATGCCGGCATCGGCGACATCATCGTATGTTCTGTTAAGGATGCAATTCCTGGCGGACAGGTTAAGAAAGGTGAAGTCGTAAAGGCTGTAATCGTTCGTACCGTTAAAGAGAACCGTCGTGCAGATGGTTCATATATTCGTTTTGATGAAAACGCAGCAGTTATTCTGAAAGATGACGGCGAGCCTCGCGGCACCCGAATCTTCGGACCAGTTGCTCGCGAACTTCGTGATAAGAAATTCATGAAGATCATTTCGTTAGCTCCGGAGGTGTTATAACCAATGGCCAGAATTAAAAAAGGCGACACTGTTCTAGTTATCGCCGGAAAAGATAAGGGTGTAACTGGAAAAGTTCTCTCTGTCGATACTAAAACCGCTCGAGTACTTGTTGAAGGTGTGAACCGCGTAAAGCGCCACACTAAAGAAGATACTTCTGATCGCGGCGTTAAGGTCGGTGGAATTCTTACAGTAGAAGCCCCAATCGCTTATTCCAACGTGATGCTCCTTGATGATGATGGTCAAGCAACACGAATCGGCGTTCGCAAGGATGACGATGGAAAAAATGTGCGAATTTCGCGCCGAACCGGGAAGGACATCTAATGACAACTAATACTTCGTCATTGCCACGTCTAAAAGGACGCTATCGCGAAACAATCGTGCCAGCGCTAAAAGCCGAATTCGGATTTAAAAATGCGATGCAGATTCCAACCCTGGTCAAGATTGTTGTAAATATGGGTGTTGGCGATGCTGCTAAAGATTCAAAACTTATTGAAGGCGCAATTCGAGATCTTGCAACTATCACTGGTCAAAAGCCATTGGTAACAAAGGCAAAGAAATCTATTGCTAACTTCAAACTTCGTGAAGGAATGCCAATCGGAGCTCACGTAACAATTCGTGGCGACCGGATGTGGGAATTTGCAGATCGCTTGTTAAGCATCTCATTGCCTCGTATCCGCGACTTCCGTGGACTTTCACCAAAACAATTTGATGGCAAAGGAAATTACACCTTTGGTATCACCGAACAGGTTGTATTCACTGAAATCGAACAAGACAAACTTGATCGAGTTCGCGGTATGGATATCACCTTCGTTACTACAGCAAAGAATGATGATGAAGGTCGCGCGTTGTTACGTGCGCTCGGATTCCCATTCAAAGATTAATTAGGACAAGAGGCTAAGGAAAAAAATGGCAAAAACATCACTAATCGTCAAAGCTAGTCGCAAACCTAAATTTAAGGTTCGTGGCTACACACGTTGCCAACGTTGTGGTCGTCCGCATGCTGTATATCAAAAGTTTGGTATCTGCCGTATCTGCTTCCGCAATATGGCGCACCGCGGTGAACTCCCAGGCATCACAAAGGCTTCTTGGTAATTAGTTGAGATTCTCAACTACTAATCAAAGAAAAAATTAATCGTCCACGAATAACAACTATGAAGTAGGTCCTTAACTGGAAACCACTTTAAGAAAGGCCAAAGGCCACGTATGACAATGACAGACCCGATCGCAGACATGTTAAGTCGCCTGCGAAATGCAAACACTGCTTACCATGAGGTGGTTTCAATGCCATCTTCATCGGTAAAAGTGCGAATCGCAGCAATCCTCCAACAAGAGGGTTACATCTCTGGTTACAAAGTTGAACAGAACTCAGAGGGTTTTGGAAAAACTTTAGTAATAGATTTGAAGTACGGTTCAAACCGCGAACGTTCGATTGCTGGACTTCGTCGCGTTAGCAAACCAGGACTTCGCGTTTACGCAAAATCAACTGGTCTTCCAAAAGTTCTTGGCGGACTCGGTGTTGCAATCATCTCAACTTCACAAGGTTTGCTGACTGATAAGCAAGCCAATAAGCAAGGCGTAGGCGGAGAAGTTCTCGCCTATGTATGGTGATCTGATGTCACGTATCGGTCGTATGCCAATCACGGTTCCATCTGGAGTCGAAATTTCTATTAGCGGTGCTGCAGTTGCAGTGAAAGGTCCGAAAGGAACGCTTTCACTAAATGTTGCAGAACCAATCACTGTTGTAAAAGAGTCTGACACAATCGTTTTGACTCGCCCAAATGACGAGCGCTCTGCTCGTTCACTTCACGGACTTTCACGGACGCTGATCGCCAACATGATTGAAGGCGTAACCAAGGGTTACTCCAAGAAAATCATTATTACTGGCGTTGGTTACCGCGTAGCTGCAAAAGGTAAAGATCTTGAATTCGCGCTTGGTTATAGCCATCCAATCGTAGTTCCAGCTCCAACTGGAATTACATTCGATGTTATTTCACAGACTGAATTCACCGTATCTGGTGTTGATAAGCAATTAGTTGGCGAAGTAACTGCAAAAATCCAAAAGCTTCGTAAATCTGATCCTTATAAAGGTAAAGGCTTACATCTTGAAGGACAACGCATTCGCCGTAAGCAAGGAAAGACAGGTAAGAAATAATGAATATCACAACTAAAATCGTTAAGGGTTCAGCAACTGTTGCTCGTACCCGTCGTCACTTCCGCGTACGTAAGAAAGTATCCGGAACCACCGAGCGTCCACGTTTGGTAGTCACACGTTCTGCTCGTCACCTTGTTGCGCAAATTGTTGATGACTCAAAGGGCCACACAATTGCATCAGCTTCAACAATGGAAGCGGATCTGCGTTCGACATCTGCAGATAAAACCAAAAAAGCTCGTACCGTCGGACAACTAGTTGCCGATCGTGCAAAAGCACAAGGAATTAAAGCAGTGGTATTCGATCGTGGTGGTAACCGCTACACCGGTCGCGTTGCTGCTTTAGCTGATGGCGCTCGCGAGAATGGATTGGACTTCTAATGACACCTGTTGCACCTAAGACCGATACCGACGTAACGGCTAATAAGAAGCCAGACCGTCGTGAAAAACGGGATCGTCGCGATGATCGTCAAGACAAGTCCCCATACATGGAGCGCGTGGTTTTCATTAACCGCGTAGCAAAAGTTGTTCAAGGTGGACGTCGCTTCTCATTCACTGCACTTGTTGTAGTTGGAGATGGCAACGGCACACTTGGAATTGGTTACGGCAAAGCTAAGGAAGTTCCACAAGCGATTGCAAAAGCAATTGAAGAAGCTAAGAAGTCATTCTTCAAAGTGCCACGCATTCAAGGAACAATTCCACACCCAGTACAAGGTGAAGCTGCTGCAGGCGTAGTTCTACTTCGCCCAGCTGCTCCTGGTACCGGTGTTATCGCTGGCGGACCAGTTCGTGCAGTTTTGGAGTGCGCTGGAATTTCAGATGTACTTTCGAAATCTCTTGGATCTAATAATCCAATTAACATGGTTCACGCAACTACAGCAGCGCTAAAGATGTTGGAACACCCAACAGCAATCGCAGCTCGTCGCGGACTATCACTAGAACAAGTTGCACCTGCAGCACTTGCACGCGCATCTGCTCTAGTTTCCGAATCCAATTTCAAGGCAACTGGTGGAGGAAGATAATGCCAAGACTTAAAGTTACGCAGGTTCGTTCAAAAGTTGGTTACGCACCAGAACAACGCGACACACTTCGTTCGCTTGGTTTGAAGCGTATTGGTGATGTAGTGGTGAAAGAAGATCGCCCAGAAATTCGCGGCATGGTCTTCGCAGTTCGCCATCTCATTAAAGTTGAGGAGGTCGAATAATTATGGTGTTAAAAGTTCATCATCTTCGTCCAGCACCTGGTGCTAAGAAGGCAAGGACTCGTAAAGGTCGCGGTGAAGCCTCAAAAGGTAAAACTGCTGGTCGCGGTGGTAAAGGTACGCGCGCTCGAAACACAGTTCGTATTGGTTTCGAAGGCGGACAGATGCCATTGGTACAACACCTTCCTAAACTTCGTGGTTTCAAAAATCCAGAACGCGTGGAGTACCAAGCAGTTAACGTCTCAACTATTAATGCGTTATTCCCTAAGGGTGGCAACGTTTCAGTAGCAGACCTAGTTAAAGCTGGTGCGGCGCGTAAAGGACTTCCAGTCAAGATACTTGGAAATGGCGATATCTCTGTCAAAGTAGATATTACTGTCCATAAATTCTCAGCTTCGGCTAAAGAGAAAGTCTCTGCTGCCGGCGGAAGTATTAAGGAACTCTAAACAATGCTGCAAGCATTTGCTAAGGCTTTCAAAACGCCAGATTTGCGTCGGAAGATTTTCTTTACGATGTCGATCATGGCGCTATTTCGGTTCGGTTCTATCGTTCCGACACCAGGCGTTTCTTATAGCGCTGTGCAAACTTGTTTAAAACAAGCAAACACCGGTGGACTCTTCGGCCTTATCAATTTGTTTAGCGGCGGCGCACTATTAAAACTTAGCGTTTTCGCACTTGGCATCATGCCTTACATCACCTCTTCAATTATCGTGCAATTATTAACTGTAGTAATTCCACGATTTGAAGCGTTGAAACAAGAAGGCCAATCTGGAACTGCAAAGCTAACTCAATACACCCGTTACTTAACAATCGGTCTAGCAGTGCTGCAAACAACTGGCTTGATTGCAGTTGCTCGTACACCTGGTCGTTTGATTAGCGGTTGTGCGGAAGCAATCATTCCGGACACTTCTTGGCAGCGAATTATCACAATGATCTTCGTTATGACCGCTGGAACTGCAGTAATTATGTGGCTCGGTGAATTAATTACTGATCGTGGCGTTGGTAATGGTATGTCAATCCTGATCTTTACATCTATTGCAGCTGGTTTCCCTGGACAACTTTGGGGTATCAAACTTGCAAAAGGATGGGTTGCGTTCTTATTTGTAATGACTGTTGGAGTTTTGATTGTTGCGATGGTTGTTTATGTTGAACAAGCGCAACGTCGAATTCCTGTGCAGTATGCCAAGCGCCAAATTGGTCGTAAGTCCTACGGCGGAACAAGTACATATATTCCAATCAAGGTGAACCAAGCTGGTGTAATCCCAGTTATTTTCGCCTCTTCTTTGTTATATATCCCATCTCTAATTGTGAACTTCTCAAATAGCACCGCAGGTTGGGCAGTATGGATTTCGCGTAACTTTGTTAAGGGTGATCACCCAATCTATATCGCTACATATGCGCTATTAATTATTTTCTTCACATACTTCTATGTTGCGATCACATTCAACCCAGATGAAGTCGCCGAGAATATGAAGAAGTACGGTGGTTTCGTGCCAGGTATTCGTGCCGGTCGACCAACCTCTGAATATTTACAATATGTACTCTCTCGTATCACTGCACCTGGATCGCTTTATTTAGCGTTCGTTGCAGTTATTCCAATCATTGCGTTGGTCTTATTTGGTGCAACACAGAATTTCCCATTCGGTGGAACTGCAATCTTGATTGTTGTTGGTGTTGGTTTAGATACCGCAAAGCAGATCGAGAGCCAATTACAACAACGCTCATATGAGGGGTTCTTGCGCTAATGCGATTAATCCTGGTTGGCCCACCAGGCGCTGGCAAAGGAACGCAAGCAGTACAACTAGCTTCGCACTTCGCTATCCCACATATATCTACTGGGGACATTTTTCGATTGAATTTAAAAAATAACACTCCGCTTGGAATTCAAGCGAAATCATTTATGGATAATGGCAATTTAGTGCCAGATTCGGTTACCAACGAAATGGTGAGAGATCGCTTTACCCATGGTGATGTTGGAAATGGTTTTCTGCTCGACGGCTATCCACGAAATATTGGTCAAGCGGAATTCTTGAGCGATGTCTTAATTCAAGCGGCAACTCCGCTTGATGCAGTGCTTGAGTTAAAAATAGAGAACGAAGAGATTATCAAACGTTTATCTAGTCGCCGGACTTGTCGTGGTTGTGGAAAAATTTATTCAGATACCGCTACTAAGTGCGAATCATGTGATGGCGAGTTATACCAACGTGAAGATGATAAAGCTGAAGTTATTAAACATCGCCTTGATGTATATGCGGAACAAACTGCGCCAATAATCGATTTCTATCAAAAAACTGGTTTATTAAAAAGCATAGCCGCTCTAGGTGAGGTTGCTGATATTTCAAAGCGAGCTATTGCCGCCCTTTCAAACGGTAATTAAATGGCGATCCAAATTAAGAATTTGGCTCAATTAGAGTCAATGCGCAAAGCCGGTTTATTGGTGAGAAAAACTTTAGATTTAGTTAAAGAAAACATTAAACCTGGAATAACTACTAGCGCACTGGATGCAATTGCAGAAGCAAATATTCGACGCGGTGGCGGCAAATCAAATTTCAAGGGTTACCACGGATTTTCCGGAACAATTTGTACCTCTATTAACGAAGAGATTGTGCATGGCATTCCGGGCGATCGCATGATTATGCCAGGCGATGTGGTTTCCATTGATTGTGGCGCAATTATTGAAGGTTGGCATGGTGATGCAGCCTTCTCAATCGTGGTTGACCCAATTGATTCAGCAGATCAAAAAATGTTGGATGTTTGCGAAGTATCTATGTGGCACGGTATTGCGGCTGGAAAATGTGGCGGCAAGTTAACTGATATTAGTTTTGCAATTGAGCAATACATAATTTCCCAGGGTAAATATGGAATTTTACGAGAATACGGTGGCCATGGAATTGGCACTGAAATGCATCAAGAACCGCATATTTTAAATTTTGGTAAAGCTGGAAACGGCCCAGAAATAATGATTGGCATGGCGCTAGCAATTGAACCGATGATCACTCGTGGCACTGATAAAACTAAAGTTTTATCAGATGATTGGACTGTTGTGACAACAGATAAATCTCGCGGTGCGCACTTTGAAAATTCATTTGCAATTTTGCCAGATGGGAAACCATTTGTGTTGACTGCGCTTGATGGTGGTAAAGCCGAATTAGGCGCACTAGGCGTAGAAATCTCATCGCTACTCTCTTAGTTTTTCCTTATTAGCACCAACTGTGCGAAAATTAGCCATGAGTAGTAATGGATCATTAATGCGGGCAGAAATCGCGCAGATTCCTGGCATTTTCCAGAAACTTGCTGATAGAGCTGCCGCAATTACTGCGCAGGTAGAAAAGCTGCCATTAGATTCTTTTGACTCAGTAATTTTGTTAGCTAGAGGCACCTCCGATAACGCCGCACTTTATTTAAAGTATTTAATTGAAACTAAAATTGGAATTCCGTGCGGGCTGGCCTCGCCATCAGTGGTAACCGTTTATCAGACTAAATTGAAATTTAAGAATTGTTTAGTAATTGCGCTAAGTCAAAGCGGGCAATCGCCTGATCTAATCAGCTATGCGGAAGCCGCAAAAAATGGCGGCGCAAAAGTCTTAGCACTTACAAATGAAGCTAATAGCCCACTAGCAAAAGCTGCAGGTTTACATCTCTATCTGGAAGCTGGCGAGGAGAAAGCAGTTGCTGCGACTAAGAGCTACTCAGCCGAACTTTTGCTCTCACTCTTAGTTGTCTCTACATGGGCGAAAGAAGTGATTGATTTTGCAGCACTAGTTAGTGAAGCAAATCGTGCAGTTTCAAATATTGATAGCGTTTCAAAAATTGTAGATAACTTCGATCATACTTTTGGAATTACCACACTCGGCCGAGGTTTTTCATATGCCAATGCCCATGAATCTGCGTTAAAGATCCAAGAAACTTTAAAGATTCCCGTCTCATCTTTTTCGTCAGCTGATTATTTGCATGGGCCGATCTCCTCACTACATGAAAACTCCCGTGTGATCTTCTTGGCACCAACCGGAGTATCAATTACCGGAATGGCCGCAACAGTTACCCGAATTCGAGAGATTACGCCGCATATTTACTGGATAGGAAATGGGTTTGAAATTAAACCTGGTGAAATTTCACTTGGTGGCGCGAACCTCTCCGAAACTCTTGCTGTGATTGCAGATAGCATCGTGTTGCAGCAATTTGCAATGTTGCTAGCTATTAAGAATGGACTTAACCCAGATGCCCCTATCGGGTTATTGAAAGTTACTAAGACTAAATGATTTCAACTTTCATAGAATCTGGCTCGATTCCAACTGAAAAAGCTTTAATAAACCAACAATGGATTAGTGGTGGAATTGTTGTAAAAGGTCGAGAATTAATTAGTTATGGAGAGAGCGCCGGTAAATCTGGATTAGCAATTCCAGGTTTTGTGGATCTGCAAGTAAATGGTCATGGTGGCATGGATTTACTATCCGCCAAAACAGTTTCTGATATTAAAATGGTTTCGAAATCACTTTATAACCAAGGCGTTGTTGGCTATTTGCCAACTTTGATTACTGGACCTATCGAAGAAACCTTGCGGGTTATGGCGCTTATCGAAAATGCAAAACGCGAAGCAGAGAGCGGCGAAGCTAAGATTTTAGGAATTCATTTAGAGGGTCCATTTATCTCAACTGCTAAGCCAGGTGTACATCCGTTAGATTATTTTCGAACTCCAGATTTAGATTTAATTGGAAAATATTTGCGAGCCGGTTCGGTTGCAATGGTGACTATCGCACCAGAACTTCCGGGTGCAATTGAAGTTATAAAACATTTGTCCGCAATGGGAATTGTGGTTTCGTTAGGCCATTCCAGTGCGACCGCCGATCAAGCGAACGCTGGGTTTGATGCCGGCGCGAAAACCGTTACACATTTATGGAACGCGATGCTGCCAATGACCGTGCGATCACCTGGCCTTGTCGGGGTTGCTTTAGAACGTGATGATGTCACTATTCAAATTATTGTTGATGGCGTTCATGTTGCACCAGAAGTTGTGCAAGCCACAATTGCGGCCGCGCCAAATAGATTTGTTGTGACTAACGATGCAGTCGCGCCTGCCGGACTTGGCGAAGGTAAATTTCCATTCGGAACTTTTGAAGTAGAAGTAAAGGCGGGTCGCGCCGTTAGAAGCGATGGCGTACTTGCTGGGGGAGTTGAATCCTTATATGGATCACTTAATTTGCTTTTAAATCTTGGCATTAACTTAGATTCCGCACTGGCCAGCATGACTTCGCGGCCGGCTGCCTTGATTGGCCAGGGCCATATCGGAGCACTCGATTTGGGCTCTCCGGTCCAGGTCATTCCCGCGTAACTTCCAGCGGATTTCCCTTATATCGCCCGCCCGCCTAAACTAACCCTCTGCCTATCGGCGCGTTGCTTTGAAAGAAATTTGAAAGTAGCTAACTGAGCGGAAGCATGTAAGTAAATTCAATAAACGAGAGTTAGTAGGTAGTGCTTGGCCAAAAAAGAAGGTGCAATCGAAATCGAGGGCACTGTGGCTGAAGCTTTACCAAACGCAATGTTTCGGGTTGAGCTTACAAATGGACATAACGTTCTCGCGCACATCAGCGGGAAGATGCGACAGAACTACATTCGCATCTTGCCATCTGACCGTGTGATCGTGGAGTTGAGTCCATATGACCTCACTAGAGGTCGAATTATTTACCGTTATAAATAATTAGTTACGTTACGAAACGAGGATGTTGTGAAGGTAAAACCAAGCGTGAAGAAGATTTGCGATAAGTGCAAAGTTGTACGTCGCAATGGTCGCGTCATGGTTATCTGCGACAACCTACGTCACAAGCAACGTCAAGGCTAATTTTTTATAGCAGTTATAACTAAATAAGAGTACGTGTGGTGCAATTAGTAGGAAACTACTAAACCTTCTGCCCGAAGGCGGAAGCTCGAAAGAGAAGCACTGCTCAGGACCTTCGGAATAATGGAATAGGTATGTAAATGGCCCGTCTAGTTGGCGTCGACCTGCCGCGTGAAAAACGGCTTGAGGTTGCGCTTCAATATATTTTCGGAATCGGTGAAACTCGCGCGCATGCAACACTTGCAGCGACTGGTGTTTCTCCAGATATCCGCGTTAAAGATCTGCAAGAACCAGATCTAATTAAGCTTCGTGAATACATCGAATCTAATTATAAAATCGAAGGTGATCTTCGCCGTGAAATTTCTGGCGATATCCGTCGTAAAGTTGAAATTCAGTGCTACCAAGGAATTCGTCACCGTAAGGGACTTCCAGTTCGTGGCCAACGTACCCACACCAATGCACGAACTCGTAAGGGTCCACGTGTAGCAATTGCTGGTAAGAAGAAGGAGACCAAGTAATGGCCGCCCCAAAAGCTAAAACCGCAACTGTTAAAACTGGTGCAAAAGGTAAAGTTAAGGCTCGTAAGAAGGAAAAGAAAAATATTGCCTTCGGCCATGCCTATATTAAGAGCACCTTCAACAACACCATTATTTCTATAACAGATCCATCCGGCGCCGTAATTTCTTGGGCTTCATCAGGCCAAGTTGGTTTCAAAGGATCACGTAAATCAACTCCGTTCGCTGCTCAACTTGCTGCAGAAGCTGCTGCTCGTAAAGCACAAGAACATGGTTTGAAAAAAGTAGATGTTTTCGTAAAGGGCCCAGGCTCTGGTCGCGAAACTGCAATTCGTTCATTACAAGCAGCCGGTTTAGAAGTTGGAGCCATCTCTGATGTAACTCCAATGGCACATAACGGTTGCCGTCCACCAAAACCTCGTAGAGTTTAAGGAAGGAAGAAACTAAATGGCTCGTTATACCGGTGCAGATTGCAAGCGCTGCCGTCGCGAAAAAGTAAAGCTCTTCCTTAAGGGCTCTAAGTGCGATGGACCAAAGTGTCCGATCGAATCTCGACCATACCCACCAGGGCAACATGGTCGCGGTCGTTCAAAAGATTCTGAATACTTATTACAGATGCGCGAAAAGCAAAAGTGCGCACGTATTTACGGCGTTCTAGAACGTCAATTCCGAAATTATTATGAAGAGGCAAGTCGTCTCGCTGGTAAGACTGGTGAGAACTTGTTAATTCTGCTTGAGACTCGTTTGGATAACGTTGTCTATCGCGCTGGCTTTGCAAAGAGCCGCGACATGGCACGCCAAATTGTTCGGCACGGACATATCTTGGTTAACGGCAAAAAGGTTGATATTCCTTCTTATCGTGTATCCATGTACGACATCGTTGATGTTGTTGAAAAATCCCAAGACTTGACGCCATTCATCGTGGCGAGCGCCGAATTCGGCGAAAAATCAGTTCCAGCATGGATGGAAGTTGTGCATTCACAGATGCGCATCATTATCCACGGTCAACCAAACCGCGCAGTGATTGATACTCAAGTCCAAGAACAATTAATTGTTGAGCTTTACTCCAAGTAATAGCTGATTTAAAGATTTAAAAAAACTAAAAAACCGTACCAACCCAGGCGACATCAAATAGCGGATGTCCCAGACCTATGGAGGAACCCAGTGCTAATTGCACAACGTCCCGTCCTTTCCGAGGAAGTAGTAAGCGAAGGCCGTTCCCGTTTCATTATTGAACCGTTGGAACCGGGCTTTGGTTACACACTTGGAAATTCATTACGACGAACCCTGCTCTCTTCAATCCCAGGCGCTGCTATCACTAGCATCCGCGTGGCCGGTGCGCTCCACGAGTTCAGCACCATTGAAGGCGTTAAAGAAGATCTCACTGAGATCGTCCTCAACATCAAGAACTTGGTTTTCTCATCGGAAAACGATGAGCCAACCGTTGCCTACATCCGTAAAAACGGAGATGGCAAAGTAACTGGTGCTGATGTTGCAGTTCCTGCTGATGTTGCAGTTCACAACCCTGACCTTCACATCGCAACCTTGAATGCAAAAGCAAACCTTGAAATTGAAATCACAATTGAACGTGGTCGCGGTTATGTAACTGCAGTTCAAAATAAGCAAGTTGGCGCTGAGATCGGACGAATTCCGGTTGACTCAATCTATTCACCAGTACTTCGCGTTACCTACAAGGTAGAAGCAACTCGTGTGGAACAACGCACCGACTTCGATCGTCTAATTCTTGATGTTGAAACTAAGCGTTCGATCTCACCTCGTGATGCAATGGCATCTGCAGGTAAGACACTTGTTGAACTCTTCGGTCTCGCACACGAACTTAATTATTCAGCTGAAGGAATTGACCTTGGTCCTTCCATCCAAGATGCAGCGCTCGCTGCAGATCTAGCGCTTCCAATCGAAGATCTTGATCTAACAGTGCGCTCATATAACTGCTTAAAGCGTGAAGGAATCCACACTGTTGGTGAACTCATTAGCCGAAGCGAAGCTGATTTATTGGATATCCGTAATTTCGGATCAAAATCAATCGACGAAGTTAAAGCTAAATTGGTATCAATGGGTATGCAACTCAAAGATTCGCCAGTCGGCTTTGATCCAACTAAGCACCAGAACTATGGCGCTGATGTTGATGATGATCTTGTCGATTCAGAGCAGGCATAGGTAGGAATAGATAATGCCAAGACCAAGTAAAGGCCCGCGCCTCGGCTCGAGCCCATCACACGAACGTTTATTGCTACGCACACTTGCGGAACAACTTTTCCAACATGGGAAAATCACCACAACTGAAGCTAAGGCAAAGCGGTTACGTCCACTAGCTGAAAAGTTAATCACTCATGCAAAAAAGGGTGACCTTGCAGCACGCCGTTTAGTTATGGCACAGATTACAAATAAGAGCGTGGTACACACACTCTTTACTGAAATCGGTCCCCGCTTTGAAGCGCGCAATGGTGGCTATACCCGCATCACAAAGATCGGCCCACGCAAGGGCGATAACGCGCCAATGGCAGTTATCGAAGTACTTGTAGATGGCGTATCTGCTAAAACTGCAACAGTTGATGAAGCAGTTAAAGCCACAAAGAAAGCTGCTGCACCGAAGAAGAAAGCTGCAGCTAAGAAAGCTGTCGCTAAGTAAAGTAATTCTTCACAAAATAGCTTAACGATGGAACCCACTCTCAACCCTGAGAGTGGGTTTTTTCGTATCCGGTTAGATTTTTCATATGACGGTACCAACTTTGCTGGCTGGGCTAAGCAACCCGATCAAGTAACAATTCAAAGCACGATGGAGAGCGCGATTGCAACTTTTACCCGCGAAACTATCGCCTTAACAGCCGCTGGCAGAACTGATGCTGGCGTACATGCAAGAGAACAAGTTGCTCATTTTGATTTACCGAACTTAGACCGCGATGGCAATGAGTGGGATATTGAAAATTTTGCTTATAAATTAAATCGAATTCTCACGGAAGATATTCGAATCATTTCAGCCGTTGTAGCGCCGAACGATTTCCATGCGCGATTTTCTGCGATTCGCCGCCATTACATTTACAAAATTGCAGACGGCTTACAAACTATCCCGCCGTTGGCGCGCTTTGATACAACATCTTGGTATCGCGAATTAGATTTAAACCTATTAAAAGCAGCTAGTGCTTACTTAATCGGAAAACATGATTTCGCAACTTTTTGTAAGCCAGATGTGGGTGCTACAACTATTAGAACTTTAGAATCGTTTAATTGGGAGCGCAGGAGCGATGGTTTTCTGATTGCTGATGTAATCGGAGATGCTTTCTGCTATTCCATGGTCCGCAATATGGTTGGAGCCGTTGCTTGCGTTGCTGAAGGCAGATTTGAACCTCTTTGGATTAAGTCGATTCTGGAAGAGAAGCGAAGAATTAGCGACAGTTTAGTTTTCCCAGCGCGCGGACTTACTTTGCATAGAATCGTGTATTAATAATTATGGGACATATCGATGTAATCGGGATTGAATATTCGCTTTCAGATGGGCGAGTACTTCTAAATGATGTTTCATTTCGGGTTGGCGAGGGCGCTAAAGTCGCGCTAATTGGGCCAAATGGTTCTGGCAAGACGACGCTAGTAAGAATGATCTCTGGAGATTTAGCACCAGAGAATGGAAAAGTTGCGATCTCAGGTGGCTTAGGAGTTATGCGCCAATTTATCGGGACAGTTCGCGATGGTTCAACCGTAAGAGATTTATTAGTTTCAGTTTCGCAGGAAAAAATTCGAATCGCTGCCAAGAAATTAACTGATGCTGAAAGCGCGATGAATCTTGCAATGACCGCGGGGCAAGATAGCGAAAAGGAACAGATGGCATATGCCCAGGCGCTCTCAGATTGGGGCGACATCGGGGGATATGACGCCGAAGTTATGTGGGATCAATGTTGTACTGAAGCGCTCGGCAAAACTTTTGACGAAGTTGCGGAGCGAGAAGCGGCCACCCTTTCTGGCGGCGAACAGAAAAAAATTGTTCTACAAGTATTACTCCGCGGCCCGGAAGAAGTTTTACTATTAGATGAACCAGATAACTATTTAGATGTGCCGTCAAAGCGGTGGTTAGAAAATGAGTTGATTTCATCTAAAAAAACGGTGCTATTTGTTAGCCATGATCGTGAACTTCTAAATGCAGTCTCAAATAAAATTGTTACATTAGAGCAAGGTGCGCTTGGAAATACAACTTGGATGCACGGTGGAAATTTTGAAACTTGGCACGAGGCAAGAAAAGCTAGAAATGCTAGGTTTGCTGAGTTGTTACTGCGTTGGGAACAAGAACGAGATCGACTTAAGGATCTAGTCAGAACGCTACAAGTACAAGCAGCGAGTTCGCCAGATATGGCTTCGAAGTATCGTGCAATGCAAACTCGATTTAGAAAATTCGAAGAAGTTGGCGCACCGCCTGCTCCTCCGCTAGAACAAGATGTCAGGGTTGGACTAAGGGGCGGTCGAACTGGTGAGCGCGTTGTTACTTGTGAAAATTTAGCGCTAGATAAATTAACTGAACCATTTACTTTCGAAGTATTTTTTGGCGACCGCGTTGCAGTCTTGGGAAAGAATGGAACTGGTAAATCACATTTCTTACGGTTAATTTCAGGTGAAAGTACGGTTGCGCATACCGGATCATTTAAATTAGGAGCTCGAGTTAAACCGGGATTTTTTGCGCAGACCCATTCACACCCCGAATTTATTGGTAAAACACTTTTAGAGATTTTGTGGAATGAACATTCGCTCCAACTTGGTGCCGCAAAAAGCGTTTTAGGACGTTATGAAATAAGCGCACAAGCAGAACAGAAATTCACCACGCTTTCGGGTGGCCAGCAAGCGCGCTTTCAAGTGCTCTTATTAGAGTTGCAAGGTTCAACACTTTTATTACTTGACGAGCCAACCGATAATTTAGATTTAGCTAGCGCAGAAGCGCTAGAAGGTGCGCTTGAAAGTTACGAGGGAACGGTCTTTGCGGTGACGCACGATCGCTGGTTCTCCCGCGGCTTCACCAGATATCTGATTTTTGGGGCTAATGGTCAAGTATTTGAGAGCCCTACGCCTGTCTGGGAGCATTGATTTAAGCCATTTTGACCCACCGCACGCTGGGCAGGTAATCTACGGCTCCTGGCTTTACCCTCGTAAGGTCGATTATCTAGTTCGTTAGATAGTAATAAATAGATTAGAGAGCGAGTTACTGCTGTGCGTACTTATAGTCCTAAGCCTGGCGATGAGGCGCGCAAGTGGCATGTCATTGATGCAACCGATGTTGTTCTCGGTCGGCTAGCAAGCCATGCAGCTGTACTCCTTCGTGGAAAACATAAACCTACTTTTGCACCACATATGGATATGGGCGATTTCGTAATTGTTATCAACGCCGACAAAATTGTTCTTACTGGACAAAAAGCTGCACAAAAGTTTGCACATCATCACTCAGGTTTCCCAGGCGGCATGACTTCAACTGCTTATGTTGATCTGATGGTTAAGCACCCAACTCGTGCAGTTGAAAAAGCTATTAAGGGTATGTTGCCAAAGAATTCACTTGGCAAAGTTGTCGGCAACAAACTTAAAGTTTATGCCGGTCCTGCACACCCACACGCAAATCAAAACCCAGCTCCATATGTTTTCACACAAGTTTCCCAAATGATTAACTCAGCCAAATAAATTTAACCAATCACAAATAGAAAAAGAGAGAAAATGTCAGATCGCGAACTCGCAGTAGATAACGACGAAATCCCAACGTCGTACAGCACCAGCACACCTGCTGCTGCAACTAATCGCCCTGCAATTACTGCACCTGGCGGTGGCACTGGTCGTCGTAAAGAGGCTGTTGCTCGCGTTCGCTTAATCCCTGGCACTGGTCGTTGGGTAGTTAATGACCGCACTCTAGATGTTTATTTCCCAAATAAAGTTCACCAACAATTAGTTTCAGAACCACTTCGCACAGTTGGCGTTGAAGGTAAGTACGACATCATCGCTCGTATTGATGGTGGCGGAATTTCTGGCCAAGCTGGCGCGCTACGTTTAGGTGTTGCTCGCGCACTTAACTTCATTGACACTGATGCACACCGCCCAGCACTTAAAAAAGCTGGATTCTTATCTCGTGATGCACGAGTTATTGAGCGCAAGAAGTACGGTCTGAAAAAAGCCCGTAAGCGTTCCCAATACAGCAAGCGTTAATTTATATCGCTCCCGCATCATGACGCTCTTCGGAACAGATGGCGTCAGAGGCGTTGCCAATAAAGATCTAACCGCTGAACTTGCCGTTGATTTAGCGATTGCCGCAGCCCATGTTTTAGCTGAAGTTGGCGCATTTGCTGGACATAAACCAAAAGCAATTGTTGGCCAAGATTCTCGCGCATCTGGTGAATTCCTAGAAGCAGCAGTATGTGCTGGCCTAGCAAGTGCTGGTGTTGATGTTTACCGCGTTGGAGTATTACCAACTCCCGCAATTGCACATTTAGTTGCAACAGATGGTGCAGATCTTGGCGTAATGATTAGCGCATCGCATAATCCCATGCCTGATAACGGAATTAAGTTTTTTGCTCGCGGTGGTGGCAAATTAGATGATTCACTGGAAGCTGCAATCGAAGCCCATCTTGGCGAACCTTGGGATCGACCAACTGGTGCAAACGTTGGCCGAATCATTATTGATGAGAGTGCCAGTGAACGTTACTTAACGCACCTACTTTCTTCGGTAAAAACAAAATTAACTGGGATCAAAGTTGTGGTTGATTGCGCAAACGGCGCTTCTTCAATCGTAGCTCCTGAAGCATATCGTCGCGCCGGTGCTGAAGTAATCGCAATCTCAAATACGCCAAATGGCTTAAACATCAATGATAATTGCGGATCAACGCATTTAGATAATATAAAGGCAAAAGTAAAAGCCGAGAAAGCTGATATTGGAATTGCACATGATGGAGACGCTGATCGGGTGCTCGCCATTGATAGTGAAGGAAATGAAGTTGATGGCGACTTTATTCTGGCAATTTTGGCTGATGCCCAGATGCGAAACGGTAGCCTAAAGAGCAAAACTGTGGTCGGTACCGTAATGACAAATTTGGGTTTTATTCGCGCAATGCAAAGCAAAGGCATCAAAGTTGCGACTACGCCAGTTGGCGATCGATATGTATTAGAGAAAATGATTGCCGAGAACCACACACTCGGCGGCGAACAATCCGGCCACATCATCATGCGCGACTTTGCAAATACTGGTGATGGTGCACTCTCTGCACTCCATTTAATGCAAGAAATGGCAGCAAGTAAGAAACCGTTGAAAGAGTTAGCCAAAATCATGGCTCGCTATCCGCAAGTTTTGATAAATGTTTCTGGCGTAGATAAAGCGAAAGTTAGTTCAAATTCTGCAATTAGCGCTGCAGTTAAAGCTACTGAAACGAAACTGGGTAATTCAGGTCGAGTTTTACTTCGCGCATCCGGCACTGAACCATTAATCCGCGTAATGGTTGAAGCTGAATCGGCAACAGACGCGCAGGAGTTAGCGACTTCACTCGCTGCACTAGTAAAATCTGAACTCTCGCTTTAAAACTTATTTAAGGGGTACCTCATATGTGCGGCATCGTCGGATATACCGGCGAAAAAGCCGCGCTCACTCCAGTCTTAGAAGGTTTGCGCCGTTTGGAATATCGCGGCTATGACTCCGCTGGCGTTGCACTAACTACAACTAAAGGTGAAAAATTATTTGTAGAAAAGAAAGCTGGCAAGCTCGCTAATTTAGAAGCTGAGTTAAACGATTCGCACGACAACTCACATAGTGGCATTGGACATACTCGTTGGGCCACCCATGGCGGACCAACCGATTCAAATGCACATCCCCACCTTTCCAACGATGGCAAGTTAGCCGTAATTCATAATGGAATCATTGAAAACTATTTAGAATTACGAGCAGAGTTAGAAAAGCGTGGCCATAAATTTACCTCTGAAACTGATACCGAATCTGTTGCACATTTACTCAGCGATGCCGTAACGAAAAATGGTGGCGATCTTGCTGCTGCCATGCGTGCAGTCTGTAACGAACTCCGTGGATCATTCACGCTATTGGCGATTCATTCGGATTCTCCAGAACGAATTGTGGGGGCGCGTAGAAACTCGCCATTAGTAGTTGGTGTTGGGAAAGGTGAAAATTTCTTAGCCTCTGATGTCTCTGCATTTATTTCTTACACTAAGAGCGCGCTAGAACTTGGCCAAGATGAAGTAGTCGATGTAACGCCAAGCGGTGTAATCGTTACTAATCTAGCTGGCAAAGTTATAACTCCGCGAGCATATGAAATTACTTGGGATGCCAGCGCAGCAGAACGTGGCGGCTATCCACATTTCATGTTAAAAGAAATATTTGAACAACCAAAATCGATTGCCGATACTTTATTAGGTCGATTTACCGAGAATTCCCAGATCGCGATCGGGGAGTTAGATAACCTGCCAGAGCTTTTAAGCGCTGAAAGAATTCTAATTTTGGCTTGCGGAACTGCATATCACGCTGGATTAATCGGTAAATATGCAATTGAAACTTGGGCGAAAATTCCCGTTGATGTTGAGCTAGCTTCCGAGTTTAGATATCGCGATCCAGTACTAACTAAGAAAACGGTTGTCATAACAATTTCACAATCTGGTGAGACGATGGATACTTTGATGGCAGCTCGCCACGCTAAATCACTCGGCGCAAAAGTAATTTCAATTTGTAATACAAATGGTTCGACAATTCCACGCGAATCAGACGCAGTTATATATACCCATGCAGGTCCGGAAATTGCAGTAGCTTCAACAAAAGCGCTTATAACCCAGATAATCGCAACTGCGTTAATTGCACTTTATATAGCTGATAAGAATGGCGCACTAAAACCGAGCGAAGTTAGCGGATTAATTGAGGAGTTATTAGCTTTACCTGCAAAAGTTGAGCAAATCTTGGAAACTGCAGAACCACTTAGAGAAATGTCTCGTGGTTTCAAAGATGCAACTTCAGTTTTATTCTTAGGAAGGCACGTGGGTTATCCAGCCGCTCTTGAAGGTGCGTTGAAATTAAAAGAGCTGGCCTATATGCACGCAGAAGGATTCGCAGGCGGCGAATTAAAGCATGGCCCGATCGCATTGATTGAATCCGGAACTCCGGTGATTGCAATAATGCCGCCGCAAAGAAGTGAACTTCGAGAAAAAATGGCGAGCAACATTCAAGAGGTACGTGCCCGTGGTGCAAATGTAATCGTAATCGCAGATTCTGAAACAGTCATACCTGCTGATGTACATGTAATCCGGATTCCTGTTTCTAACCAATTATTACAACCAATACTTGCAATTGTGCCGCTCCAAATATTCGCATATGAAATGGCGGTAGCGCGCGGTAGTGATGTTGACCAACCAAGAAACCTAGCTAAATCTGTAACGGTTGAATAAGTGAGCCCGCAAGCCGCTATCGATAATCGCCGCCGCCAGATGGTTAAAGCTCTGGAATGGTCTGGCGTATTGTTCATCGGTTTTTTAATAGTTACACAACAAGTGGTGGTTAATGGCCCGCTAGTCCACTTGGATGCAATTATCGCCAACGCAGATCGTCCAAAATTTTCTGCCACAACTAATTTCCTATTAATGCAAATAGACAATCTAGGTTTACGTGGTGTTACCGCAACAATTCTGTTATTCGCTGCGCTACTAATCTGTCGTCGCTTTAAATCTTGGCGACCGTTTAATCTTTCGTTGCTCTCGCTACTTGCGCTAAATCTAATAGTCGGATTGGCAAAGTTAGGATTTGGTCGCACAAAGCCAAGGCTCAATGTGGATTTACTTTATTCTGGTGGCCTTTCTTACCCAAGTGGTCATGCTGCAAATGCGTTGCTGACTTGGGGGCTACTTTCTTATTTAATATTTAGATATACCCATCGCGAGCCTTTTGTCGGCATGCGGTTAACTTGGTTAGTAGTTTTAATAACTAGTGGCGTTTGTATTGTTTCGCTCTTTCGCAATACTCACTGGCTCTCGGACTTAATCGGCGGGCTCTTTATCGGTGGCGCACTCTTGGTTGCTGTCATTGCTGTAGATCGCTTTGTTCCATCCAAGCGACAACCGTCATAAACTTAACTTGATACTAATTCGAATAGTGGGTGAAAAATGGTTGAAGGTGTAGGAATAGATGTCGTAGACATCAAGCGCTTTGCCGATTCACTAGAGCGCACTCCAAATTTAAGAGAACGGTTATTTACGCCAGCTGAAGCAGCGCTACCAATCTCTTCATTGGCCGCGAGGTTTGCCGCAAAAGAGGCGTTAGCAAAAGCGTTGAGCACTAATAAAGGCTTACCTTGGCATGATGCTGAAGTTATAAATTTGGAATCTGGTAAACCTACATTTTTATTTCGTGGAGTTATCGCAGATTTAATCGATGGCGCGAGCGTACATTTGTCGTTATCCCATGATGCCGGAATTGCTTCTGCAGTCGTAATAATTGAGCGGAATTAACTTAACTATGACCAGAGCCCAAATTGAAGTGGATTTATCGGCGATTGCAGCCAATGTTCGTAAAGTTATTAAAGAAACGAAAGTAGATGTATGTGCTGTTGTTAAAGCAGATGCATATGGGCATGGCTTAGTTCCAATCGCGCAGGCAGCAACTGATGCTGGCGCAAAATGGCTAGGTGTTGCTCTTCTAGAGGAAGCGATTAATTTACGTACTCATGGATTGCAGTTACCTATCATTTCCTGGTTAACGCCACTTACTGAAGATTTCGATAACGCGCTCCGCCATGATATCGATTTAGGAATCTCATCTCTTTCGCTGCTTGAGAAAGTAATGGCTGCCGGAGAGCGAACTGGCATTACACCGCGAATCCATATCGAAGTTGATACTGGCATGACTCGTGGCGGAGTATTAAACGAGTGGCCAGTTTTCCTAAAGAAAGTTTCTGCCGCCACTTTAAGTGAGAAAGTTAAGTTAATTGGTTTCTTCTCGCATTTTGCAAGAGCTGATGAACCGGATAAAATTGAGAATGAACTCCAACTTAAGAAATTTACTGAACTCTTATCTGAGTTAAAAGCAACGGGCGTAACACCAAAGTATTTACATCTAGCTAACTCTGCTGCAGCCCTTTCTAACCCAAGTGTAAGTTTTGACTTTGTCAGGCTAGGAATTGCCATGTATGGACTTTCACCAGATGTGAAAACTATGGGTAGCTCTAAAACTTTGGGGCTAATTCCTGCGATGACGCTCTGCGCAAAATTACATCTGGTTAAACAAGTTCCAGCCGGTGCCGCAGTTGGTTATGGTGGAAGTGCCATCACAAATAGAGAAACTAAAGTTGGCATTGTTGCAATGGGTTATGCAGATGGAATTCCGCGAAATGCAGATAACTCAACTGGAGTATTTTTCAATGGCGATCGCGCCCCAATTCTTGGTCGAGTCTCTATGGACCAATTCGTGGTTGATTTAGGTCTTAATTCAAAGGCGATAACCGGGGATGAAGTGATTGTTTTTGGCGCGGGAAATGTGGGGGAATACACAGTTGATGATTGGGCTAGCGCAAGCGCCACAATTAATTATGAGATTGTTACTAGAATTGCAAGTAGAGTGCCTAGAATCTATAAGAGATAATTTAGGAATGGAGCGTAGTGAATAAAGAAGCTGCACTTCTTTCCATTGAAGCACTCTCCGTTAATTTCGGAGGCTTAAAAGCGCTTTCAAACGTATATATGGATTTAAATCCAGGTGAAGTGGTCGGTCTAATCGGACCAAACGGTGCTGGAAAAACTACAGCTTTCAATGCTATCTCGGGACTAGTGGCAGCAACATCAGGGAAACTTTCACTTGATGGCAAAGAACATAATTGGCCAAAACCTAATCAGTTAGTTGATTTAGGAATTTCCAGAACTTTGCAAGGAGTGGGACTTTTTTCAGATTTAACTGTTTTAGAAAATGTGATGGTTGGGGCTAATAAATTTGCAAAGAGCGGGCTAATTAGATCTGCACTTGGTTTATCTAATAAAGATGAATCCCAATTAAAAGAGCGGGCTCAGTTAGCCCTTGAGCGAGTTTATGCTGGCGAACTTTCCAATCGCCGCGCGGATACGCTTTCATACCCGGATACAAAGCGAGTTTCAATTGCGCGAGCGTTAGTTAGCCAACCTCGAATTTTATTATTAGATGAACCAGCAGGCGGTCTTGGTGCTGCGGATATTTCGTGGCTCAACGGTGTTATTTCAAATTTAAAATCAATCTGCGCGATAATTTTGGTTGAACATCATATGGATGTGGTGATGTCGGTTTGTGATCGCATCTATGTGCTTAATTTTGGTGAAGTAATTTCTTCCGGATCTGTCTCACATGTTAGAAATGATCCGGCAGTAATCGCCGCATATCTAGGCACAAATGCAGGTGGCGCATGAACGGTTTAACTGTTAAAGATTTGGTAGTAGATCATGGTGCGATTACTGCCCTTAACGGAATTTCATTTACGGTGGAACCTGGTCAATTAGCTGCCATTATTGGCTCAAATGGTGCTGGCAAAACCACGCTTTTGCGGACACTTTCCGGTTTAAAGCAAGCTAGCGGCGGGAGCGCTCAGTGGCTCGGTGAAAATATTCTTGGAAAGAAACCAGAAAATTTAGTTCGCCACGGAATATCACATGTATCTGAAGGCAAATCTGTTATTCCGGAACTTACGGTTGCAGAAAATCTAGCTTTAGGTGGAATCTGGCGAAAAGATAAGAAAGATGTAGCGGCAGTTACAAAAGAAGTTTTGGAACTGTTTCCAAGGTTAGGCGAGCGATTAAGCCAACGTGCGGACACCCTTTCTGGTGGCGAACGTCAGATGCTTGCGATTGGCCGAGCGCTAATTTCAAGACCTAAATTAATTTTATTAGATGAACCATCACTCGGGCTCGCACCCCTTGTCATCGAACAAATTTTTCAAACCATCGATCAACTTCGCCATAAATTAGGATTAACCATTGTCTTAGTAGAACAGAATGCTATGAGCGCACTTCGAATAGCTGATATTGGAATCATAATTAACCTTGGAAAAATTGTAGCAACTGGTACGGCAACTGAATTAATCAACGATCCGGCGCTCCATGCCGCGTATTTGGGCTACTAATGCAACAAGCTATTAACGCACTCCTAATTGGAATCAGTAATGGGTTTATTTATAGTTTGATGGCGCTTGCTCTGGTACTAGTTTGGCGATCAACTCGTGTAATTAATTTTGCCCAAGCCGGCCAGGCAATTCTCTCTACATATATTGCATTTGAAATCGTAACTAGAACTGATAATTTTATTTTGGCATTTATTGGTGGCGTTATTGCTGGCGCACTAGTCGGAGCTGTTGTAGAAATTTTGTTGATGCGAACGCTTTTTAAACATGTGAGTGATGGGCCAGTTGCAGCGCTAGCGCCGGTGATTGCATCGCTTGGGTTATTAGGGTTAATTAGAAGCATAATTGGAATGGTTTGGGGCAATGATCAAAAACCATTTTTCCCACCGGTCTCCACAAATGGATTCACATTTGGTGAGACCACCGTGCCATTCTCACGCATGAATCTGCTGATAGTTCTGGGCGCTGCAACGGTAATGATTATCTTTACTCTGATATTTCAGAAGAGCAATTTAGGTTTAGCACTTCGTGCAGCAGCATTCCAACCAGAAATTGCGCGATTAGCTGGAGTAAGAGTTGGCGCGATTCGCACAATTGGCTGGATTTTTGCGGGAGCTGCCGGTGCGGTCGCTGGAATTCTAATTTCACCTAATGATGCGATCACGCCGTACTCACTTGATTCGCTTTTGATATTTGGTTTTGTCGCTGCTGTGATCGGTGGACTTGAAAGTTTAACTGGTGCTGTGGTTGGTGGTTTAACTCTTGGAATTGGACTCTCGTTCATTCTTACTTATATTGGAACTTCACTTATTTTCCCAGCAACATTTGTCGTACTAGCCCTGGTCTTATTGATCCGACCACAAGGTTTATTCGGCAGCAAGGCGGCGCGAAATGCATAGTTTGCGTCGACTCTTCTTATTTATAATTTCAAGTTTAATTTTACTAGCGCTCTCGCTAAAAGTTGAAGAGCTCCGAGTTTACCAAGGTGCTCAGATTGCAATTTACGCGCTGGGTATTAGTTCAATAGTTTTATTGACTGGTTACTCAGGTCAAGTCTCACTTGGTAATGGGGCCTTTATGGCAATCGGCGCGTACAGCGCAGCGCTAACTCAAATTCATTGGCACTTACCACTCTTCGTTACATTTATCGTTGGCACGTTTTCAGCAGCGCTGGCTGGTGCAATCTTAGGTGGCGGTGCCGCTCGATTATCGGGGCCTTACTTAGCAGGTGCAACACTTGCACTAGCGGTTGGCTTACCTACACTTGCAAATCAATTTACAATTTTTAATGGTGAAACCGGTTTGGATTACACTGCAGGTACTCCACCTACATGGTTTGGCGAAAGCTTTACTCTGTATAAATGGTTTTTTTGGATCGCCCTGATTAATGTCATGTTGATGATGTTCTTTCTTCGAAATATAACTTCAAGTAGATATGGCCGAACCTGGAAAGCGCTCCGTGGTAATCCAGTCGCGGCCCAACTCTCTGGCATCCAAGTAGGTGGATCTAAAGTCTTGGCTTTCACGATCAGCGCTGGGGTGGCCGGTCTGGCAGGCACCCTTTTAGGCATGATTGGCTTCGTCGGCCCAACGGGATTTGGGCTTGGACTCTCGTTTGCGCTCGTTACCGGGGCGGTTCTATCTGGCGTAACTAGCCTCGCAGGTAGCATGCTTGGGGCTGTAGTTCTGGTTGCGATTCCAGAGTTAGCCAGCGTCGTTGCACATCGACTTGGCGATACTGAACGCGTAACCTCAAATTTGCCGGGCTTAATAATGAGTACGTTATTGATTTTGACGGTGCTATTTACCCCAAATGGCCCAGCAGAACAGATACGTAAACATAAAGCACGGAAGCAGTAAACCCCTCGATGAAAGGAAATACATGATCGGTTCAAAACGCAAAGGGCTCGGTGTCATCACAACCGCGGCCATTGCAACCAGCGCACTGCTGATCTCCGCGATTCCGGCACATGCCGAAGTTGGAGTAAGTAGCAGCGAGATAAAACTCGGCATTACCGTGCCCCAGACCGGCCCGGCCGCAACTGGATATAACAAAGTTGCGCCAGCCATGAAAGCATATTTCGCGTATGTAAATGCTAATGGTGGCGTAAATGGCCGCAAGATTAACTTGATCATTAAAGATGACAAGTACATTCCACAAGAAGCCATTAACATGACCAACGAATTAATTTTGAAAGATAAAGTTATGGCAATCGTTGGCGCGCTCGGAACTGCAAATAATTTAGCGGTTGCAAGCAAAGTACAAATTGCTAGCCGCGGCGTACCAAGCCTCTTTGTGAATACCGGATATAGCGGGTTTGCGGATAAGAAGAAATTCCCAACAACTTTCGCACTATTTCCTTCATATGCAATGGAAGCAAAAGCCATAGCAGCGTATTTGAAAGAAAACCTGCCAACTGCAAAAACTTGCGTACTGCTCCAGAACGATGACTTTGGTGCTGATGCTGCTGCAGGTTTCAAAACTGGTGGCGTAACCTTCACTGAAACTGTTAAATATGTTTCAGGTACCCAAAGCTCAGCTACCGGTCAAACTTGGATCGGTAAATTTGCTACTGCTAAATGTGAAGTTGTTGTGCTATTCGGTGTAGGTACCGCTAACGCAATCGCACTCGGCGTTGCCGCTGCTGGTGGCTACAAACCACAATGGATCCTTGGTTCAGTTGGTTCGGATGTCACAACCATCAAAGCCACGCTAAATAACCCACAAGCTACTGCGCTTATGAATGGCGCAATCGGTGCTTCTTGGGCCCCAGATTCAGCTGATTTAACGGATGAATATGCAAAACAATTCCGGGAAATCAATACTACTTACAACGCCGGCGCAGTCTTCGATAACAACGTAATGGTTGGTATGAGCGAAGGACTATTAATCGTGCAAGCACTTCGCGCTGCTGGTACAAATCCAACTCGTAAATCGCTAATCGCAGCGATTGAAAAGAAGGGCTCAACATTTGCATCTGCTGGTTATTCTGCTCTTGGATACTCAGCAACAAGCCACGTTGGCCAAACTGGATTCTGGTTTGGTAAGTACAACCTCGCTGGCGAACTTAAGTCAGTAGATGGTAAGTACACCATGTACACAACCGATTCAGCAGCTGGTCCAGTTGTAAAAACTGAACAGAAGCGTCTGCCAATGCCAGCGAAAGGATTACCAAGTAACTAATGAAAAATCTAATGAGCAAAAAAAATAAAGTAATTGCCTTCTTGGCATCGACATCGCTAGTTACTATGACAATGGTCGCGCTTCCAAGCGCGGCTCGTGCAGCTGATCCAAGTTGTACCGATCTTGTTGTCATCACCCAATGCGTTGGTGCAACAACAGATGGCGCTGGATATGTTGTGCAAGTTCCAGCAAAATTTACTGGAACACTATTTCTATTCTCACATGGATATCGCTATCCAGTAGATATTCCTGCCGGGATTCCATTAGTCGGTGGCTACAAAGTTGTTAGTTCACCACAACCAGCACCTGGCGGCGGCGCTGCACAAATTACAGAAGTTGCAACTGCAATGCTAGGAAAAGGTTATGCAGTTGCCGGTTCTGGTTTTGTAACTCAAGGATGGAACGCAGATAGTGGTTTAAAGACCAACGTTGAGTTGATTGGAATCCTTAAAAAGAGGTTCCCAAAAATTACTAAAGTAGTTGCTTGGGGCGAATCTTTAGGTGGTTTCATTACTCAAGGGCTAGCTGAAAAGTATCCAACGCTTATTGATGCTGCAGCACCACTATGCATGGCAGCTGGATCCGTTGAAGCTGAATTAACTATGGGCGGCGATGCTCTATGGGGCTTAAAGACTTTCTTCGATCCAACACTTGTTGGCGGAAACTATGCGGCTGGTGCTGCAGGTTACGCGCAAGCAATGGGCGATATCGTCAAAGTACTTACCATTGCAGGAACTTTGCAAGCTGCAATTGCGGCAAACCCAACTGCACCAGCATGGCCAGCAACTTCAAAAGTGCCGGACTCTATTAAGGCAATTCCATCTCGCTCCGCACTTGTATTAGTCGGCGTGATGTCAGGAATTCCAACGCAGAGCGCGCACTTTGATAACTCAACTGGTCCTGGCGATCCAACTGCAACCGCATATGTTTCATATGCATCTGCAATTTCACCAGCTCTTGGAACTCTAGAAAATATTGCACAAGCTGCAATTTTAGGAGTTCTCGCAACTTACGATGTTGAGTTGCAAGCTGGTGGCGCAATATTTGATAACACAAAGACTGATTACGCAGCGCGACTAGGTAGCGATTTATATACCTATGGTTCAGCGCTAAGTGGTCTTGATGCAGCAAGTGGAATGTTGGCTTACTTAAGCCCACTAAACCCAGCTGCACCACGTGCTGTCGGTAACCCAAATGCAATGGCCAAAATGCGCACATTGCTAACTCACACTGGAAAAATCAACGTACCAACAATTGCAATGGGTGCTACTGCAGATCCAATTACTCCTGCTGGTAACGTGCAATGGTTAGCAGATCGCGCTGCAGAGCAATTAACTGCTTCGCGTGCTGCAGCTAAAGCTGCTTACTTAACTTCTGGTTCATATACAAAACCAGCAAGTAATTTCATGACTATCTGGCAGAAGACTCCTGCTAAATACTCAAAGTACACTGCTACCGGATCACCGGATACAACCCCAGCAGGTGCAAATGGCACTGGCCATTGCAATACAACTACGAAGCAGTATTTAGCAATTGCAGATCTAGCTTATGCAGCTGCTAATACTGGACAACTAGTTGTTGGCGGAAAGTTGCTTACAACGCTTCGCAAAGCTGGCGGTCTTTCATACGACCCTGGCTTCAAAGCATCACTTCTTAAGTTCTATAACTAGGGTAAATAGAACTTAATCGAACCGATCATGCGAAGGGGCCTAGGAAACTAGGCCCCTTCACTATTTGGGTAACCTTCGCAAGTGAATGAGATATCTTCGCCAGCAGCGATGCGCGGATTTGGCGCATCACTTGGCGCGCAATTGCGAGCTGGTGATTTAATAGTTTTGCAAGGGCCACTTGGCGCCGGAAAGACAGCGTTAACTCAAGGAATTGGCAGCGCGTTAGGTTTTGATCAAATAACTTCGCCAACATTTGTAATTTCCAGAGTCCACAGCGGCAAGCTTCCATTAATTCATGTCGATGCCTATCGCTTACTTGGGAATGAAAATTCTGCTTTTGAATTTGATGATCTCGATTTAGCAACCCAACGCGAAAGCGCTGTCACCGTTATTGAATGGGGCGCAGATGTAGCGCTTCGGTTAGGCGAAGATTATTTACTTCTCGATATTGCATACGGCAAAAGCGATGATGCGCGAACTATCAAAGTTTCTAAATTTGGCGATCGCTGGAATGAAATCAATCTATGAGCACTTTGATTATAGATACTGCGACCGATAGAACTTCGGTAGGAATTTTTAGAGATGGCGTTGAAGTTTTTTACGCTTTCCATGATGGTGCAATTGCCCATGGTGAGGCGTTGCCGAAGATAGTTGCCGAAGGTTTAAAAGTTGAATCGAATATTTCGAAAGTTGTCGTCGGAATGGGACCGGGTCCGTTCACGGGACTTCGAGTCGGTATTGTTTTTGCGCAGACTTTTGCCAGCGCCAGAAATATCCCTTGGGTAGGCGTTTGCACACTTGATGCAATTGCGCTCGGTATTAATGAGAATGAATTTATCGTGGCCACAAATGCGCGTAGAAAAGAGATTTACTGGGCTAAGTACTTAAATGGCGTAAGAATAATTGGACCATCAGTTGCTAAACCAGAAGCGCTTACAGAATATCGTGAGTCAAAATTTGGATTTGGGTTTACTAGCGAACTTTCGCCGCATCCAAAATATTTGTTAAAGATTTCAGAAGAAAGAAAGAATGACTTAATCGAACCAATGTATTTGCGAAACCCAGATGCAGTACCAACGATCGAGCGCAAATGATTACCTATCGCGACATGGTGATTTTTGATTTAGGTGCAGTCCAAGCAATGGAGCGCGCGGTTTATCCCGATGATGCTTGGTCGTTAGCGCAATTTAAAGAGGAGTTAGCCGGAGCGCCGCGGAATCGTTTCTATATCGTTGCATGCGAAGAGGAAGAGATTGTTGGCTATGCCGGCATCGCGATTACCCAAGATATTGCCGATATTCATACGTTGACGGTTGAACCTAAATATCGCAGGCGTGGCATTGGAAACGAGCTACTTCGCAAAATAGAAGATTGGGCAATAGATCGCGGCGCACTTTCGTTAATGCTTGAAATGCGGGTAGGTAATAGCCAAGCGCAACCACTATATGAAGCTGCTGGGTATCAATCAATTTCAGAGCGAAAGCATTATTACGGCACGGGAGTTCATGCCACCATCATGAAGAAAGTGGTGCCGGGTGAAAAGTGAGCCGCTGATATTAGGAATTGAAACTTCATGCGATGAGACCGCTGTCGGAATTGTGCGCGGCCGAACTCTATTAGCAAATGTAATTTCTTCTAGTGTGGAAGAGCATGCTCGGTTTGGTGGCGTAGTTCCAGAAGTCGCATCGCGCGCACATTTAGAAGCGATGCAACCTGCAATTGCGCAAGCGCTAAAAGATAGTGGTATTGCGTTAACTGATATCGATGGTGTTGCGGTAACGGCAGGTCCGGGTTTAATTGGCGCACTCCTTGTCGGCGTATCGGCTGCATCAGCGTTAGCGCTTGCGTTAAATAAACCGCTATTTGGCGTGAATCACTTAGCATCACATGTTGCAGTCGATGTACTTACCCATACCAAACCATTGCAGCCAACTATTGCGTTATTAGTTAGCGGTGGCCATTCATCGCTTTTAAAAGTTGCAGATATAACCGGCGATATAACTGCACTTGGTCAAACCATGGATGATGCAGCCGGTGAAGCGTTCGATAAAATTGCGCGGGTGCTTGGTTTAGGTTTTCCAGGTGGCCCACTAATTGATAAAGATGCAAAAGCTGGTGATCGAAAGGCGATTTCGTTCCCACGCGGTTTAATGCAAGCGCCGGAAATGTTAACCCATCCATTTGATTTTTCTTTCTCTGGTTTAAAAACTGCCGTAGCTAGATATATTGCAGCTACGCCATCTGCAAAGCGCGCGGATATCTCAGCCTCGTTCCAAGAAGCAGTTGTTGACGTCTTAACTATGAAAGCGATTCGGGCATGCAAAGAGACCGGGATCGAATCTTTGGTAGTTGCTGGCGGGGTAGCGGCCAATTCCAGGCTCCGTGAGTTAGCTGGCGAACGGTGCGCGGCAAACGGGATCGAACTTAGGACCCCGCCGCCGGCTCTCTGTACCGATAACGGCGCCATGGTGGCCGCTTTAGGCTCGCTAGCGATGAGTTCTGGGCGTAAACCATCGGAGATCGGGCTCGCCGCAGAGTCTGCGGTCCCAGTAAGCCGTGCGATCTGGGCGTAAATCCTCAAATTGACCCAACGGAATAAGCATCATAGATTTGGCGTTAGCACTCTCAGGTCCACACTGCTAAAGGGCAGGAATTCGGGCCGAGCATAAATTTCTCTAGGCAAACCTAGAAAAGAGATAAAAGGAGTACATCGATGGCCATTGCCATTAAGCCACTTGAAGATCGTATCGTTGTAAAAACTAACGATGCTGAACAAAAAACCGCCTCCGGTTTGGTAATTCCAGATACTGCACAAGAGAAGCCACAAGAAGGCACCGTTGTTGCAGTAGGACCAGGTCGTTTTGATGACGGCGTGCGCGTACCAATGGATATCAAAGTCGGCGATGTTGTTCTATACAGCAAATACGGCGGAACTGAAATTAAACATGGCGGCGAGGAATATTTAGTTCTCTCAGCTCGCGACATTCTCGCAGTTATTGAGAAGTAGAAATGGGTAAGAGTTTACATTTCGACGAAGAAGCTCGTCGTGGCATGGAACGCGGTGTCAACATTTTGGCTGACACTGTCAAAGTAACGCTTGGACCTAAGGGTCGCAACGTAGTAATCGGCCGCTCTTTTGGTGCGCCATTGATTACTAATGACGGCGTAACTATTGCAAAAGAAATCGAATTATCTGATCCAGCCGAAAACATGGGAGCTCAACTTGTTAAGCAAGTTGCAGAGAAAACCAATGATGTAGCTGGCGATGGCACTACAACTGCAACTGTATTGGCACAAGCAATGGTTAAGGAAGGTCTTCGAAACCTTGCTGCCGGGGCTCAACCAATGGGCATCAAAATGGGTATCGAAAAAGCAGTAGCAGCAATCGTTGAAAAATTGCACGCTAATGCAACCAAGATCTCAGATAAAGATCAGATTGCAAACGTTGCCACAATTTCGGCGCAAGACCGCGCTATCGGTGAATTAATTGCTGAAGCAATGGATAAAGTCGGAAAAGATGGCGTAATTACCGTTGAAGAATCGCCAACTACTGGTCTTGAACTGGAATTCACCGAAGGTATGCAATTCGATAAAGGTTATATTTCACAATATTTCGTAACTGATACCGATCGCATGGAAACTGTTTTGGAAGATGCATACGTACTAATCTCGGGTGGCAAAATCTCAGCTCTAGCTGAACTTCTGCCAATCTTGGAAAAAGTAGCCCAAACCAGCAAGCCAATGTTGATTATTGCTGAAGATGTAGAAGGCGAAGCGCTTTCGACTCTGGTAGTTAACCGGATGCGTGGCGTATTTACTTCTGCTGCAGTTAAGGCCCCAGGTTTTGGCGATCGCCGCAAAGCGATGCTGCAAGATATGGCAATCCTGACTGGCGCGACAGTTATCACTCCGGAAATCGGTTTGAAGTTAGATCAAGCAGATCTAACAATGCTCGGTAAAGCGCGTCGAATCGTTATTACAAAAGACACCACAACAATTGTTGATGGCGGCGGCGATAAGGCAGCTGTATCTGGTCGCGTTAGCGAAATCCGCAAGGAGATCGAAACAACTGACTCCGATTGGGATCGCGAAAAACTGCAAGAGCGCGTTGCAAAACTTGCTGGTGGAGTTTGCGTAATCAAAGTTGGCGCACATACTGAAGTCGAATTGAAAGAGAAGAAGCATCGTCTAGAAGATGCAATCTCTGCAACTCGCGCAGCAGTAGAAGAGGGAATTGTGGTTGGCGGCGGCGCAGCACTCGTGCACGCATCATCTGCTCTCGATAAGGACCTCGGCCTTGATGGCGACCAAGCAGTTGGCGTTCGATTAGTTCGCAAAGCTTGCGAAGAACCACTTCGCTGGATTGCTGAAAATGCTGGCCATGAAGGCTATGTAGTTGTTTCAAAAGTTCGCGCTATGAAACCTAATGAAGGTTTCAACGCTGCAACTGATGTATACGGCGATCTAGTTAAAGATGGCGTAATTGATCCGGTAAAGGTAACTCGCTCTGCACTTGCAAATGCAGCATCGATTGCCGCAATGTTCATTACAACTGAAGCGCTGGTCTTCGAAACACCAGAAGATAAGAAAGCTGAAGCAGCTGGAAATGGTCATAGCCATGGCCCAGGTGGACATTCACATTAATTGAAGTATTAAAAAACCCGAGTGGCTAACTAAGCCACTCGGGTTTTTTTATTTAAATTTATTAAGAAGCGCTAAATATTTTGCGATTATTAGATTGGTCAATAATTGACAATCGGTCATCTTCAGTAAGACCGCCCCAGATTCCATATGGTTCTTGCGCTGCAAGTGCATGTGAGCGACAGGCAGCAATCACTGGACATGAAGCACAGACGGCTTTTGCAGCATTCTCGCGCGCTTTCCGGCGTGGGCCACGCTCACCATCTGGATGAAAAAACATCTCGGATGGCAGATCCCGACAAGCGCCTTGATATTGCCATTCCCAAGAATCAGCGATTGGCTTTGGCAGGCGAGAGAGCTCGGTCATGGCTCCAATGTACAACCGCGCCATAGGTTGTTCAAGTCTTTACCCTACTTTTGGTGCGTTTCAAGTGGTGAGTTGGCTCTCAACGCGGCAGCATTGCGGCATGAGCATGCCGGAAACTGAGTTTCTTACGGTGGCAGCTGTTGCCCGCCGAATTGGCGTAGCGCCGGCCACCCTGCGAACCTGGGATCGTAGATATGGATTAGGTCCGAGCCGTCATGCAAGCGGCAGTCATAGGCGATATTCAGATTTAGATGTTTCCCGCCTGACTTTAATGCGAAAACTAATTAGCACCGGGGTTGCTCCAGCAGATGCTGCATTGACAGCTGTCGCGCTAAAAGAGAAAAGTGGAGTATCTAAAGAAGTTAGGCGAAAAGTTACTAAAGCGATTGATTCGCCAGATATCTTAATTGCAACTTTGATGCGAGCCGCGAGCGCTCTTGATTGTGATTTGGTCGAAGAAATAGTCTCGACTCAGATAAAAAAAGTTGGGGTTGCAACTTGTTGGCGAGAGTTGATTTCTCCTTTACTAATTCAAATTGGCGAGAGTTGGGAAGAGGGCAGAGGCGAAATTGAAGTTGAACATATGCTTAGTGAAGTATTACAGAGAACGCTTCGGGAAAATCAAGAGCCACTTAGTAAGCCGATAAATACCCGCCCAGTATTACTAGCTTGTCCAGGTGAAGAGCTTCATACCTTGCCACTACATGCGTTGGCAGCTGCGCTATCAGAGCAAAATATCTCAGTACATTTCCTTGGTGCGAGAACTCCGATTTCGGCGCTGGCGGCTGTTGTAAAACGCGCAGCACCACCAGCAGTTTTCTTATGGGCCACTATGGCATCAAATGGCGACCATAAAATTGTTTCAGCGCTACCGACGATTCGACCAACTCCAAGGATTTTGCTTGGTGGACCGGGTTGGCAGGTCGAAAATTGCAAGGCCGCAACCTTTGTTACAGATTTAGATCATGCTTGTCGTGAAATTACGCGGGCGGTCGGCGCTTAAAACCACCGATAGACTCATCCAATGAGCGAGGTAAACGAGAAAGTCGCCATGTTGGGGCTTACCTACGACGATGTCTTACTACTGCCAGATGCCTCGGACGTTGTACCTTCAGAAGTAGAAACCAAAACCCAATTAACCCGATCTATTTGGCTCGCAGTTCCGTTAGTTTCTTCAGCGATGGATACTGTTACTGAATCGGCGATGGCGCTCGCTATGGCTAAAGCTGGCGGTATCGGGATTATTCATCGCAACCTTTCAGTTGCCGAGCAAGTTACTCACGTGAAATTAGTTAAAGGTGCATCTTTAATTGTTGGTGCTGCAGTAGGAGTTGGCGACGATGGTTTTGCCAGAGCTGAAGCTTTAATAGGCGCCGGAGTTGATGTGGTTGTAGTTGATACTGCACATGGACACCACCGCGCAGTCTTAGATGCCATCTCAAGAATTAAAGATAAATTTCCAAAGCAAGAAGTTATTGGTGGCAATGTTGCTACTCGAGCAGGTGCCCAAGCTTTAATTAATGCTGGAGCAGATGCAGTTAAAGTCGGAGTTGGCCCTGGTTCTATTTGTACAACACGTGTTGTTGCAGGCGTTGGCGTTCCACAAATAACTGCAATCATGGAAGCTGCAAAAGCTTGCAAGAAAGCGGATATCCCATTAATCGCAGATGGTGGATTGCAATATTCTGGTGATATTGCCAAAGCTATTGTTTCTGGAGCAGATTCAGTAATGCTCGGTTCACTCCTTGCCGGTTGCGATGAATCTCCTGGCGAATTAGTTGAAATTGATGGGCGTAAGTACAAGGCATATCGCGGCATGGGATCACTTGGTGCTATGCAATCGCGCGGTGATAAGAAGTCATATTCTAAAGATCGTTACATGCAAGATGATGTGCTCTCTGAAGATAAATTAGTTCCAGAAGGAATCGAAGGCAAAGTTACTTATCGCGGCTCAGTTTCGGAAGTTGTGCATCAATTAGTTGGCGGCCTCCGCTCCGGAATGGGTTACGCCGGTGCACCTAATATCAAAGCGCTGCAACGGAATGGTCGCCTAATTCAAATAACTGCAGCCGGGTTACAAGAGAGCCACCCGCATGATGTTTTAGATGTTGCCGATGCGCCGAACTACTATAAGAACGCAAAGAATTAAGGGGGAGTTAACTTAACTATGACTGACATTGAATTTGCCCCGGGAAAGCGCGCCAGAACTGCGTATTCATTTGATGACCTTTCGATTGTGCCCTCCCGCCGCACTCGCGAACCTGATGAGGTTTCAATTTCCTGGCAGATTGATGCTTATAAATTAGCTCTTCCTATGTTGGCGGCTCCAATGGATTCGGTAGTTTCACCAGAGACTGCGATAGCAATCGGCAAATTAGGTGGCGTCGGTGTTCTTAATTTAGAAGGACTCTGGACTCGTTACGAAAATCCAATTATTCCGCTGGGCGAGATATCTTCTTTGCCAAATGATCAAGCAACTCGAAGAATGCAAGAAATTTATCAAGCTCCGATTCGTCCAGAATTAATTAAGGCCCGGATTGCAGAAATTCGTGCAGCTGGCGTAACAGTTGCAGCCGCGCTTTCACCTGCACGCACTGCGCAATTTTACAAAGCTGTGGTCGATGCTGGAGTGGATATATTTGTAATTCGTGGCACCACAGTAAGCGCGGAACACGTTTCAGCTAAAACTGAACCGTTAAATTTAAAGAAATTTATCTACGAGCTTGATGTGCCAGTAATTGTTGGTGGCTGTGCCACTGCTTCAGGTGCGATGCATTTAATGCGCGCTGGTGCGGCTGGCGTCTTAGTTGGGTTTGGTGGCGGAGCTGCCCACACAACTCGCCAAGTGTTAGGAATTTCGGTACCGATGGCTTCTGCCGTTGCTGAAGTTGCTAGTGCACGTCGCGAATATTTAGATGAATCCGGCGGGCGTTACGTCCATGTAATTGCAGATGGATCAGTGGGCAAAAGTGGCGACATTGCAAAAGCAATCGCATGTGGCGCAGATGCTGTAATGATGGGATCACCTCTTGCTAAAGCAGAAGAAGCACCTGGTCGCGGTTGGCACTGGGGTTCAGAAGCAACTCATAATGAGCTGCCAAGAGGCACTCGAGTTCATGTCGGCACCGTCGGAACGCTTGCTGAAATTTTGTTAGGTCCTTCTCATAGCGCTGATGGTTCTATGAATTTATTCGGAGCGCTCCGTCGCGGTATGGCTACTTGCGGATATTCGGATATCAAAGAATTCCAGCGGGTAGAAGTCGTTTTAAACCGTGGCTGAACGAGAACTCGTATTAGTTATTGATTTTGGCGCACAATATGCCCAATTAATTGCACGCAGAGTTCGGCAAGCAAATGTATACAGTGAAATTATTCCTTCCAACACTTCCGTATCAGAAATCATCGCGCGTAATCCCAAAGCAATAATTCTTTCGGGTGGCCCTGCCTCCGTATACGAAGTTGATGCACCAACAATTGATAAAGCACTCTTTAAAGCGGGCATCCCAATTTTTGGAATCTGTTATGGGTTTCAAGTTATGGCGCAATCACTTGGCGGCGCTGTCGATAAAACTGGAAATTCGGAATATGGCAGAACTATCTTTAAAGCGCAGACCAATTCTAAACTTCTGACTGGGTTATCAAATTCATTTAACGTTTGGATGAGCCATGGCGATAGCGTTGTGGCCGCCCCTGCAGGATTTAGCGGAGTTGGCGCAACTGAAAAAACTCCGATTGCGGCTTTTGAAAATGAAACTGGGTTGTTATCTGGAGTGCAATTTCATCCAGAAGTTCTTCACACCGAAAATGGCCAAGTGATTTTACAAAATTGGCTAGTAAATACTGTTGGCTGTAAACCATCGTGGACATCTGGGAAAATCGCGGAAGCTGAAGTTGCTAAAGTAAGAGCGTTAGTTGGAAGTAAGCACGCTATCTGTGGACTATCTGGTGGCGTTGATTCTGCTGTTGCAGCAGCAATAGTCCAAAAAGCAATCGGCTCCCAACTTACTTGCGTCTTTGTTGACCACGGGTTACTTCGCAAAGGTGAAGCAGAACAAGTTGAGCAAGATTTCGTAGCGGCAACTGGCGTAAAACTAAAAGTTGTAGATGCAAAAGCGCAATTTATGGCAGCCCTAAAAGGGGTTACAGATCCAGAAACAAAACGAAAAATAATTGGGCGTGAATTCATTAGAGTTTTCGAGAGCGCGGCCCGTGAAATTTCAAAATCTGAAGGCGTTGATTTCTTGGTGCAAGGGACGCTTTATCCGGATGTCGTTGAATCCGGTGGTGGAACTGGAACCGCAAATATAAAATCTCATCACAATGTGGGCGGGCTCCCAGATGATTTGCAATTTACTTTAATTGAACCGTTGCGTTCGCTATTTAAAGATGAAGTTAGAGAAGTAGGCGCAGAGCTAGGCGTGCCAGAAGCCATTGTTTGGCGCCAACCATTTCCAGGTCCAGGATTAGGAATTCGGATCATTGGTGAAGTTACTGAGAATTCGCTAGGAATATTGCGCGAAGCGGATTTCATTGCGCGCGAGGAATTACACTTAGCTGGTCTAGATCGTGAGATTTGGCAATGTCCAGTAGTACTTCTTGCAGATGTACGAAGTGTCGGTGTACAAGGAGATGGAAGAACGTATGGCCATCCAATTGTGCTTCGGCCAGTCTCAAGTGAAGATGCAATGACGGCAGATTGGTCACGACTTCCATACGAAGTATTGGCAAAGATTTCAACAAGAATTACCAATGAAGTTAAAGAAGTAAACCGAGTGGTACTAGATATAACTAGTAAACCGCCAGGCACGATTGAGTGGGAGTGAGAATGAAACGGGTAGTTACAGCAACTGTAATTGCGGCTTTTTTATTAGCGCCGCTGCCTTCGTTTGCTGGCACTAATACTAATAAAGTTTCAGAGAGCAAAGTAAAGTGCGCCACAACTAAAGCAATGCCGCATGCTGCACCTAAGATTACGCCTCCAAAAGTTTTATTAAAGAAAGCAATAAAGTCGATAACTTTTGTAACGAATTGTGGAAATATTGTAATTGAACCCTTAAATAATTTAGCCCCGCTAACGGTCACTGCTATTACAGCGTTAGCAAAAGGCGGTTTCTACAATCAGACCCTTTGCCATCGAATGATGAATGACGGCGCATATTTCTTGCAATGTGGCGACCCAACCTCATCTGGTTTTGGCGGCCCCGCTTGGCAACCTTATGCTGACGAAAATTTGCCGGTTGATGGTCCAGCAAATTACCCAGCCGGAACTGTAGCCATGGCTAACTCCGGACCAAATACAAACGGCAGCCAATTTTTCTTGGTTTATCAAGATACCCAATTCGATCCAAATTATACGATCTGGGGAAAAATTACTGCTGGATTAAATATTGTTAAAGCAATTGGTGACGCTGGTGTTAAAGGCGGCGGGTCAGTTGGAACCCCTGCAACTAAAATCGCAATCGAAAGGGTAATTGTTAATTAAATTGTTAATTAATTAGTATTAACAATCTTAAAGACTTCAGCAACTCTGCCTTCAGCTAAGCCATTTGCTTGCGCGTTTCGTTCTCCCCAAGATCTAACCAAATTTTCTAGCTCTGCATTATGTGCAGTCTGACTAACATGCGCTCGTAAAGCTGCCATCTTTTTTGGAAAAGTTTCAGTTACATCAATAAAGTAATCTGGATTTGGCGATGCCATCACCCAAACTTCCTTAACACGCCAAGGCTCAAAACCCTCTGCTTTAAGTTCCGGGAAGGCAAATGGATTTCGCGCATCTGGATAAACCGCTTGGATGGCCGCTTCTCCTGCTGCTAAATGATCAGGATGTGATGCGCCAATTCGTTCCCAATTTCGTTCTGGTGATTGAATTACCATTCGGTCTGGCTTTGCAATTCGAATTGCTTTAACGATATCGCGTCGCAATTGAATCGTTGGTTCTAGCCAGCCATCGCGATAATTTAAGAAAGTTATATCGGTAACGCCTAGCGCTGCGCCAGCATTTCGTTGCTCTTGTTGTCTAACGCGTGGCATCTCTTCCACTGGCACATCAGATTCTTCGCCACCTTGGTCGCCATTAGTGCAGATGCAATATGCAACTTCGATTCCAGCTTCGATCCATTTTGCAATAGTGCCGCCAGCGCCAAAATCACAATCATCAGGATGGGCGGTAACTACAAGGATTTTCTTGATTTCATTATCTGGCAGTGGAGTTGCAATAGTCATTTGCGAATCCTCTCAGAGGCGAGCGGCAGAGTCATATCAGAACCCGACGCTAGACTCTCGTTCGTGCCAACTACTGAAAAATTGCTCGACGGTTTAAACCTGCCGCAGCAAGAGGCAGTTAAGCACCAAGGTGGTCCACTTTTAGTAATTGCCGGTGCTGGTTCCGGGAAAACTCGAGTTTTAACGAGGCGAATTGCATATTTGATGGCAGCCCGCGGCGCTGCACCGTTTGAAATCCTTGCGATTACATTTACAAATAAGGCAGCCGGCGAGATGAAAGAACGAGTAGCCGAACTTATTGGCGACCGAGCTCGCGCAATGTGGGTCTCAACCTTTCACTCGGCCTGCGTTCGGATATTGCGGCAAGAAGCCACTCGAATTGGATTTACCAATTCTTTTACGATTTACGATCAATCGGATAGTTTGCGTCTGATCACGCTGGTATTGCGAGATATGAATTTGGATCCAAAAAGATATGCACCTCGAGCAGTTCAAGCGGTAATTTCAAATGCTAAGAACGAATTGATGGGACCAGCTGATTTTGCTAACCAAAGCAATAACACATTCGAACAAGTCGTCGCAGAAGTTTATGCGGTATATCAAAGACGATTAACTGACGCTAACTCCATGGATTTCGACGATCTAATTGCCCGGAGCGTTGATCTCCTCCAGAGATTCCCGGATGCCAAACTTCGATATCGAAATCGATTTAAGCATGTTCTTATTGACGAATATCAGGATACTAATCATGCGCAATACGCGTTGATTCGAGAATTAGTAGGAAATGAATTAGAAGGAATGCCACCTGCAGAGCTCTGCGTTGTGGGAGATGCCGATCAATCTATTTATGGCTTCCGAGGCGCAACTATTAGAAATATTATGCAATTTGAAGCAGATTATCCAAACGCCAGAACAATTTTATTGGAACAAAATTATCGCTCTACCCAAAACATTCTCGCGGCGGCAAATGCCGTTATTTCCAAAAACGAATCGCGGAAAGAAAAAAACCTTTGGTCTGAAGAAGGCAGCGGTGCGTTCCTAACGGGTTACATTGCAGAAGATGAACATGATGAAGCTGGCTTTGTTCGGGATGAAATTTTTAGACTGCAACGCGAAGGTAAATCAAATCCAGGCGATACCGCGATTTTTTACCGAACAAATGCGCAATCTCGAGTATTTGAAGAAGTTTTCATGCGGGCCACGATTCCTTACAAAGTAGTTGGCGGCGTTCGATTTTACGAGCGAAAAGAAGTTAAGGATCTACTTGGATATTTGAAAGTATTGCAAAACCCGAGCGATGAAGTTTCAATGCGCAGAATTATTAATACTCCCAAACGGGGTATTGGTGATCGAGCACTTGATGGCGCCGATGAAATTATGAAACGCGAGGGAATTCCGCTCTGGAACGCTTTAATGAGAATCGAAGAAACAGATTTACCAGCAAGAGCCGCAACTGCAATAACTTCATTTGTATCTTTAATTTCTGCGCTCCAAGTCTTAGTTGAAGCTAAAACAAAGCCATCAGTTATTGCCGCTGCCGTTCTTGAACAATCCGGAATGTTAGATGAGTTAAAAAATAGCGGAGACCCGCAAGACGAAGTAAGAATTGAAAACTTGGAAGAATTAGTTGCTGTTGCAGAAGAGTATGAAGAGAGTGAAGTTGATGAAGGAGAAATTATTTCGCTTGCTGGCTTCCTAGAAGATGTTGCGTTAGTTGCAGATTCAGATCAAATTCCAGACGGTGCCGAACATGGTGGAGTTGTAACTTTAATGACTTTACATACCGCTAAAGGATTGGAATTTCCAACAGTATTTCTCACCGGAATGGAAGAAGGAATATTCCCACACTCACGATCTTTGGGAGAAAAGAAAGAGTTAGAAGAAGAGCGTCGACTCGCATATGTTGGTTTAACAAGAGCGCGACGCCAACTTTATTTATCCAGAGCTGAATATCGTTCAGCTTGGGGTGCTCCGAATTACAATCCAGCTTCACGCTTCCTTGATGAAATCCCAGAAGAGATAATTAAATGGAATCAAACTCCAGAAAAAACTTTTTCAACTTCTAGAACCAAGAAATTCATTTCATCGCCGCCGCCAAAACCAACTGGGAAGAAAGCGGTCGTTATGGATTTAAATCCAGGCGATCGAGTAACACATGACACTTTTGGATTAGGGACTGTGATAACCATCTCAGGCGAAGGGGATAAAGCTGAAGCCACGATTGATTTTGGTGGATATGGCGAGAAGCGGTTATTGCTCCGTTATGCGCCAGTAGGTAAGTTATGAACGTGTCAGAGGCCGCTAAGAATTCTCCAATCAGAGTTGTTGTTGCGAAACCTGGACTTGATGGTCACGATCGAGGTGCAAAAATTGTGGCTCGCGCGCTTCGAGATGCTGGTTGCGAAGTTATTTACACTGGACTTCATCAGACTCCGGAACAGATAGTTAGTACAGCTATTCAAGAAGATGCAGACGCAATCGGACTTTCAATTCTTTCGGGTGCTCACATCTCACTATTCACTCGAATAATTGATTTATTAAAAAGTGAAAAGGCTGATGACATTATTTTGTTTGGCGGCGGAATTATTCCTGATGCAGATATTAAAACTTTAAAAGATTTAGGAGTTTCCGAAATTTTTACTCCAGGAGCACCAACTGAAGAAATCGTAAAATGGCTAAGAGGGGCAGTGCATGGATCTATTTGAGTATCAGGCACGAGATTTATTTGAAACGCACGGTGTGCCAGTCCTCAAAGGAGCAGTTGCCACAACTCCGGAAGCAGCATTTGCAGCAGCCGAGTCAATGGGCGGTCGCGTTGTTGTAAAGGCGCAAGTCAAAGTTGGTGGCCGTGGCAAAGCTGGCGGCGTAAAACTCGCCGAGAACTCCGAAGATGCGCGCGAAAAAGCAAAAGCAATCCTCGGTATGGACATTAAAGGCCACACCGTTCATAAAGTGATGATTGCGCAAGCTGCGCCAATTGAGAGTGAGTACTACTTAGCAATTCTGTTGGACCGAGCAAACCGATCGTTTTTAGTAATGGCATCGGTCTCTGGCGGCATGGAGATTGAAGAAGTTGCCCACAAGACTCCGGAGAAGTTAGCAAAAATTAATATCAATCCAAACGTCGGAATATCTGCAGAACTTGCGCTAGAAATTGTGCGCAAAGGTGGGTTTGGACCCGATGTTGAAAAGGGAGTGGCTGAGGTATTAGTTACGCTTTGGCAGACTTTTGTAGCTGAAGATGCAACTCTGGTTGAAGTTAACCCGCTAGTCAAAACATCAGATGGAAAGATCATTGCTCTAGATGGAAAAGTTACTTTGGATGACAGCGCTATTTTCCGTCATGCTGATCATGAAGCCCTAATTGATCATGATGCTGCGGATCCGCTAGAAGCGCTCGCTAAAGCTAAAGATTTAAATTATGTAAAGCTTGATGGCGAAGTAGGCATCATTGGAAATGGTGCTGGGTTAGTTATGAGCACCCTTGATGTTGTTGCTTACGCGGGTGAAAAATTTGGTGGTGTAAAACCAGCTAACTTCTTAGATATTGGCGGCGGCGCTTCTGCTCAAGTTATGGCTGATGGACTCTCAATCATTCTTGGCGATCCTGCTGTTAAGAGCGTTTTCGTAAATGTATTTGGTGGCATAACCGCTTGCGATGCAGTCGCTAATGGAATTGTGCAGGCGCTTGAAATGCTTGGCGCAAAAGCGACAAAACCAATTGTGGTTCGGTTAGATGGTAACAACGTTATTGAAGGACGAAGAATTTTGAACGCAGCAGCTCACCCATTAGTTCAACAACTCGACACTATGGATGGCGCTGCAAGTCGCGCTGCAGAATTGGCGGCTAAATAATGGCCATCTTCTTAAATAAAGAGAGCAAAGTTATTGTGCAAGGAATGACTGGTTCTGAAGGAAGTAAACACACTAAGCGAATGTTGGCTGCTGGTACAAAAATTGTCGGTGGAGTTACACCAGGCAAAGGCGGCCAAACTGTTGATATTGACGGCACGATGTTGCCAGTTTTTAACTCAGTTTCGGAAGCAGTTGCTGCAACTGGAGCTAATGCATCGGTAGTTTTCGTACCGCCAAAGTTTGCGAAAGCAGCCGTGCTCGATGCAGTTGATGCCAAACTGCCATTAGTAGTTGTAATCACTGAAGGAATTCCAGTGCATGACACTGCTGCATTTTTCGCTTATGCCCAAAGTAAAGGCACAACACGTTTAATCGGGCCAAATTGCCCTGGTCTAATTAGCCCAGGACTATCAAATGTTGGAATTATTCCAGCAGATATTACTGGCCCAGGAAAAATCGGCTTAGTTTCTAAATCTGGAACCCTTACATATCAAATGATGTATGAACTTAGAGATTTTGGTTTTACAACTGCTGTGGGAATTGGCGGCGATCCAATTATTGGTACCACGCACATTGATTGTTTACGTGCTTTCCAAGATGATCCAGAAACCGAAGCCATCGTGATGATTGGCGAAATTGGTGGCGATGCCGAAGAGCGTGCAGCTGCGTTCATTAAAGAATATGTAACTAAGCCAGTTGTTGGGTATGTCGCTGGATTTACCGCCCCAGAAGGAAAGACAATGGGCCATGCAGGAGCGATTGTCTCCGGATCATCAGGTACTGCAGCAGGTAAGAAAGATGCGTTGGAAGCCGCTGGTGTAAAAGTTGGACAGACACCAAGCGAAACTGCAGCGATCATGCGCGCTATTTTGAAGGGCTAATGTGAAACGAGTTCTGCGGGTTTGCTTCCAGCAATCTCTGCGGAGCGCAACACTTTTCGGATTACCACTCGCATTCTTATCGTTAATCGGTTGGGCAACTGCTGGTAGCGCGACCGGACAAACTAGCGATCCAATTCGAGCTGCGGTTTGGCTCTGGCTAGCTGCGCACCACATCCCATTCAATATTCATTTTCAAAGTGATTCTTCTAATGCTCTTTTATCTTATCTCCCAATTGGTGCGATGTTATTTCCATACCTGGCTATTCGAGTCGGAATTCGCCGCTGTATTGAAAAAATTCAACCAACCCAGAACCACATTATTCGCCAAGTTATTTTTGGTTTTGCGCTCTCTTACTCATTTATAGCTGCGATCGCAGCTGTGATTGCTAGTAGTGGATCTATCAAAATTCATTGGTATTTAGCGTTCCCGATAGTTTTTGCTTTTACTTGGATAACTGCATTTGCAACTGCAATCTTGGAGCCAGGGAAATTTACAGATTTTTTCTGGCGGAAAACTATTCGCACTTCGTTAGTGGGAATTTTAATTATTTGGGGGATTGGCGCAATCGCTCTTAGCGTGTCAATCCTGCTCCATCTATCTGTAATCAATCAATTAACCACAGTTATTCAACCTGGCATTTTTGGTGGGCTAGCTTTGTTACTAATTCAAGTGCTATATATTCCTAATGCAGCTTTTGCTGCTGTTGGGTATTTTACGGGTGCAGGGCTTCAGATTGGAAACGGTTCACTGATACATCCATTAGTACATCGCCTATCTGAAATACCAGCGATTCCACTTCTTGGCGCGCTTCCAGTAAATGTATTTCCAATTGCGATACTTGGCGCTCTTCTACCTGTTATTTTCGGAATTTGGGCAAGCAAATCTGCTGATCTGAGATACCGAATTTCATTAATTGGCTCGTTAGCGTTCTTAACTTTTGCCATCTCACTGCTTTCAAGTGGAGCGCTCCTCAATCGAAACCTCTCCTACATAGGTCTTTCTTGGTGGCAGTTCCCGCTACTAATAACTGCAGAATTTGCGATTGGTGTTGGTATTTCGATATTAATTGAGAAACGAAAGAAAATTAATGGGTGAACACTCGATAGTAATTCTCGCATCTGGAAGCGGGACTTTGGCACAAGCGTTAATTGATGCGGTTGTAAAGAACGATTTAGATTGTGAAATTTCCGCAATAATTTCGGATAAGCAGTCCAAAGTTTTAGAACGCGCCAGAAAACATGACATAACAAATTTCTACTTGCCAATCTCGAAAGATAGATCAGAGTGGGATGTAAAATTGCTGGACCTTGTAAGTAAATTGAAACCAGATCTAGTTGTAAGTGCTGGATTTATGCGGATATTGGCACCAGAATTCGTATCTAGATTTGATTGTATAAATTCTCATCCATCTTTACTACCGTCTTTCCCAGGCGCCCATGCAGTAAGAGATGCGCTGGCGGCTGGCGCATTGCAAACCGGTTGCACCGTTCACTGGATTGATGCGGGAATTGATACTGGACCAATTATTGGACAAATCCCAATGCCGATCTATCCAACCGATAGTGAAGAAACGCTGCACGAACGCATTAAGATTGCCGAACGGGCGCTCATTGTTGAGACCGTTTCTGCTTTACTGGCTGATAAGCACTGAAGATTTAACGGGAGAAATAATTGTCCACACGCAAACCAATTCGCAGAGCCCTGGTTAGCGTTTACGATAAAACTGGTTTAATTGAATTAGGTACGGCGCTTAATAAAGCTGGCGTTGTCATACTTTCGACCGGCTCTACCGCAAAGAAATTATTAGACGCTGGGATTCCCGTTACTCCAGTTGAGGAATATACAAATTTTCCAGAGATGTTAGATGGTCGAGTGAAAACACTGCATCCACGAATTCATGCCGGATTATTAGCAGATCAATCAAATAGCGATCATCTTGCCCAACTTGAAGCCCAGAATATTGAAGCATTTGATTTAGTAGTAATTAATTTGTATCCATTTACGCAAACCATTGAATCTGGTGCAGCTTTTGAAGAATGTATAGAACAGATCGATATCGGTGGACCATCTATGTTGCGTGGTGCAGCTAAAAATCACAATAGCGTGGCGGTAATTTCAGATCCTTCGCAATATCAAACTTTATTCTTAGCTCTTGGAAGTGGCGGCTTCACAATAAACGAACGTCGCAAATTAGCTTTAGAAACTTATCGGCGGACTGGTGAATATGACATTGCAATTTCAGAGTGGTTATCTCAATTTACCGATTCCGAAGGATTGCCAGAATGGACCGGTCGCGTCTGGCATAAAGTAAACGATCTTCGTTATGGCGAAAACCCACATCAGAACGCAGCTTTTTATCGAAGTTCAAATCGAGCTATCGGTTTAGCTGCAACCGAACAATTACATGGGAAAGAAATGTCCTTTAATAACTTCACCGATGCAGATGCAGCTTGGCGTGCTGCATGGGATCACAACGAACCTTGCGCTGCCATAATTAAACATGCCAATCCATGTGGAGTTGCTATCGGAGAAAACATTGCGGATGCCTACTTAAAAGCACACGCCTGTGATTCCATCTCAGCATTTGGTGGTGTAGTTGCGGCCAACCGGGAAATTTCGGTAGAAATGGCGACCGCACTTTCGGAAATCTTTACCGAAGTTGTAATCGCACCTTCATACGAGAGCGGTGCAGTAGAAATTCTTTCAAAGAAACCCTCGATTCGAATTCTAAAAGCAAGTGAATATGTGCGCCCAGAATTAGAACTCCGTCCAGTCTTAGGTGGGCTATTAATTCAAAGTACTGATGCAATTGATGCTTCGGGTGATTCATTTTCGAATTGGAAGCAAGTTTCCGGCGGTGAAATTTCGGATGCAATAAGAGCAGATTTAGAATTTGCTTGGCGGGCAATTCGCTCGGTAAAGAGCAATGCAATATTGCTCGCAAAAGAAGGTGCATCTATTGGAATTGGAATGGGCCAAGTTAATCGAGTCGATTCTGCTGGGTTGGCAGTAGCGCGCGCCGGAGATCGTGTAAAAAATTCGGTTGCAGCCAGCGATGCATTTTTTCCATTTGCAGATGGTCTACAAATATTAATTGATGCTGGAGTAACAGCAGTCGTGCAACCGGGAGGCAGTGTTCGCGATGAAGCGGTAATTGCGGCGGCAACCAAGGCCGGAATTGCAATGTTTTTCACGGGAGTCCGCCACTTTTCTCATTCATAACGAAATGTAATTTAACTTAATTCTTCTTCTGTTCAATCTCTGTTTGCCTTCCATAGTCAATCAATTAACTAGCAACTTCTTATATTTGCGCCTGGGGAACTCCCAATATCTAATATAAAGAATTGGACAAAATATTTAATGAAACTTAAATATAAAATTGGCGCTGTAATCAGCGTATTAACTATGGTAGGAACCGCAACTGTTGCTTATTCGAATTTAGCAAAACCAGATTACATACTTTCGACAAACACCGCGGTTGATATTAAACCACTTGCATACGCTGGGGATGTATTAAATGGAGTAGTCGTGCGAGGCATCCCAGATGGCATGGGCGCATACGACAATGGCACCGGTGGAATCTCGCTACTATCTGTTCATGAAATTCCATCTTATTCCCCAATTGCACAGCAATCTAAATCAAGCACTTCGCCTTGGGGCGTTTCAATTACCAAATTTAATGTCACAAAAAACTCCAAAGTTATAACTTCAGCAACTGACTTTGTTAAGGATTATAAATTTTATAATTACACCACTAAAACTTATGTTGATTCTCCAATTGGCGCAGCGCCAGCTGGAACTACCAAAGGTCTTGATTGGAATATCAGCCGATTCTGTTCTGCAACGCTAGTTCAAGCAGGCGGTCTCTCATTTAAGAGCGGCAGCACCACTTATGGTTATGAAGGCCCAGTATTTCTAAGTGGCGAAGAAGATGGCGATAGCGGTTATGCCCGCGGTTTTGCCTTCGATATGGATGGCCACGGTATTCAATTACCAAGAATGGGTCTTGCATCTTGGGAAAACTTTATGCCAAATCTAAAGCCTGGCATCAACACAGTTGTTATGGGCAATGAAGATGGTTCCGCAACAGATAGCCAATTATTTATGTACGTCGGCAAGAAAACTACAACCGGAACTTTTGCTGATAAAGCTGGCCTAACAAATGGTGATTTAATGGTGATGAATATTGCTGGAATTGCTAATGACAACGCTTTCCGTGCTACATATGGAAAGAATAAGGCTGTAGATGTCACATTTAAGAAGACAATTTGGGACGGCAATATGGCTTTGCAACAAGCTGATCACGCTGCCCAAGGCACTGAAATGTCACGTATTGAAGATGGCGAATGGGATCCAACTAATCCAAACGTTTTCTATTTCAACACAACTGAATCAAATAAGGATGCCGCTGCAACAAAAGCAAATCCAGCAGAGCCAACCTTCTCCCGTGATGGCGGCGGATTATGGCGTTTGACTTTTGTTGATGGCCAAAACCCTGAGCTAGGTGCAAAGTTAGAAATGTTGTTAGATGGTTCAGAAGCTCCATATCTGAGCAAGCCAGATAACTTGGCGCTAACTAAAGATGGCATTGTGCTGCTTCAAGAAGATCCAGGCAACAATGGCCACGTTTCGCGAATTGTGGCTTTCCGTCCAAAAGATGGAAAGTTAGCGGTCATCGCTGAATTCAATAAAAGTTACTTCGCAACTGGTGCAAGTAACTTTATGACAATTGATGAAGAATCTTCAGGAATTATTGATGCCACAGCTTTATTTGCTAAAGCTGGCGACACAAATAATTACTTCCTCTTCAATGCTCAAGTCCATACTGTTGGTGGCGCACTTGCTCGTCCAGATTTGTTAATCAAATCTAAAGTCCGAGCTGCAAAAGTGGATAAGGCCACAGTCGAAGGCGGCGCATATTACTTAATGACCGTTTCTGATTGGAAGACAGTATTTGGTTCATAACCGCAAATACTTTCTTAAAATCTTTCTAACCTAACGCAAAAAAGGGCGGGTAGCGACTCGAGGGCGCTGCCCGCCCTTATCTTTTGGTTATTTTAGGTAGGCTCACTTCCATGACAACTGCGAAAATTCTTGATGGCAAAGCGGTTGCCCAATTAATTAAAAGCGAATTACAAGCACGAATTTCAACTGCAAAATTAACACCTGGCTTAGGTACGGTTCTAGTTGGTGTTGATGCGGGTTCGCAGGCATATGTAGGCGGCAAACATAGAGATTGCGCTGAAGTTGGAATCAAATCGATTCGAATCGATTTACCTGCAACTGCCTCGGAAGCTGATGTATTAAAGGCGATCTCAGATTTAAATAGCGCAAGCGAATGCACCGGATATATCGTGCAGTTACCGTTACCAAATGGAATCAACGCTCAAAAAGTTTTAGAAGCAATTGATCCAGATAAAGATGCCGATGGATTACACCCGCTAAATCTAGGGCGATTAGTTATGGGTGTAAAAGCTCCACTGCCTTGCACTCCTGCTGGAATTGTTGAACTCCTAAAGCGTTATGAAATTCCATTAAACGGAGCTGAAGTTGTGGTTATTGGCCGCGGCCTGACTGTTGGTCGTCCACTTGGATTATTACTAAATCGCAAAAGTGAAAATGCAACTGTTACTTTGACACATACTGGAACTAAAGATTTATCCGCCCATACAAAGCGCGCTGATATTGTGATTGCGGCAATCGGCAAAGCGCATTTCTTAAAAGCAGATATGGTAAAGGCTGGCGCAGTCGTATTAGATGTTGGAATTACTCGAACTGAATCTGGTTTGCAAGGAGATGTTGATCCCGCAGTTGCAAATGTTGCTTCATATATCGCACCAATGCCAGGTGGAGTTGGTCCAATGACTCGCGCTATGTTGCTACGTAACGTTGTCGAGATGGCTTAAATTGTTTGCCAGAATCGGATATCTCGCTGCAATAGTCGGTGTTTTAGTTGGAGCAATCGCGCAAGTTAGAGTGGGAGCGCTATTAATTGCAATTGGGCTAGCGCTAGTTTCCATTCCTAAATTCAAAGGTAATTGGTCGGTTCGTCGCATTGATACTTTGATTCCAGCGGCCCTGATTGTGGCCCTAATTACAATCGCAATCGCGTTACCGCGTGGCAGATAGCGTTTTTTGCTGGTTAAGCCATGGGTAGGATTCAGGTATTGCTTCACGAAATGTGAAGGTGCAAATCGAGAGAGGTTCTAATATGGCCAGATCCGGAAAAGTCACAGTAGTCGGAGCTGGTTTTTATGGCTCTACCACCGCGCTTCGCTTAGCAGAGTATGACGTTTTTGAAACTGTGGTTTTAACTGACATTGTTGAAGGTAAACCAGAAGGTCTTGCCCTGGATATGAACCAATCTCGTTCAATCGAAAATTTTGAAACTAAAGTTATTGGCGCAACTACAACCGCAGATGGTGGCGGATATGAAGCTACTGCAAACTCGGATGTAGTTGTAATTACTGCAGGACTTCCACGCAAACCTGGCATGAGCCGTATGGATTTGATTGGCGTTAATGCTGGCATCGTTCGTGGCGTTGCTGAAAACGTTGCAAAACATTCGCCGAACGCGGTAATCATCGTGGTTTCAAACCCACTTGATGAAATGACTGCACTTGCCCAAATTGCAACTAATTTTCCAAAACATCGCGTAATGGGACAAGCTGGAATGCTAGATACTGCGCGGTTTACCCACTTCGTAGCCGAGAAGTTACAAGTTCCGGTTTCATCTGTAAAAACTTTAACTTTAGGTTCGCATGGCGAAACCATGGTGCCAGTTCCAAGTCGATGCACAGTTGATGGCAAACCACTTTCAGATCAACTTTCTGAAGTAGAAATTGCAGAACTTGTAGATCGAACTCGTAATGGTGGTGCAGAAGTTGTAGCACTTCTTAAAACTGGTTCTGCATATTACGCACCATCAGCGGCTGCAGCCCGAATGGCAAAAGCTGTCATTGAAGATTCTGGCGCAGTCATGCCGGTCTGCGCGTGGGTAGATGGCGAATATGGAATTAGTGGTGTTTATCTAGGTGTGGAGGCTGAAATTGGCCGCACCGGCATTAAGAAAGTTGTGGAAAGTAAGTTATCCGACACTGAAATTGCAGCGTTAAAAATTGCAGCTGAAGCTGTCCGAGCAAAACAAGCCGACGTTAAAGATTTATAAACGGAAATCAAAGGGAGATAGCCGATGTCCAAGCTCAAAGTCGAAGGAACTATTGTTGAATTAGATGGCGATGAGATGACCAGAATTATCTGGCACTTCATTAAAGACCAGCTAATCCTCCCTTATTTAGATCTCAACATTGATTACTACGACTTGGGCATTGAACATCGTGATGCAACCGACGATCAAGTAACTATCGATAGCGCGCACGCGATTCAAAAACATGGCGTTGGCGTTAAGTGCGCAACCATCACTCCAGATGAAGCTCGAGTTGAAGAATTCGGCTTAAAGAAGATGTGGAAATCGCCTAATGGCACTGTGCGAAATATCTTAGGTGGCGTAATTTTCCGCGAACCAATTATTATCAAGAATGTACCAAGGTTAGTTCCACATTGGAGCAAACCAATCGTGATTGGTCGCCATGCATTTGGTGATCAATATCGGGCGACAGATTTCTTAGTACCAAGTAAAGGAAAGTTGACTGTAACGTTCACGCCAGAAGATGGTTCCAAGCCGATGGAATTCAACGTATTTGATTTCCCAAGTTCTGGTATTGCAATGACAATGTACAACTTAGATAGCTCGATTCGAGATTTTGCGCGGGCATCATTTAATTACGGCTTATCTCGGAAATACCCAGTATTTCTCTCAACAAAGAACACAATTCTTAAAGCTTATGATGGTCGCTTTAAAGATTTATTCGAAGAAATTTTTAACTCCGAGTTTAAAGCTGAATTCGATAAGCAAGGGCTTACTTATGAACACCGTTTAATTGACGACATGGTGGCAACATCACTTCGTTGGGAAGGTGGCTACATATGGGCTTGCAAGAATTACGACGGTGATGTGCAATCCGATACCGTCGCACAAGGTTATGGCTCACTTGGTCTAATGACCTCAGTACTTATGACTCCAGATGGACGCACTGTCGAAGCAGAAGCAGCTCATGGAACAGTTACCCGCCATTATCGCGATCACCAAAAAGGCAAACCAACTTCGACTAATCCAATCGCTTCTATTTTTGCTTGGACCCAAGGTCTACAACACCGGGCAAAATTGGATAACACTCCAGCAGTTGGCGAATTTGCTAAGACGCTAGAGCGCGTTTGTATCGAAACTGTTGAGAGCGGGAAGATGACCAAAGACCTCGCGCTATTAATAAGTAAAGATGCGCCTTGGCAGAATACCCAAGAGTTCTTAGCCTCTATCGACGATAACCTTAAGAAAGCGATGAAATAGCTAGAAAACTATTTCTTATCTAACCGCTCACCATCTGCTGCATTGAATAGGTGAACTGCTGTTGGATTTGCAGCGACAGAGATAGTTGAACCTGGCTTTGGCGGATTCTTAGGATCCCAGCGAACAATTACTTGTGCGCCTTCGTCACCACTATTTGCAAACTTAAGTGCTGGATCAACCGGCTTTCCGTAAACGTAAGCATCGGCACCAAGTTCTTCAACAACTTCGACAATTACATCGAAACCATTTGAAGTTGTTGGGGTAAAGCCTTCGGGACGGATACCAACAGTGACCGAACTTCCGGCATTTGCTGGAACGCTAAGTTCGTAATTACCAAGCTTTGCCTTACCGCCAGATACTGGAGCAATTAACAAGTTCATTGCAGGAGATCCAATAAATCCAGCTACGAATGCATTTGCTGGGTTGTCGTAAAGATTTCGTGGCGTATCAACTTGTTGCAACAAGCCATCTTTTAACACGGCTACTCGGTCGCCCATGGTCATAGCTTCTACTTGGTCATGGGTTACATAAACCGTTGTAATTCCAAGGCGTCGTTGTAGCGCAGCAATTTGAGTACGAGTTGCAACGCGAAGTTTCGCATCAAGGTTTGAAAGCGGTTCATCCATTAAGAACACTTGTGGTTCACGGACAATCGCACGACCCATTGCAACACGCTGGCGTTGTCCACCAGATAGCGCTTTTGGTTTACGTTCTAAATATGGTTCTAGATCTAATAATTTTGCAGCTTCACGAACTCGGCGTTCGCGTTCTTCTTTCGCAACACCGGCAATTTTTAGCGCGAAGCCCATATTTTCAGCAACAGTCATATGTGGGTAAAGTGCGTATGACTGGAAGACCATTGCAATGTCGCGGTCTTTTGGTGCAACGTTTGTAACATCGCGATCACCAATGAAAATTGCGCCGTTATCAATTTCTTCTAATCCGGCGAGCATTCGTAGCGATGTAGATTTTCCGCAACCAGATGGTCCGACTAGAACTAAAAACTCACCATCATTAACAATGAGATTTAATTTATCTACCGCTGGTGCAGTAGTTCCTGGATAGATGCGAGTTGCATCTTTAAATACGACAGATGCCATGAGGCGATCTCCTTCTCCGGGCAGGTACGTGCCCGACGGTCCGTTGGATGAAGGTCTAGCAGTGGCAACGATGCCAATTGCTAGGCCACTTAGGCGTTTGCCTTGAGTGATAGGCGAACTTTATCTAGCGGCAGCGGGAAAAGAAAGCGCACCGATACTCTTAGCATCGTGGATAACCCTCAACCGACACTTCAGCTTTCCGACCTTTCAGTCGGGGAGCTCTTTCTCGATATCGGAATTGTCCTTTTCTTCATAATTCTAGGCGGCATATTTGTTGCGGCAGAGATTGCGCTGATCTCGTTACGCGATAGCCAAGTTCGACAATTAGCTCTGAAAGGCAAGCGCGGCGCAAAGGTTGCTGAACTAGCTAAGAACCCGAACCGTTTTCTGGCAGCAGTTCAAGTTGGCGTCACTTTCTGCGGATTTCTATCAGCTGCGTTGGGTGCTGAGCGGATCGGAAAATATGTAGAACCTGCACTTCAGGATATCGGCGTATCCGAAAAATATTCTGCGCTGCTTTCCCTATTACTTCTCACAATCATAATTGCTTACATTTCACTAATTTTTGGTGAATTAGTTCCAAAACGATTAGCGCTTCATCGAACTGAATTCATAGCGCTCACTTCCGCAAATAGCGTGGATCTAATAGCGAGATTTTTCCGTCCTATTATTTGGTTGCTCTCGCATTCGACCGATTTTGTAGTTCGACTTTTTGGGCTAGATCCAAAAGCGAAGCGTGCAGATATCTCCGAAGAAGAGTTATTGGATTTGGTATCCGGTCATGCTGCTTTAACGGATGAAGAGCGCGATATTGTGGAAGAAGTATTTAATGCAAGTGAAACTTTAATTCACGAAATTATGGTGCCGCGCATCGAAGTAGATTTCTTAGATGCCAGCCTTTCGATATCGCAAGCAATTCGAATTGCCGTTGATAAATCGCATTCACGGTACCCGGTAGTCAGAGGTACTAGTGATGAAGTAATTGGTTTTATCCACGTTCGAGATTTGCTAGACCCAGCTCTAAGTGGAAAAGATTTAACAATTCTAGAGTGCGTTAGAAATGTGATTTTCTTACCTGGCACCAAAGGGGTATTGCCAGCTTTAACTGAGATGCGTGCGGGACGCCAACAAATTGCCATAGTTTTGGATGAGTACGGCGGTACCGATGGCATCGTTACTTTAGAAGACTTAGTGGAGTGCTTAATCGGGGATATCCATGATGAATATGACGTACCAGAGAGCGAGCCGCAAAATCAAAATCGCAGCGGTGATTTCGAAGTTGATGGCTTAATAACTCTAGATGACTTTAAAGATGAAACTGAAGTGGAATTACCCGAAGGGCCTTATGAAACGTTGAGCGGTTTTGTAATGCATTTCTTGGGAAGATTACCGGTAGCCAATGATGAAGTTCGAGTAAATGGCGCACGAATCACCATTTTAACTATGGTTGGCAAACGAGCGGGGAACCTTTTGATTTCGCGGGAGAACGGACAAAGTAAAGAATTCTGGAAAGATGGGGCACATGAATAGCTCCCGCAACCGAGTTCTCTCTGGGATTCAGCCAACTTCTGATTCTTTTCACTTAGGAAATTATCTGGGAGCAGTCAAGCAATGGGTAGCGTTACAAGAAACACACGATGCTTTCTATTGTGTTGTGGATTTACATGCTCTAACAATTGAGACTGAACCAAAACTTTTTAGAAAGCGAACTTTGCTCGCTGCGGCGCAGTTAATAGCGCTTGGCTTAGATCCAGAACGATGCACACTTTTCATTCAATCTCATGTCTACCAACATAATCAACTTGCGTGGGTGATGGAATGCCTAACTGGATTTGGTGAAGCAAGTCGAATGACGCAGTTCAAAGATAAATCTCAAAAATCTGGTGCCGACCGAACAAATGTAGGTCTTTTTACATACCCAATTTTACAAGCTGCCGATATTTTGCTTTACCAACCGCAGTACGTTCCAGTTGGTGAAGATCAACGCCAACATATCGAATTAACTAGAGATTTAAGTCAACGATTCAACTCTCGTTATGGTGAAACATTTGTACTGCCAGAGGCATACATAATCAAAGGATCTGCCAAAGTAAATGATCTGCAAGATCCAACTTCAAAAATGAGTAAATCTTCAGCATCGCCCACAGGTGTAATAGATATTATGGATCCTCCAGAAATTAATATTAAGAAAATTAAGAGTTCTATGACCGATGCCGAACGCGAAATTAGATTTGACGAGAAAAATAAAGCTGGAATATCGAATCTGCTAACGATTTATGCTTCCTTAACCGGTAAATCTATACCAGAGAGCGCAGCTGATTTTGCCGGCAAAGGTTACGGTGACTTTAAAGGTGCGGTAGCTGAAGTAGTTACTGAATACTTCACTCCGGTTAGAAAGCGAGCTCTGGAATTATTAGAAGATGAAGCCGGACTCATGAAATTGCTCAAGACTGGTAGCGAAAAAGCAGAAGTTGTGGCTTCCGAAACTATGAATAAAGTTTATGACGCAATGGGAGTAGTTCCGCGTGCCAAATAAAGAGTTTAAATCAGAGTCAGAAATCCCATTCTCAGATTCACCACGAAATATTCCAAGTGAAACTGCGGGAACGTATCCATATACTCGCGGCATTTATGAAACCATGTATAAAGATAAAGCGTGGACGATGCGTCAATACGCTGGCTTTGGTAGCGCAGATGAATCAAATAAGCGCTATAAAGAATTAGTGGCTGCCGGAACTGGTGGATTATCGGTTGCATTTGATTTACCAACACAGATGGGCATGGATTCAGATGCACCATTAGCGTTAGATGAAGTTGGCAAAGTTGGTGTAGCCATCGATTCACTCTCCGACATGCGTCGGCTATTCGACGGTCTACCGCTAGATAAAATTTCAACGTCAATGACAATAAATGCACCAGCTGCAATTTTATTGCTCATGTACCAACTAGTTGCGGAAGAACGTGGGATCTCAGGAGCGGACCTACAAGGCACAATTCAAAATGATGTTTTGAAAGAATATATTGCGCGCGGCACTTACATTTTTCCACCGAATCCATCACTTCGATTGATTACTGACATATTCAGTTATTGCCAAAAAGAATTGCCAAAATGGAACACAATTTCAATTTCGGGTTATCACATTGGTGAGGCCGGAGCTACGCCTGTACAAGAGATCGCTTTTACTTTGAGCGATGCTATTGCGTATGTAAAAGCTGCGGTCGCCTCAGGGTTAGATGTAGATGATTTTGCACCTCGGCTCTCATTTTTCTTTGTGTCACGTACAACACTCATCGAAGAAGTGGCGAAATTTCGAGCTGCTCGCCAAGTATGGGCTCGAATTATGAAAGAGAAATTTGGCGCTAAATCTGAGAAATCAATGCAATTGCGGTTTCACACTCAAACCGCAGGGGTGCAATTAACGGCACAGCAACCAGAATTGAATTTGGTTCGAGTAACAATACAAGCTTTAGCTGCAACTTTAGGTGGCACTCAATCGCTACATACAAATTCTTTTGATGAAGCTCTGGCCCTTCCTAGTGATAAAGCTGCCCGTCTTGCGTTGCGAACCCAGCAAGTAATTGCCAATGAAACTGATATTACAAAAGTTGTAGATCCATTTGCCGGTTCATATGTTGTTGAGAATTTAACGGCAGATCTTGTTAAAGAGATTGAAAAACTTATCGAAAAGATTGAAGTAATGGGTGGGGCAGTAACTGCAATTGAGAACGGATTCCAAAAACGCGAAATTGAAAATAGTGCATATAAAATCTCTCAGGAAATAGATAAGCGAGAGCGAATAGTTGTTGGAGTAAATGATTTTATTACTGCAAATGATGTTGCACCAATACTTCATAAGTTGGATCCAAAAGTCGGTAATGAACAGCGGGTACGGTTGGCAGAGCATCGAGCGCAACGAAACAATAATCAAGTGATCTCTGCGCTGGCAGAGATATCAAAGGTTGCTGGCAGTACTGAGAATGTAATGCCCGCGCTAAAAGCGGCAATAAAAGTCGGAGCAACAGTTGGAGAAATCTGTGATGCGCTGCGAGCTGTATGGGGCGTATACCGATCTAGCGAAGCGTTTTAATAGGATGAGATCGCCCGCGCTCCGAGCCCTAATTTCATTGACTCTATTCTTTTCAATTGCGATTCCAGCAAAAGTTAACAGCGCAACTAGCGCGCCTACGCCAGTAAAAATCGCAATTGCTCTCGAAGTTGGCGGAGTTGGCGATAATTCATTTAATGATGCAGTTGTGAGCGCAGTTCGAGCTGTTCAGAAAAAGTACAAAATCTCTGATTCGTATATTCGCGTTATTCCTACAGACGGAACCACAGCAGACCGAATTGCTCGATTGAAATTCTTAGCTAAGGCTGGATATAACTTAATTATTGCCATTGGTGCAGATTATGCGACAGCTATCGATAAAATTTCAAAAGATTTTCCAGATATTCAATACGCCTTAGTAAATAGCAAATCAGTTGGGGCATTGAATGTATCTTGTTTAGTCTTTGCAGAACAGGAAGAGGCTTTCTTAGCTGGAGTAGTTGCAGCCTCTTCAAGCAAAACTTTAAAAGTTGCATTTATTAGCGATGATAGCGATCCGCAAAAGTTTTTATTTAATAGTTTTAGACTTGGTGCAATTTATGGTAACAAGAAAGTTAGAGCAATTTCAGTTCCATTTATAGACTCTCCAGTTGATTTAAATAATGCGATAAAAAATGGCGTAGATTTAATTTATTCAACACGGATAATTGATGGTCAAATATTGGATTTAGTAGCTAAAGTAAATAGTAAGAAGAATGGGAAAGTTTGGTTAATTGCACAATCCCCAGATCAATATTTTTTAAAGTTGCCTGCAGCTAATAAAGAAATATTAGTAACGCTAGACAAACGAATTGATCGAGCGATAGCTGATGTGATGGCGCTATCGATTTCTGGCGGATCAATTCTCGATATTGTGGATGATGAGAATTCAATTTACGGCAGAACTTACAATTTTAAGAATTCCGGCTTAACTCTGACTTATCTAAATCCCGTGACCGCCGCCACAAAATCAAAGGTGACTCGCGCAATTTCTGAAATCAAGAGCGGCAAAGTTTCAACTCAAGGTTGAGTGTTTGCTAAGTTGTGATAATAAGATCGAATTTTTTACGCCTATAAATTGACGTTCCGCTATAGGGTGAGCCAACAAATTGATCTCGGAATTGAAGCCGTATTCGAAGCGGTTTTGATGGGATTCTCAGGAGGAATAAATTGAAGAAGTCATTCGTAACAGGATCGATTAAGGCGATTGCCGCAGTAGCTGCATTAACACTGCTTGCAAGTTGCTCATCATCATCCGATAGCGCTGCAAAAGTAAAAGCTTGCCTAGCACTTGATACTGGCGGTGTTGATGACAAATCATTCAACGCTTCAGCATGGGCTGGCGCGCAAGCTGCAGAAGCTGCTGGCGCAGAGGTTAAATATCTAGCCGCAACTTCAGATGCAGATTATGCACCGAACATTAAGAAGCTCGTAGACGAGGGTTGCAACATCGTTATCGGTGTTGGTTTCTTAATTAATGGCGCAATTGTTGAAGCTGCTAAAGCTAATCCAGATACCAAGTTCGCAATCGTTGACCAAGACGGTAAAGACCATGGTCCAGCTGGAGATCAATACCCAGGTGCAGTCATTGACAACCTACAGGGAATTGAATTCGCAACTAACCAAGCAGCATTCCAAGCTGGCTACCTTGCAGCTGGATATTCAAAGACCGGAAAAGTTGCAACATACGGCGGATTAAATATTCCACCAGTTAGCATCTTCATGGACGGCTTTGCTCGCGGCGTTGCTTACTACAACACTGTTAAGGGTAAGAAAGTTGTTGTACTCGGATGGGATGTTGCTAAGAAGGACGGAACATTCGTTGGTGGTTTCTCGGATCAAGCAAAAGCACTTCAGATCTCAAAGAACTTTGAGCAACAAGGTGCAGATGTGATTTTCCCAGTTGCTGGTGGCCTTGGTGCTGCAACAGCTAACCAATCAATGACTGGTGGCAAGTCTGTAACTATCTGGGTTGACTCAGATGGTTTCGTTCAAGCCCCACAATTTGCATCAGTACTTCTTACATCAGTTGTTAAGGGTGTTGGAACTTCAGTAACAGCTGCTATTCAATCTGTTATTGATGGCACCTTCTCCGCAACCAACTATCTAGGTACTCTGGAAAACCAAGGAACATTCTTGGCTCCATACCATGATTTGGAATCAACAGTTGATGCTGCATTGGCAGCAGAAGTTGAACAACTTGGTGCAGATATCACTTCTGGAAAAGTTGCTGTTTCCTAATAGAAATCAGCTAAAAACTAGAAGTATCTAAGCAGTAAAAATTAAGCTGGGCGGGTTTTTAACCCGCCCAGCTTAATTTCGTATAGGTTAGGTATTAACAAGACGAAGGAAAGGTCAACGTGTCAGTCGAATTGCGCGGCATCACCAAGAGTTTTGGTGCGTTAGTAGCAAACGACGGTATCGATCTTCGGGTTGAAACTGGAGAGATTCACGCAATCCTCGGCGAAAATGGCGCTGGGAAATCCACTTTAATGAACATTCTTTATGGACTGTTGTCTCCAGATAGTGGTCAAATTTTAGTAGATGAAAAGCCAATTATTATTTCGGAACCAAGCGATGCCCTTGCTGCCGGCATTGGTATGGTGCACCAACATTTCATGCTGATTCCAGTATTTACCGTTGCTGAAAATATTGTCCTCGGACATGAAAAAGTTAACGGCTTTGGAGTTTTAGATTTAGAAAAAGCTCGATCAGAGATTGCTCGAATTTCTAAAGAATTCAATTTTGATGTAGATCCAGATGCTGTGGTTGAAACACTGCCGGTTGGAATTCAACAACGCGTAGAGGTAATTAGAGCGCTAATTTATAATGCAAAAGTATTGATATTAGATGAGCCAACTGCGGTTCTAACTCCCCAAGAAACTGATGAATTACTGCAAGTGATGAAGAATTTAAAAAAACAGGGGACTTCGATAATATTTATTACGCATAAGTTACGGGAAGTTCAAGAAGCTGCAGATCGAATCACAATTATTAGACGCGGGAAGATTGTCGGTACAGCGCTACCAACAGCTTCCCAAGAAGATTTAGCGTCTCAGATGGTTGGTCGCCCAGTAGATTTAACAATGAATAAAAGTCCAGCAAAAATCGGCAAAACTTTACTTGAGATCTCGAACTTAACCGTAACCGACAGTACTGGACGCGAATTAATTCATGACATTTCATTAGATGTGCACGCTGGTGAAATTGTTGCTGTGGCCGGGGTTCAAGGTAATGGCCAGACCGAATTTGCTCGTGCCATCTTAAATTTAGAAGAACACGTTTCGGGTTCGATTTTGGTCGATGGAAAAGATATTCTTGGTGAAACTGTTCGAGGTTCATTGCACTCTGGAATTGCATTTATTCCAGAATCGCGCGAATTAGATGGACTTATTGGTTCATTCTCAATAGCTGAAAATCTAATTCTCGATACTTTTGATTTAGCGCCAAATGCAAAAGGGCTACTAATGAGTCCAAATACTGTTACAAATGAAGCGGTAAAACGAATTACCGAATTTGATATTCGAAGCCAAGGCGCAAACGAACTGGTTTCTTCGTTATCTGGGGGTAATAAGCAGAAAGTAGTTCTCGCGCGAGAACTTTCGCGTCCAGTAAAGATTGTGGTTGCCTCACAACCAACTCGCGGCTTAGATGTTGGTTCAATCGAATTTGTTCACGAAAAGATCGTGCAAGAGCGTGATGCGGGCAGGGCAGTTCTATTATTCAGTACTGAACTAGATGAAGTTTTTGCGTTAGCAGATCGAATTGCGGTTATGTATCGAGGCACGATCATCGACATAGTCCCAGCTACGATCTCACGGAGCGATCTTGGGTTATTAATGGCGGGCGTTAAGCCGAAAGTAAGTTCATGAACAAATTTAAAAAATATATAGAAGAAACTTCCAAGTCAATCGCACTTCCGTTACTAGCTTTCTTTTTAGCAATTCTTTCGGGCGGCTTATTAATTGCGTTCTCAGATCCTAAAATTTATAAACTCTGGAATTCACCGCTGGAATTTCTTGGAACTGGATTTGCTTCAGCTGGACACGCGTATTTAGCGCTGATTCAAGGATCAATTTTCGATGGCAACTTAACATCTAAGAATTTTTTGCTGGGTTTCTACCCATTGTCGGAGACATTTGTAGTCGCAGCCCCGTTAATTTTAACTGGACTCTCGGTAACGCTCGCGTTTAGAGCTGGACTTTTCAACATTGGTGCTCAAGGGCAATTTATATTTGGTGCTATCGGAGCTTCATATGTAGGTTTTCACTACAATTTACCGCCAGTAATTCATGCGTTAGCTGCAATTCTAGGTGCGATTGTTTTGGCGGGACTTTGGGGTGGCCTAGTTGGTTTTCTAAAGGCGCGTACTGGAGCACACGAAGTTATTGTCACAATCATGCTTAATTACATCTCAGTCTATTTCTTGTTGTGGCTACTTAGCACTCAAACATTTTTGCGCAAAGGAAGACAAGATCCGATTGCGCCGCCAGTAAACGAAAACGCACGCCTGCCAAAGTTATTTGGTATGGATTATCGAATTAATTTGGGTATTTTTATTGCGTTAGGTGTGGCGTATTTGATTCACATTTTGCTCTCGCGAACCACATGGGGTTTCCAATTTAGATCTGTTGGCGCAAATACACTTGCTGCGAAAACTGCCGGAATGTCAGTTCCCTTTGTTATGACATCAGTAATGGTGATCTGTGGCGCTCTTGCTGGGTTAGGCGGTGCAGTCCAAGTAATGGGTAGTGAGTATGCACTTACCGCAGGCGTCGCAGGCTCCTTTGGTTTTGATGCAATCACTGTTGCACTCCTTGGTCGAGCAAAGCCACTTGGCACAGTTTTGGCTGCTTTATTATTTGGCGCGCTGAGAGCTGGTGGTTTAACAATGCAAGCAAATACCACTACTCCAATCGATATTGTTTTAGTTATCCAGGCGCTTGTTGTTCTATTTATCGCAGCACCTGCAATGGTTCGAGCAATCTTTAGATTAAAGAACGTGAAATCTGGAACCGATATGGCGGCGAAGGGTTGGAACGGATGAGTAAGGTTTCGAAATTGACTCCAATTCAAAAGCGGCGCCAACGTGGCGCTTTAAGCCTTTTATTCCTATCTTTTGCTTCGTTAATTGGTTTTGGAATTCTTCAAAAAAATACCGCTCCAGTAACTTACAAATTTGTTTTAGAAAAAGAGTGGATAGCAATTAATGAATGGACTTTAGATTCTCGTACTGGCTCTTATGGATTTAGTTGTGCTGCTTTGATATTTGCAATCTGGGCAATTTTTCAATTTCGAAGAAATAAGAAAATTCAATTACAGAGCGCTCTAGGTGGGTTTGCGATTCTGATGGCTTTTCTCTGTTGGGCAGCGAGCGGCAAAATGATCCCCTTTACTGGGCTTTTGCAAGGCGCGCTCTTGCTTTCTGTGCCACTTATTTTTGGTGCCATGGCTGGCGTGCTCTGTGAACGTTCTGGCGTTATTAATATTGCGATTGAAGGGCAACTTCTTGCTGGTGCATTTGCAGCCGGTGTAGTCGCAAGTTTGACTCAAAACACTACGTGGGGCTTGATAGTTGCTCCGTTAGCTGGTGCCTTAATTTCTTTAATTTTGGCAGTCTTTGCCATCAAGTTCTCTATTGATCAAGTTATTCTCGGTTTCGTAATTAATGTGTTGGTAATCGGAATGACTAATTTCTTATACAAGAAGTTGTTAATTCCATATCAAAATACTTGGAATTCGGGTCCAATTCTCTCACCAATCGAAATTCCAATTTTAAGCAAGATTCCATTACTTGGTCCGATTTTCTTTAATCAAACTATTATTGTTTATTTAATGTATTTAATCGTTGCGGTAATTCACCTATCACTCTTTAAAACTCGTTGGGGACTCCGAACTCGCGCAGTAGGCGAACACCCTACGGCGGCTGACTCGGTTGGTATCAAAGTGAATAATTTAAGGTTCCGAAATGTAATTTTTGCAGGACTGGTTGCTGGTCTTGGTGGTGCATATTTCACAGTTGGCGCTGTCGGTGCATTTGGTAAAGAGATGACTGCGGGTAAAGGTTTTATCGCTCTAGCTGCGCTAATTTTTGGACGTTGGAGCCCACTCGGCGCAGTGATGGCGGCGCTTTTATTTGGCTTCGCTGACAATTTGCAAGGGATACTTTCAATTACTGGAACCCCAATCCCAAGTGAATTCATGTTGATGGCGCCTTACATTGCCACCATAATCGCAGTAACTGGATTTGTTGGGAGAGTGCGGGCTCCGGCAGCAGATGGAATTCCATATAACAGAGGCGGTTCCCACTAATGGAAATTAACTGGCAAGAACTTCATGATGAAGCCAAACGCGTAATGAAACTTTCATATTCGCCATATTCAAAATTTCCAGTTGGGGTTGCTGGCTTAGTAAGTGATGGTCGAATTATTAGCGGTTGTAATATCGAGAACGCTAGTTACGGATTAACTCTCTGCGCAGAATGCAGCATGATTTCTAATTTAGCTATGACTGGTGGTGGTCGAATAATTGCAGCGCTCTGCGTTGATGGAAACGGTAATTATTTATCGCCTTGCGGTCGCTGTCGCCAATTGCTTTTTGAGCATGGTGGTCCAAATCTGCAATTAATGACGCCAGATGGCCCGCAACCGATGTCACTAATGCTGCCGTGGGGATTTGGGCCAGAAGATCTGCCAAAGTGAACGAATTATTTTCCGCAGTCGAAATAATTGCGACTAAACGCGATAAGAGCGTATTAACCGATCCACAGATTGATTGGATCATTGATGCATATACCCGCGGTGCTGTTGCTGATGAACAGATGTCCGCCTTATTGATGGCGATTTTATTAAATGGAATGAATAGCCACGAGATATCTAGGTGGACCGATGCAATGATCAACAGCGGGGAGCGAATGTCTTGGTCAAAACTTTCCATTCCCACAGTTGATAAGCATTCAACTGGTGGAGTTGGTGACAAGATCACTTTGCCACTTGCGCCGTTAGTAGCTGCATGTGGCGCTGCAGTTCCGCAGCTTTCTGGTCGCGGGCTTGGACATACTGGTGGAACGCTCGACAAGCTCGAATCAATTCCAGGTTGGCGCGCATCGCTTTCAAATGATGAAATGCTTAAAGTTTTACAAGATTGTGGTGCAGTTATTTGTGCGGCGGGCGCTGGGCTGGCTCCAGCAGATAAAAAACTTTATGCACTTCGGGATGTAACAGGAACTGTGCAATCAATTCCATTAATTGCATCGTCCATCATGAGCAAGAAAATCGCAGAAGGTACAAGCGCATTAATTCTCGATGTAAAAACTGGAAGCGGCGCATTTATCTCCGATCCAGAGCAAGCAAAATTATTAGCGCGCACTATGGTAGATCTAGGTGTTCGTGCTGGTGTAAAAACACGTGCGCTAGTTACTGCTATGGATGTACCGCTTGGTTTAACAGCAGGGAATGCACTTGAAGTTAGAGAATCAATAGAAGTTCTAGCTGGCGGCGGACCTTCCGATGTTGTTGAGTTAACTCTGTTATTAGCAAGAGAAATGTTGGAATTGGTTGGCGTTAAAGGTAAAGATCCAGCAGTTGCTCTAAAAGATGGCAGCGCCATGGATCATTGGCGTCGCATGATTAAAGCGCAAGGTGGCGACCCGGATGCAAAACTGCCAACCGCAACCGAGTCCGAAGTAGTTTTAGCTGAATCAGATGGATTAGTAACAGAAATGGATGCGCTAAAAGTTGGGCTTTCGGCTTGGTTATTAGGGGCCGGTAGATCTCGCCAAGGAGAAAAAGTTCAAGCAGGTGCCGGAATTGAAATGCATGCAAAACCAGGCGAAATAGTTAAGAAGGGAGCGCCGCTATTTACGCTGCACACCGACGAACCTGAAAGATTTCCGCGCTCGTTAGCGGCGCTTGCAGGTGCAGTTTCGATTTCAGCTTCTAATCAAAAGGTGGAACGATTACCTTTAATAGTTGCGCGAATTGATTGAATTAAAGAGGAAAAATCGATGTCCTTATTGAATGTTCCAAGTAAAGAGCAAGTTAAGAAAGTGCCGAAAGCGCTCTTACATGATCACTTAGATGGCGGACTTCGACCAGAAACTATTATTGCGATTGCAGAGAAGATTGGCTATAAAAAACTTCCAACAAACGATCCAGAAAAACTTGCAGATTGGTTTCAAGAATCTTGCGATTCTGGTTCGCTAGTAAGATATTTAGAAACTTTTGCCCACACTATCGCTGTAATGCAAACTCGCGAAGGCATCGTCCAAGTAGCGCGCGAATGCGCGATCGACCTTGCGAGAGATGGTGTGGTTTACGCCGAAGTACGTGGCGCGCCAGAACTTTTCACAGAGCAGGGATTAACGCTAAACCAAGTTGTTGAAGCAACAACCGAGGGTTACCAGCAAGGAATGGCTGAAGCCAAACGCGAAGGCAATTCAATTCGAGTCGAATCCATCCTCTGCGGCATGCGCCAAAATAACCGTTCGCAAGAAGCGGCCGAAGCGGTTATCAAATATCGTGATCAAGGGGTTGTCGGTTTTGATATTGCTGGACCAGAAGATGGATTTCCACCAACAAATCAATTAGATACCTTTGAATATTTGCGGAAAGAAAATGCGCACTTCACTATCCATGCCGGCGAAGCTTATGGATTGCCGTCCATTTGGGAAGCAATCCAACATTGCGGTGCAGAGCGTTTGGGACATGGCGTGCGAATTATTGATGACATTGATTTTTCAGGATCCACGCCAAAGTTGGGAAGATTGGCTTCTTATGTAAGAGACCGTCGCATACCTTTGGAACTCTGCCCAACTTCAAACTTACAAACTGGCGCTGCAAAAACTATTGCAGAACACCCAATTGGAGTATTAGCAAAGTTACGTTTTAGAATTACGGTAAACACTGACAATCGTTTAATGTCAAGAACTTCAATGACTCACGAAATGAATGAATTAGTAGCGGCATTTGGCTGGAACTTCGCTGATTTGCAACGTGTAACGGTAAACGCAATGAAGAGCGCATTCATTCCATTTGAAGAGCGGTTAGCAATTATTGAGACGGTGATAAAGCCAGCTTATGCAAGAATTGCTGGGGAGTAATTAAACTCCGATTGGGTGCCAGACCGTTTTTGCTTCCATGAATGCCAACATTCGTTCTGGTGATTGCGCTTTATTAAATCGGTGAATCCGTTTTAGATTTTCAGCGCCAGCAATCCGAAGTTCAGACTCAATCTTTGAATTAACGCCAGTAACGTCAAGACCATCTATCTCCATATGTGACGCCAGCCATGGCGCTAATTCTGAAACTTTTCCAGTCAAAATATTCAATACTCCAACAGGTAGATCACTAGTTGCTAGCGCCTCACTTAGCGTTATCGCTGGTAGTGGGCGTTTTTCGCTCGCAATTACTACTGCAGTATTTCCAGTAGCGATTACTGGCGCAATCGCTGCAATTAATCCTAGAAGTGATTCCTTTTGTTCTGCAATAACTCCAACAACGCCAAGTTCTTCCGGAATCGTGAAATTGTAATAAGGTCCAGCGATTGGATTAGTTGCTCCAGCTATTGTAGAAATCTTGTCACACCATCCGGCATACCAAACCCATAAATCAATTGCTTCGGTTACTTGAGCAGTTGCCGCCTTTGTTGTGCCACCTTCTAGCGCAAGTATCTCAGCAACAAATTGATCGCGACGACCTTCCATAATTTCAGCAATCCGATAGAGAATTTGGCCGCGGTTAAATGCGGTAGCGCCACTCCAGCCTGGCAGCGCAGATTTAGCGGCTGTTACTGCATCTCTCAAATCTTTTCGTGATGCAAGTGCTGGATTGGCTATGAATTTTCCGTCTGCGCCTGTTATTTCATAACTGCGTCCGGATTCACTTCGAGGAAATTGGCCACCAATAAATAATTTATAAGTTTTCTTTACATCGATGCGGCTCATTTTGCGCCTTTCAAATAAGCAGAGAGACCATGGCGGCCACCTTCGCGTCCCCAACCAGATTCCTTATAACCACCAAATGGTGAAGCGGGATCAAACTTATTGAAAGTGTTTGCCCAAATCACGCCGGCTTTAAGCGCTTTACTCGCCCAAAGTATTCGAGAACCTTTTTCACTCCAGACTCCAGCTGATAGTCCGAAAGGCGTGTTGTTAGCTTTCTCGATCGCTTCTTGTGGCGTTCTAAATGTAAGGATTGAAAGTACTGGGCCAAATATTTCTTCACGAGCAATTCGATGTGATTGAGTAACGCCAGTGAAGATTGTCGGCGCGAACCAGAATCCCTTACTTGGCAGTGAACAATCCGGGCTCCATCGAAATGCGCCTTCAGTGTCGCCAGAGATAGACAGCTCTTTAATTTTCGCCAATTGTGCTGCGGAGTTAATTGCACCTAAATCAGTATTTTTATCTAATGGGTCGCCAACTCGGATTAACGACATTCTCCGTTTAAGTTTTTCCAATAGTTCATCGTAGATATTTTCTTGAACAATCAGTCGTGAACCAGCGCAGCAAACATGACCTTGATTAAAGAATATTCCATTCACAATTCCCTCAATGGCTTCATCAATCGGTGCATCTTCAAATACGATATTTGCAGCTTTGCCACCTAATTCAAGAGTTGCACTTTTCCCAGAGATCGCAATTGACCGTGCAATTAATTTACCAACTTCAGTTGAGCCTGTGAACGCAATCTTGTCGATATCAGGATGGTTAACCATTGCTGCACCTGTCGCGCCATCACCTGTAATAATATTTACAACACCAGCTGGCAGTTCGGCTTGTTGGCAAACTTCTGCAAATAAAAGTGCAGTTAACGGGGTAGTTTCAGCAGGTTTTAGAAGAACGGTATTGCCGGTTGCTAGAGCTGGTGCAATTTTCCAAGCAAGCATTAGTAATGGAAAATTCCAAGGAATAATCTGGCCCACAACACCATGAGGCTTTGGATTAGAGCCTAAACCGGCGTAATCTAATTTATCTGCCCAACCCGCATGATAAAAGAAGTGTGCAGCGGCAAGTGGAACATCAACATCGCGAGATTCTCTTATCGGTTTTCCATTATCCAGCGTTTCTAATACTGCGAATTCACGAGCCCGCTCTTGCATGATGCGAGCGATTCGAAATAGATATTTACCACGCTCTTTTGCGGGCATTTTTGACCAAGTTTTTGTATATGCGGCCCGTGCTGCTTTTACTGCCCGATCAACATCGCTATCGCTTGCTTGGCTTATTTTACTTAAGACCTCTTCAGTAGCTGGGTTAATAGTTGCAAATTTAGTTTTTGACTTTGGTTCTACCCATGCACCATTAATGAATAACCCGTATTGTGGCTTGATTGAAACTACCGCACGTGATTCAGGCGCCGGCGCGTATTCAAAAGGACTTTTATCCATAGTTTGGCTACCTTATTTCACTATCAGTCTAAAGTCACGTAATTGGAACCTGAGTAATAACCGGTATCTGCTTTCATTCGCTGCATCAATAAATCATTTAACAATGCGCTCGCGCCAATTCTAAAAAGTTGTGGGTTGAGCCACTCTGGACCAGCGACCTCATTGACTAAAACCAATTGCTTGATTGCATCTTTAGTAGTGCGGATCCCACCAGCAGCTTTTACACCGATTCGAATTCCGGTTTGAAGATAGTAATCCCGAACTGCTTCAAGCATCACCAATACAACCGGTGGGGTAGCGGCAGGAGTTACCTTTCCGGTGCTAGTTTTAATGAAGTCCGCGCCAGCCAACATCGCAATAAATGAGGCTTTTCGCACGTTATCGTAAGTAACTAATTCACCAGTCTCCAGAATAACTTTTAAGTGGGCGCGCTCACCACAAATCTCTTTTATTGCTTTAATTTCATCAAATACTAAACCTAACTTGCCAGATAAAAATGCACCGCGATCGATGACCATATCAATTTCAGTTGCGCCATCAGTTAGCGCATCTTGCGTATCTTGAATTTTAACTTTCATGGATGCTCGACCAGATGGAAAGGCTGTGGTGACGGCGGCTACTGGAATATGCGAACCGCCATTTAAATCCAAGTTCTTTCGAGCAATTTTTACCAAATCATTGTAAACACAGACTGCGCCAACACTTGGCACAGTAAAGTCATTTGGATCTGGACGTACCGCCTTCGCACAAATAGCTCGAACTTTGCCTTCAGAATCTGCACCTTCGAGAGTTGTGAGATCAACCATTCGGATAGCCATATCTATTGCCCAAGATTTGCTCGAGGTTTTAATACTTCTTGTACCAAGCATTGCAGCACGTTGATCCGCGCCAACTTTATCTACGCCCGAAAGTTTTGCTAAATACTGGAGCAATGAAGCTTCCGAACCATCGACCAACGTAACCATGTCGTTAGCCTACTAATAATTTCGTAAGTGCTTGACGTAATAGATCTACAGTCGAATCAGCTTTGGCCTTAGCGGTTGAGATTTCACCGGTAGATACCACTTCTATGTAACATTTAATTTTTGACTCAGTACCGCTAGGTCTAATAATAATTCTGGCGTCGCTACCAAGCCAAAATCTAACGCCATCAGTTGTTGGCAAGCCACTATCAGAGGTTAATAAATCAGTGAAGTTTAAGACTCTATAACCCGCAATTTCTGCTGGTCTTTGATTTCGGAAATAATCCATGATCTGATTGATTTTTCCTAAATCTGATACTCGTAATGAAATCTGAGATGTTGCGTGATAGCCATATTTCAACCAAATCTGATCTAAGTAGAGCGCTAATGAACTACCCGATCTAGCTAAATTTGCCGCTATTTCTGCAATCAAAAGCCCGGCGCTAATGCCATCTTTATCATTGACAGTTTTTGAATCAACACAATATCCAAGAGCTTCTTCATAGCCAAAAGTTAAATTTGGAATTTTTGCAAGCCATTTGAATCCAGTTAAAGTTTCTGCAAAGTTAATCGAATAATTCGTTGCAATCTTACGGAGTATTGATGAAGAAACGATTGAATTTGCAAATGTACCTTGCGGATTCAAGCTTCCAATATATTCGCCAAGAATTGCACCAACTTCATCACCTCGCAACATCCGCCAGCCGCCATTTTCATTGATGGCAATTGCGCACCTATCTGCATCAGGGTCGTTAGCAATTACTAAATCCGCATTGAAATTTCGGGCTGTATCTAGCGCTAAGTCAATTGCACCGGGCTCTTCCGGATTTGGAAATGAGGTAGTTGGAAAATCAGGATCAGGCTCAGCTTGTGCCGATACAAGAATTGGAGTTGCAAAGCCAGCCTTATGAAAAACCGAAAGTAAAGTTTCGGTCCCAACTCCATGCAAAGCGGTATATACAACTTTTAAGTTCCCAACTGATTTAACTCGTGCTGCCGTTCGTGTTACATATTCAGAAATTATTTTCTCATCTACGATTTTCCAATTTTCCGATCTAGGAATTGTTCGGAGTGCCGATATTCCTGCAATCTCTTTTGAAATAGTTGAATCCGTGGGAGAAATAATTTGCGAACCACGGTAATTGATGCCATCTACCACACCACCTAAATAAACTTTGTAACCATTATCTTGCGCAGGGTTATGGCTAGCAGTCACCATAACTCCTACATCGACGTTTAACTCATTAACTGCAAATGCTAATACCGGAGTTGGTAGTGGTCTTGGTAAAACAAAAGTGGTAAATCCAGCACCCGCCATTATTTCCGCAGTGTCATTTGTAAAATCTTCAGAGCCATATCTAGCATCTCGACCAATTACAATCGAATTCAAATTTCGAGATTTCATGAATTCGACTAGCCCAGCTGCAGTTCTGCCAACTACCGCTCGATTCATTCGACTTGGTCCTGGCCCAAGTGCGCCTCTTAGTCCGGCAGTTCCAAATTCTAAAAATCCAGAGAAGCAACTATTTAATTCAGCATCATTCTCAGTATCGAGATAGTGCTGTAATAGTTCCGCTGTCTTTAAATCTGGATCATCTTCAATCCATGTTGTAACTGTATTTCGCAGCTCTTTGGAGATCACGATTACAACTTATGAATAAGTTTCGAAAGCAAATTTCCCATTCGATCCGCAGCAGCTTTTCCGGCAGCCATTACTTCTTCATGATTGAGTTTTTCACCAGACATGCCCGCAGCAGCATTAGTTACCAAAGATATTCCAGCAACTTCAGCGCCGAGTGCATGTGCAGCTATCGCCTCAGGAACAGTCGACATTCCAACTAAATCTGCGCCCATCGTTCGCATCATACGAATTTCAGCTGGTGTTTCATATGTTGGTCCACGCCAATGCACGTAGACGCCTTCTTCTAATGAAGGATCTTCGCTCTTAATTAATTTTCTTACTCTTGCGCTATACAAATCAGTTAAATCTACAAAAGTGGCTCCAGTCAAAGGGCTAACTCCGGTTAATGAGATGTGATCTTTGATGATTACAGGTTGACCAACTTTGAAGTTGGCATTAATTCCACCGCATGCGTTTGTAAGAATTATTGTTTTACAACCAGCCATAACGGCGGTTCTGACTCCATGTACAACCGGTTCAATTCCTTTACCTTCATATAGATGAGTTCGGCCAAGAAAAACTAAGGCGTGAATTACGCCATTTGCGCCTTCAATATCGTACGAACGAATTAATCCACCGTGTCCAGCGACAGTTGGAGCGGGGAAACCAGGTAAATCAGTTACTGAAAATTCATGCGTTGGAGTACCAAGCGCATCGGCGGCGGAGACCCAGCCGGAACCCATTACTAAAGCAACATCATGCGAAATCTTGCCGGTCATATTTTTAAGCGCTAGCGCTGCGCTTTGCGCCGCTCCCATTGGGTCGGAGTAGATATCTATCACGCCCAAACCTTACCTCGTTGGCTGAGGGATAACCTAGGCTAAGCAGAAGTCAGTTCGATTATTCGCAGAATGGAAGTGCAAGTTTGTCTACGGAAAATGAAACTGACCCCAGAATTGATGGATTAGTTTCAATAGCGGTTTCTAAAGTTAATGAATTACTAGCTTCATCCGAAACTAATCGATCCCGTAAAGAGATCGGAAACCGTAAAAGGTTTGCGCGATTATTAAGAGAACCTGCTGCAATTGCAGTGACTATGGGTTTAACCGATGAAGTAATGCGAATCTCAAACCCAAGTCGAGCTGCAAAATCTTTTAGAACAGTCTCTAAGGATGCCACTATTTCAGGTTTAGGAATTTTAGATTACCTAGGAATCAAGATTGCAGTTGTAGGTTCGATACATTTTCCTAAATTGGTAATGAAAGCGGTACGTGGTCGAGTTGAATTCGCATCCAATGGCATCATTTTGCCAGCTGAAAATAAAAAACTCGCCTCGCATATTTCTAAAAGATTGGAAGAGAGTGCAAGACTTAATATAAATGTTCTTGGTGAAGCAGTTTTGGGAGAGGGCGAAGCGACGGAGCGATTTAATTCTGTGATTGAGATGATACGTCGTCCGGAAACAAATTACGCATCTGTAAAAATTTCTTCCATAGTTAGCCAACTGATTACCATCGACCATACAGGCTCAGTTGCTCGAGTATTGGAACGCCTACGAATTTTATATAGAGAATCTGATTTGCACGGAACTTTTATTAATTTAGATATGGAGGAGTACCGAGATTTATCAATCACGGTAGAAGTTTTCAAAACTCTCTTAGATGAACCAGAATTTGAAAAACTAAGTGCGGGCATTGTGTTACAAGCCTATTTACCGGAATCTCATTTCTATTTAAACGATTTAATTCAGTGGAGCATAAAGCGCAATCTTCGAAGCGGTGGAAATATCAAGATTCGCATTGTAAAAGGCGCTAACTTAGCAATGGAGAAAGCGGAAGCTGAATTACATGGCTGGACGCCAGCCCCATATTCAAAGAAGTCAGATGTTGACGCTAGTTATACCCGGCTAATAGATCTCGCATTACGACCAGAAAATGCTGAAGCGGTGCGAATTGGAATTGCTAGCCACAATCTTTTCCACATTGCTTGGTCGATTGAAGTCGCCAAATCTCGTGGTGTGATTAGCCAACTAGATATTGAAATGTTAGAAGGTATGGCAAATGCTGAAGCGCTATCTATTGCACAATCAATGGGATCGGTACTTCTCTATACCCCGGTTACGCGCAAAGCAGATTTCCCGAGCGCAGTTGCATATTTAGTTAGAAGATTAGATGAAAACACTTCACTGGAAAATTATCTACGTGCCTCTTTTGATATGAAAGTTGGCAGCCCCAATTACCAAGATCAAAAGAATAGATTTGAGAAATCTATTATAGAAAGACATTCGATATCATCAGATTCTCGCCGCTATTCCAAAGCTCCGATTACTCATAATGGCGAATTCGAAAACGCGAGTGATGGTGATTTAACAAATCCAATCTTGCGACTAAGCCTCGCTGAAGAATATTCGAAAATTTTAATAAGTGGCGATCACCAAATTCCAATTGTGATAGATGGCAAAGAGATTCAGAGCGAAGTTCAAGAATTAGGTTTAGACCCAAACGAAAATGGCAAAGTTTGGTATAGATATTCCGTGATTAGCAAAAGTGATGTTGATACTGCTATTTCTGTTGCCCAGAGCGCGCTTTCAAGTTGGGAAGCAATAGGTGCAGCGGGCAGAGGAAGCATTTTGCAGAACGCCGCTAACTTAATGGAAACAAATCGAGCTAAAACTATTGCGGTAATGGCCCGTGATGCTGGCAAGACTGTTAGCGAAGCCGACCCGGAGGTTAGCGAAGCTATCGATTTTGCTCGCTATTACGCAGAGTCAGCGGTGAAACTAAGTGAAGGATCAACACCACTTGGCACAATCTTGATAGTTCCTCCTTGGAATTTTCCTTATGCAATTCCTATGGGTGGGGTTTGCGCTGCACTTGCTGCTGGAAATACCGTGATTTTAAAGCCTGCTCCCGAGACTGTTGCAACAGCTTGGGAAATCGTGCAACATCTCTGGGAAGGTGGCGTTCCAAAAAACGTTTTACAATTCTTACCTTCCCGTGATGATGAAGTCGGAAAATATTTAATATCCCACGCTGGAATCTCTGGGTTAATTCTCACGGGAGCTTTCGCCACTGCTGAACTATTTTTATCTTGGAAACCTGACTTAAATTTGATGGCTGAAACCAGCGGTAAGAATTCGATGCTAATTTCTGCAAGTGCTGATATTGATAGTGCAGTAAAAGATTTAGTGCAATCTGCTTTTGGACATGCCGGTCAGAAATGCAGCGCAGCAAGTTTGGCAATTGTGGATTCTACGATCTATAAGAACCCAGCTTTCTTAAAACAATTGAAAGATGCGGTTGAAAGTTTAAGCGTTGGTTCTGGAGTTAAATACGGAACCACTATGGGGCCAATAATTCGAGTACCGGAAGCTGCACTACTTCGCGCACTAACAACTTTGGATGATGGCGAAACTTGGTTAGTGGAGCCCAGAAAGTTAGATAACGCAGGATTTATATGGACACCCGGTGTTAAATTAGGAATTAAAGCTAACTCTTGGAGTCATAGAAACGAATGGTTTGGACCAGTATTGGGAATCATGGCGGCGCCAGATTTTGCAACCGCTTTAAATTGGCAAAATTCAGTGGAGTTTGGGCTAACTTCCGGAATTCATTCCCTTGATACATCTGAATGTGAAAGCTGGATCGCTGGAATTGAAGCTGGAAATCTTTATGTAAATCGCGGAATTACTGGCGCAGTAGTAAATCGCCAACCATTTGGTGGTTGGAAGCGAAGCAGCGTTGGCGCAACCGCAAAAGCTGGTGGTCCAAATTACTTATCCCAACTACGGATTTGGGCACCAATTAAGGTTTCGGATTCGATAAAAGAAAGTGCACTTAAATGGTGGGAGAGTTCTGGAAAAGTAGCCATAGATCGAGCAGGTTTGCAGGTTGAACGAAATTATCAAAGATATTGCAAATTTAACTCACAAATTTTGGTCTGCATTGACGACGAAGTATCTGTTGAAGCGCTTGCAGTAGTGGATTGGCTTTCAAAAACATTTGAAATAGAAATCAAGATATGTAAATCAAGTTCAATCTTAGATTTACTCGAACAAATTAGAGATGGTTCGATATCTGTTAGCAAAGTTCGGTGGCTATCAAAAGAGTTAGCGCCAGTTGCTGAATTACTCGCACTTGGAATATCGGTTGATTCTCGAGCTATTACTAACGTTGGCTCCGTTGAGGCGCCTAGGTGGTTTAGAGAACAGAGCATTGCAATTACAAACCATAGATATGGAAATGTTGGTGCTGGCCCTAAGCCAACTTTGCCAAATCAGCTAAATAATCGTTAGCTATCTAATATGTTACAGAGCTTGCTACCGCTTGTAATAGTTTCCCCAATAATTGCCGAGATATCAGCTATTTTTCCAGCTTTATGCGCAGTAAGTGGTTGTTCCATTTTCATCGCTTCGAGTACAAAAATTAAGTCGCCAACTTGCACTTGATCGCCTTCAGATACTGCAATCTTTACAACAGTGCCTTGCATTGGACTAGTTAGCGCATCACCGGTAACAATTCCAGTAACGCCACTCTTAGCGCGATGTCGCTTGTGAGTCGCTTCGTTTGCATGAAGTGAAACTTCAAATCTATGGCCATTAACTTCAGTTATAAAGGTCTCGGTTTTCGCAGAATTAGAAATTGTGTTGGTGCCACCTTGGAACATTGGGATTTCATTTACAAATTCGCTCTCTATATAACTTGTATAAACTTTAAAGTTCTCGGCAAATGCCGGATCTTCAACAATGGCTCTATGGAATGGTAGGGCAGTTGCCAGACCTTCAACTTGGAATTCAGCCAGCGCTCGTTTTGCTCTTGAAATTGCTTCGGCTCTAGTTGCTCCAGTAACAATTAGTTTTGCAAGAAGCGAGTCAAAGTTTCCACCAATTACATCACCTGAAGTGAAACCGGCATCGACTCTAACTCCTGGACCACTTGGAACTTGCCACTTCGTGATGGTGCCTGGTGCTGGCAAGAAAGATCGCCCAGGATCTTCCCCATTAATTCTAAATTCTATGGAATGCCCACGAATAATTGGATCTTCATTCTTTATTTTTTCACCCATAGCGATTCGGAATTGCTCTCTAACTAAATCAATTCCAGCAACTTCTTCACTAACCGGATGTTCTACTTGCAACCGGGTATTAACTTCCAAGAACGAGATAGTGCCGTCAATTCCTACCAAGAATTCGCATGTGCCAGCTCCAACGTAACCAGCTTCTTTCATAATTGCTTTACTAGATCGGTAAAGTTCTGCATTCTGCGCTTGCGTTAAGAAAGGTGCTGGCGCTTCTTCAACTAATTTCTGATGGCGCCGCTGCAAAGAACAGTCTCTAGTGCTTACAACCATTGCATTTCCGTGTTGATCAACTAGAACTTGAGTTTCAACATGTCTTGGTTTATCAAGGTATCGCTCAACAAAGCATTCACCGCGACCAAACCCGCTGATCGCTTCCCGCACTGCCGATGCAAAAAGTTCTGGAATCTCTGCAAGATTGCGCGCAACTTTTAAACCGCGACCGCCACCGCCATGTGCTGCTTTAATTGCTACCGGCAAACCATGCGCTTTGGCAAAAGCTATAACTTCGTCAGCGGAATCAACTGGGTCTGCTGTTCCAGCAACTTGTGGTGCGCCGACTTTTGCCGCAATCTTACGTGCGGAAACTTTATCCCCAAGCGCTCGAATTGCAGCTGGTGGCGGACCAATCCAAAGTAATCCTACGGCGATAACTGCATCTGCAAAATCTGCGTTCTCGGAAAGAAATCCGTATCCAGGATGAATTGCATCTGCACCGGATTTTTTTGCTACTGCAATAATCTTAGGAATATTTAAATATGTTTGCGCTCCAGTAATTCCATCCAAAGAGAATGCTTCATCAGCAAATTGAACATGTAGCGCGTTTCGATCTTCATCAGAATAAACAGCAATACTTTTTAATCCATGATCTTTACATGCTCGTGCAACTCGTACCGCGATTTCACCACGGTTGGCAATTAAAACTGATTTCATTAGATAGCAACTTCCGATTTCACAGAACGGGAATTTGCAATTGCAAACCAGTCGTATCCCAGATGATTAATGGTTTTGCGAAGCAAGGGCAGTGAAAGCCCAATTACATTACTGGTTTCGCCTTCAATCCGTTCGATGAATGGCGCACTTAGGCCATCAAGTGTAAAACCACCAGCTACTTGAAGTGGTTCTCCAGTGGCAACATAATCTGCAATTTCGCGATCGGACATGTCGGAGAAATACACTTTAGTAGATGCGATGTTGGATACTTCAACACCTTTAGCGGTATCAATAAAACAGTGGCCGGTGTGCAAAACTCCTGATTTTCCACGAAGCTCTTTACATCTGGCAATTGCGTTCTCTGGCGTTTCCGGTTTTCCTAAAGATTTTCCATTGAATTCAAATGTTGAGTCACAACCAATAACAATCGCGGGCTCGTTCAAGGTGGCTTTAACGGTATGAGCTTTAACAATTGCTAGTGCCAGTACCAACTCCGCCGGCTTTAAGTTCTGGTATTCAGGAAGCTCTTCATTAACGCCACTAATAATAATTTCTGGTTCTATTCCAACAGAATTTAAAAGACGACGTCTAGATGGCGAAGCCGATGCCAATATTATTTTCATTTTTATTTACCACTTGCATTCTTACGGCCCTTTATTAGCTCGCCACGCAATTGCGGCTTACCCCAATTACTTCGCTTGTTTACTGGTTTATCTTTTCGGGAATTGAGTGCGCTCTCAATTGCAGCTAGTTCAGAAGAATTTGGGGTGCCTTTAGTAACAGTGAAGTTCATTTTCTATTTATTCCTAAAGCGGAATATTTCCATGCTTTCGGGCAGGCAAAATATCGCGTTTGTTTCTAAGGGTACGTAGCGCCTTAGTGATGTAGCCACGAGTCTGACTTGGCTCGATTACGGCATCGATAAATCCACGCTCTGCGGCTAGGTATGGATTTGCAAGAGTATCTTCGTAATTCGCGATTAATTCCTTGCGAAGTTTTTCTGGATCTTTTGCTTCGCTTAACTCTTTTCGATAAAGAATATTTACTGCGCCTTGCGCTCCCATTACTGCAATTTGCGCAGTTGGCCATGCAAGATTTATATCCGCACCTAGATGTTTAGATCCCATAACATCGTAAGCGCCGCCATATGCTTTTCTGGTAATTAATGTGACCATTGGAACGGATGCTTCGCCATATGCGTAAAGTAGTTTTGCACCGCGACGAATGATGCCATTCCATTCTTGATCTGTTCCAGGTAAGAAACCAGGAACATCTACCAGCGTAATTATTGGAATTCCATAAGCATCACAAGTTCGTACAAATCTCGCTGCTTTTTCGCTGGCATCAATATTTAGAGTGCCGGCTAGTTGTAGCGGTTGGTTCGCAACTACTCCAACTGAGCGACCTTCTACTCGACCAAAACCTATAACTATATTTGGCGCAAATAGCGATTGCACTTCTAAGAATTCTGACTCATCCAAAATTGCTTCAATGACTTTCTTAATATCGTAAGGTTGATTTGGACTATCTGGGATTAAAAGATCAAGCGATTTATCTAACGCTGTAACTTCATTGCTCTCGGTTGCCGCCAAAATTGGGGCTTCATCCATATTGTTACTTGGTAGATATGAGAGCAAAGCTTTTACATAATCAATAGCGTCATCTTCATTTTCAGCCAGGTAGTGCGAATTTCCGGTCTTGGCATTATGAGTATGAGCGCCACCAAGTTCTTCCATTCCTACTTCTTCGCCAGTAACAGTTTTAATAACTTCTGGACCTGTAATAAACATATGTGAAGTTTCGTTAACCATGATCGTGAAGTCAGTCATTGCAGGGGAGTAAACGGCACCACCAGCGCATGGTCCAAGGATTAATGAAATTTGTGGAATGACTCCAGATGATCTTGCGTTTCTTCTAAAGATTTCCCCATAACGCCCAAGGGATACAACGCCTTCTTGAATTCTGGCACCACCAGAATCATTAATTCCAATTAGTGGAATTCCATTTTTAAGTGCCAAGTCCATAAGCTTCACAATTTTTTCACCATAAACTTCACCTAAACTGCCGCCCATGACTGTGAAGTCCTGTGAGAAAACCGCAATGGTTCGACCATCTACAGTTCCATATCCAGTAACAACGCCATCACCGTATGGTCGACTATCTTGCATTCCAAAGTTAACGGAACGGTGTCTGGCAAATTCATCTATTTCAGTAAATGAGCCATCATCAACTAATTTTTCGATACGCTCGCGCGCGGTCATCTTCCCTTTTGCGTGTTGTTTTTCGATTGCGCGTGCAGAACCAGCGTGCACAGCTTCATCTAAACGCTTACGGAGATCTTCGATCTTGCCGGCCGTAGTATGAATGTCTTCGGTCATGGGCTTAAGGTACTAGGGAAATGAGGCGCAGTGATACACGTTCCGCTTAATCCGCAACGAATATCACAGGTGCTCGGCAATGGCTACTGGCGGGTAAAGGTAATTTCAGAAACAACATCAACCCAGAGCGAAATAATAAATAATTTTTCGCCATTACAACATGGTGATTTGCTAATTGCAGAATTTCAAAATAACGGTAGAGGTAGGTTGGATCGTAAATTTATCGCACCACCAATGCGTGCCATTCTTTTTTCAGCTTTTATAAAACCCGAACGTTTTATTTCAGAATGGGGTTGGTTGCCACTTGTTATCGGCGCATCGGTTGCCGAAGCACTTTCAAGAATTACTGGCAAAGAATTTTTAACAAAATGGCCAAATGATGTTCTCTTTGGAGAGAAAAAAGTCTGTGGAATTTTATGTGAAAGTAATTATGGTGGCGTCATCGTAGGAGTTGGAATAAATGTTAATTTTGACAGCTCTGAGCTCCCAGTTGATAACGCTGATTCACTAAATTTAATTATGGGTAAAGCAATTGAACGGGATTTAGTTCTTGCAGAAGTACTTACTCAAATCTCGAAAAATTTAGAATTATGGAATACGAGCAGCGCTGAGTTAATAAGTGAAACTTATATTAAGTATTCTGCAACTATCGGCACCGAAGTAAAAGTGGAACTTGGAAATGGCAAAGTAATTACCGCAAAAGCTCTTGGAATAAGTGAAGTTGGCGAGCTTTTGCTTGATGATGGCAGTGCAATTTCAATTGGAGATGTCACACACTTACGTTGATGGAAATACCCATTTACGGTAAGCATAAAATCTAAATAGAGTGCCGATTCCAACACCGATCACATTTGCGCTGATATTGTCAGAAAGCGCGGAATGAAAATCTAATACATATCTAGAAAAAGCGAGAGCTAAAGTACCAATGCCTAACCCAACTAGGTTGAGCGCAAAGAAGAGGGTGACTTCGCGATGCATCTTTCCTTTTGGCCGATCGCGCCAAGTCCAAAACCTATTACCGAAATAGGCCACAATTATTGATGCAATACCCGAGATTATTGAGCCAGTTAGCGGCTTCTCCGCAAATATTGCGTTTGGTATATGTACCAATAGATTGAATCCACCAACTGAAATTACATAAGCAACCGCGCCTACGCTCCCAAATTTCATCAACTCGTGGCGAATGTCGAGCAATCTCTTAATCACTCGTGGAGTCTAACCACCAAATATCGTTTTACTTGGCCAGCAAGTAATCTTGCGGCATGAGTGGCGGCGTTAAATTTCCAACAGTAGGCGTAATTGGAGCTGGCCAATTAGCGCGAATGATGATCGCTCCTGCAATTGCCCTAGGAATTAATTTAAAGTTGTTTGCAGCTTCAAGTGATGATTCTGCAGCGATAGCTGCCGACCATGTTGTTGGTGACTACTTAAATCCAGAGCAAGTATTGGCTTTTGCTAAAAGTTGCGATGTTCTTACATTTGAACATGAATTAATTCCAAATTCAATTATTAAAGTCTTAGAGGAGAACGGGATCGCCGTGCGGCCCAGCTCTCGTGCTTTTATTTACTCGCAAAATAAAGCGGAAATGCGAAAAATTCTACAAGAAAATAATTTGCCTATTCCAAAGTGGGAGTTATATACCGGCGCAAAACCTACTGAGATTTCATTTCCATTAATTGCTAAATCGATTTCGGGCGGGTATGACGGTCGGGGAGTTTGGGTTGTTGGTAGCGAGTCCGAATTAGCAGAGATTCTAAAAATTCAGCCGAGACTTTTGTTGGAGGAGAAGTTAAAGTTCACAACTGAAATAGCGGTAATGGTGGCACGTTCACCTCATGGACAAGCCGCTACTTGGCCGCCTACTCTTACAATTCAACGCGACGGAATTTGCATTCAAACCATAACGCCTGCGCCAGATTTATCGGATACGCTAAAAGTTTCCGCGCAAGAAATTGCGCTAAAGATCGCAGATGTAATTGGATTAGTTGGCGTAATGGCGGTTGAACTATTCGTTGTAGATAATCAACTTGTTGTTAATGAGTTAGCAGCCAGACCGCATAATTCTGGGCATTGGAGCATTGAAGGTTCGGTTACTAGCCAATTTGAGCAGCACTTAAGAGCGATTTTAGATCTTCCGCTTGGCGATACATCAATGAGAGCTGAATTTGCCGTGATGGGAAATGTATTGGGTGGTGCGAAGACCGATATGTATCGACCATATTTACATCTTTTTGCGCGGACTCCGTACTTAAAAGTACATCAATATCGAAAAGAAGTTAGAGCGGGACGCAAAGTTGGACACGTAACTGCGATTGGCAATAACCTTACAACCTTAGAAAGTGAAGTTTCACATGCAGTCGATTACATGAACGGAGTAGTAGATGAGTAATAACTCACGAATTGCTCTAGTTATGGGTTCCGATTCTGATTGGCCGATTATGCAAGAAGCTGCTGAAATTCTTGATGAATTTAAAGTCAGATTTGAAGCCCAAGTTCTATCGGCTCATCGAATGCCTGACGAAATGGCGGATTTTGCAAAGCAAGCTAGAGCTAATGGTTTCGAAGTAATAATTGCCGGTGCAGGTGGTGCTGCACATCTGCCGGGCATGATTGCTTCGCTTACTACGCTTCCAGTAATTGGCGTACCGATTCCGCTTAAAACTTTAGATGGCATGGACTCGCTCTTATCAATAGTCCAAATGCCGGCCGGAATTCCAGTAGCAACTGTAGGAATTGGAAATGCAAAAAATGCTGCACTATTAGCGCTTCGAATTATCGGAGCTGCAGATATTTCGATTGCGACGCAATTAGATGGCTACGCAATTAAATTACATGACTTAGCAATTGAAAAAGGTAGAAATTTGCAGACTAAACGGAACCAACGCACTGGCTTCTAATGTTGGTGAGTTCGACCTAACGCTCTAAATTTCCATCCGGCAGCTAACCATTTTTCCCGATCTAAATGATTTCTACCATCAATGATAATTGCGCTCTTAACTAATTTCTTTATAGCAACAGGATCCAAATCTTTAAACTCTTGCCACTCTGTTAGATGCAAAACTAAATCAGCATCTTTTAGACAATCCGATGCGGTTGCAGCAAAAGTTAAACGCGGAAATCTTGCCTGTGCATTGGCGTTTGCTTTTGGATCATAAATAATTACATCAGCCCCAGCGGCATGAATTTGGGCTGCAATATCTAACGCTGGCGAATCTCGAACGTCATCGCTATCAGGCTTAAATGCGGCACCTAATACTGCGATCCGTTTTCCTTTTAGATCTTCCGAGAGATCAGCACGAACTAGTTCGATCATGCGCTGCCTTGCTCGTAAATTTATCGCATCAATTTCGCGTAAGAATTCCAAAGCTTGATTGGCGCCTAATTCATCAGCGCGTGCCATAAATGCGCGGATATCTTTAGGTAAACAACCGCCACCAAAACCAATTCCAGCTTGTAAAAAGCGCGAGCCAATCCGAGGGTCATAACCAATTGCTCGTGCAAGTACAGTTACATCTCCTTCGGCAGCTTCACAAACTTCCGCCATTGCGTTGATGAATGAAATCTTTGTCGCGAGGAATGAATTAGCCGCAACTTTCACCAACTCTGAAGTTGGTAGATCCGCGCGAATCCAAGGGATGCCAGTTTCAAGAAGTTGGGCGTAAACTTCTTTAAGAATATTCTCGGCATTATCGTTTGTAACGCCAACTACCAACCGATTCGGCCGCAGCGTATCTTCCACGGCAAATCCTTCTCGTAAAAATTCTGGATTCCAAGCTAAATCAGCGCCGGGGTTTACGGCTTTCAAACGATTTAATAACCGTTGCGCAGTGCCAACTGGAACTGTTGATTTACCAACAACAAGTGAACCCTTTTTAGCATGTGGCGCAACAGCTTCTAGCGCAGCATTTACATAAGTTAAATCTGCCGCCAAACTTCCTTTTTGTTGTGGTGTTCCGACGCAGATAAAGTGCACATCACAATCTTTGATTTCGGAAATGTCGGTAGTAAAATGCAATCGACCAGAGTTAACCTCTTGTTCAAGTAATTCCTCTAAACCTGGTTCGTAAAAAGGTACTTTACCTTTTGAAAGTGCAGCAATTTTCGCTGCTTCAACATCGACACCGATTACTTCAAAACCGAGTGAGGACATTGCGGCTGCATGAGTAGCCCCAAGATAACCAGTTCCAATTACTGAAAATTTAAGCACGTTTTAGATCTCCCTTGATTAACTTTGACCAGTTTACTTCAGCGACCCGCATGGATTTTCTTCAGCGGTCCGAGTCTTAAATTTATCTACGATTGAGGGAGAAGCCGATGGTGAAGCTGAGGGTTTCACCTCATCAATAATGGCTTGGTCATCCTTTAGTCGTTGCCATAACTCTGGGGCGAGCACGGGATCCCACAAGACCGCGGCGGTTACGCCATTCGAGTTATAGTTATAAAACTTCAACGGAACGGTGAGAGTTCTAACTTTAGATGCGGATAAATTTCGTAATTGTTTTCCAAGCGTTAGCAAATCACCTTTATTTAAAGATTCATCGGTAGTTACTGCAGCTAGCGCAGAATTTAAAAAGCTAATAAGTTTTATTGGATTGAGTAAGACGCCAGCGCTAGTTGCTTTTCGCAGAACGGCACTCATAAATTGTTGCTGTCTCTGCATTCTTCCTAAATCACCCATGCCATCGAAGTCTCGAGTACGTACATATTTCAGCGCCTCTATCCCATCGAGAGTGTGCACGCCTGCTGTCATTACTAAATGACTCTTCGGATCGTTGATATCAACTTTTGAACAGACTTGAATTCCGCCCAGTGCATTAATCATTTTCGCAAAGCCGGCAAAATTTACTTCAACGTAGTGATCAATTCGAAGAGTGGTCATTTCTTCAATTGTTTTAATTAAGAGCGGTGCGCCGCCCCAGTTAAAAGATGAGTTAATTTTTGAATAAACTGATGCATGAACTTTGCCAGAACTATCGGTGTAGCTTGGAATATGGGCAAATGTGTCGCGTGGTATCGAAATTAAAACGGCTTTATCTCGTTTTTTTGAAATATGAACGAGCAACATCGTGTCAGATCTCTTACCTGCTGCAGTTTTTACACTACCAACTCGGAGCGCTTTTAACTCTTCCTTAGTTAAACCTTCTCGAGTATCAGAACCAACCAAAAGGTAGTTAACTGCGGATGAAGATTTTTCAGGACGATTTCCTATCCCACCAAATGCATCTACACGATTTATGGAGGCGGTAATTTTGCCAAGCCCTAATGTAGCTATTGCAGAGATTACAACGATGACTATAGAGAGAACGGTAAAAAACCGAATTGCCCGCGTTGATTTCACCGTCGTAGCGTAATTGGACGATACGGTTTAGGGGCTATGACAAGCCCAATTCGCACAGGTGAAACTGCGCACTCCAATTTTCCAGCCGTTTCTGTGATTTTGCCGGTATTAAATGAAGCGATGCACCTTAAACAATCTATAGCCACAATACTTTCACAGAGTTATCAAGGTGAAATTGAAGTAATTATGGCAATAGGTCCTTCTCATGATGGAACAATTGAAATTGCCCAAGATATTTCTCGCCAAGATTCGCGGGTTTTATTGATCGATAGCCCAACCGGAAGAACTCCAAATGGCCTTAATTTAGCCATTGCTAAAGCACGACATGAAATTATTGTAAGAATTGATGGTCATTCAGAAATTGATAAAACTTATATTGCTGATGCAGTTGAAACGCTTGAAAAAACCGGCGCAGTTAATGTTGGTGGAATTATGGCTGCCGAAGGTGTCACCAATTTTCAGAAAGCAACTGCACGCGCGATGCGTTCGATCATCGGAGTTGGTCCATCAAAATTTCACACCGGTGGTAAGTCAGGCCCAGCCGACACTGTTTATCTCGGAGTTTTTAAAAAGAGCGCGCTCCTTCAAATTGGAGGATTCGATGAGAGATTTACTAGAGCGCAGGATTGGGAAATGAATTATCGATTGCGAAAAGCTGGTGGCGCAATTTGGTTTGACACTCGACTAGTCGTGACTTACCGACCTCGCTCAAATATTCAAAAACTCGCACGTCAATACTTTGAATATGGGAGATGGCGCAGAGCCATCGCACGTTCCTATCCAGAGACGGTCAGTGTTCGATATTTAGCTGCCCCGGTAGCGCTATTGATAAATCTATTTTCAATTATTTTTGGAGTATTTTTACATGAGATATTTTTAATACCAGTTTTATGTTACATAGCTCTAATTACATTTGGTGGACTTCTTGTTGGAAAAAGTTGGCAAGAGCGAATTCGATTGCCGTTTATTCTGATTGCAATGCATATGTCTTGGGGGTGGGGATTTATCTCCTCGCCTCGCAAGCTAATGTCCTAAAACCCTTAATATAAGTAAGGTAATCTTTCGACAGAGAGATTTTGGAGAAAGATTCTGATTATGAGCGCGATTGATGTATTCGAGCCATTTCATCGGGGCTTGCCGCCATTTAAGAAGTATGCGAAACAACTTCTCGGTCGGAGAGCTTTTATCTCTGAATTCGCAAAATCTGAATTGCGTCGTCAGAATTTCGGTTCACCACTAGGTCAGGTTTGGCTAGTACTTAATCCACTATTACTTTCGGCAGTTTATTTTCTCTTGATCATAATTATCAGTGGCCATACCAATTCGGGTAGATATGCACATCTCACTGCTGGACTCTTCGCTTTTTATCTAATTACTAACTCCATAACCGCTGGCGCTAAATCTGTGACCGCTGGTGGTCGACTAATTCTAAATTCTGCATTTCCAAGAATTATGCTGCCGATTGCAGCATCGGTTGTTGCTCTCTTTAAATTTATGCCAACTTTAGCTGTGCTATTCCTGCTGCACTTGATTCTTGGCCTACCATTCACAGCGGCCTTACTTTGGGCTATTCCGTTAGTCCTTATTTTTTATATTTTTGCATTAGCATGCGCGATTCTTTTCTCATGTATAAATGTTTATTTTAGGGATATTCAAAACTTATTGCCTTACTTAACTCGGACGCTCCTATATTTATCACCAGTCTTATATGAATCTTCAGCATTAACCGAAAAGTTAAATTTTTTAAGAGTAATCAATCCACTATACCCAATGCTTGATTCTTGGTCTCGGGTAATGGTTAAAGGCGAGCTGCCATTTGCTAGCGATATTCTCCAAGCAACAATCTGGTCATTTGCACTCCTAGTTATTAGTTCTTATCTCTTCTTATCGAGGGAGCGTGAGTTCGCTGTCCGCATCTAACTTAATTCCACATAATCGCGGCGAGGTTGCGGTATCAATACAGAATCTCAATGTTGTTTATAAAACTACGCTAGAAAAGCGACCAACTTTAAAGAACCGGTTAATGCTATTTAGTGCTGGTAAGAAACAAACCCGAATTGTGAACGCCGTTGAAAATCTAAACTTAGAGATTTCATATGGTTCAGTCTTGGGAGTTGTTGGCGCAAATGGAGCCGGAAAATCGACGTTAATGCGGACAATTTCGGGAATATTGCCACCCACAAAAGGTCGTATTGAAGTTCATGGTTCGGTCAGCACGCTATTGGCACTTGGCGTTGGGTTCAGCCAAGAAATGACTGGTCGAGATAATGTGATTCTTGGTGGCTTGGCTGCTGGCCTTTCGCGAGTCGAAATAAATGCAAAGTTTGATGAGATCGTTGATTTTGCGGAATTACGGGAAGTCATTGATGCGCCAATGCGAACATATTCTTCCGGAATGTATGCAAGGCTAGCTTTTGCGGTTGCAGTAACTGTTGAACCAGATATTTTAATTATTGATGAAGCGCTCAGTACCGGAGATGCACACTTTAAAGTGAAATCATTAAACAGAGTTAAAGAACTCCGCGGCCATAATCGCGCACTAATTCTCGTAAGTCATGCATTAGCTACGATTGAAGAAGTTTGTAATGAGGTTATCTGGCTTCACAAAGGCGCTTTAATTCAAAAAGGCGATCCAACAACTGTGGTTACCGCTTATAAGAAGTTCTTAGAAGTGGGTAGCAGCCCAATGATCGATGAGGATGTATAGGGCAAGGCGAGAGTTGATACCTCTCGTTTATCTAATTTCTACGGCATTCCTAATTACATTCCTAGGAATTTCAACATCCAGAGCAGATCCAGCGCCTTCGGTATTTACTTTTAACGGTTCCGGATATGGTCACGGCGTTGGTATGAGTCAGATTGGTGCTCGCGGCCAAGCACTTGAAGGTAAGAGCGCGATTGATATTTTAAATTATTATTACCCAGGAACATCCGTAATTTCACAAAGCGATACCCAAACCATCCGAGTAAATATTGGCCATCTACAAAGCTCTGCAGAATTTTCACTCTTGAAGGAGACTGGAAGTTTCCAATTACTTAAAGGTGACCTTCAAATTGGCGCAATCGGAAGTGAAATTGGCAGTTATATTCGAGATATAAAGGTAAATTTCTTACTTTTTGGAAATACCATAATTCCACAATTAACATCACCAACGGCAAAATTCGCAGCTATTAACGGTGAAACAAGTTGGACTTTGCGTTGGAGTCCAGATGCAGTTATTAACTCAAAAATCACGACCCAAGCGATGCAATTGAAGTACGGCCAAATAAATTTAAAATTGGTGCAAACCAGTGCGGGTCCAAAATTAGAGATCACAAACTCACTAAAAATTCACGATGAATATCTCTGGGGGATTGGCGAAGTTCCTTCCTCTTGGCCGGCAGCAGCTTTGGAAGCGCAAGCGATAGCCTCTAGAACTTATGCACTAAACAAAATTAACACCGTTAAGAAAGATTGCGATTGTAATGTTTACGCAACTACGGCAGATCAAAACTTTGTTGGATATTCCAAAGAGAGTGAAGCGATTTATGGGATTCTTTGGAAAGCAGCTGTAACTAGAACGAGTTCTGATTCGAGTACATCTTTAATTGTTAGTTACAACAATAAGCCAGCAGCTACTTACTTTTTCTCATCAAGTGCCGGTGCTACTCAAAACGTAACCGAAGTCTGGGGTGGAACTATTCCTTACCTGACCGGAGTTCTAGATCCTTGGAGCTTGGACACAAAAATAAATCCACGTTATTACATTTGGCAGCGCGAACTTTCACAATCGGCCATGGCGTCCGCATTTGGGCTACCTGATGTAATTTCCTACCAAGTTTTAAGTAGAACTAAAACTGGCAGCGTACGAGCAATTTCGGCAATCTCTTCCACCGGCAAGAGCGCGGCGCTATCTGGCGAGGTGTTTCGCTCAAAAACTAAGCTGCCTTCAACTTGGTTTGATTTACCAACCCCGGCCGAAATAGATGCGCTCGCTGATATTTGCGTAATTCCAAATCGTAAATTTATTTACCAGCGAAATTTATGTTGATTAATTCTTATGCAAAACTGAATTCAAACCGCCCCAAGTACCTGTTCTATTTAGCGCTTGCAAGGCGCCGTTCGTAGAATTTCTTCGGAAAAGCAAACCAGATGCTCCGGAAAGCTCGCGGGCTTTAACAGTCGTACCATCCGGGAGTGAAATTACCGATCCGGCAGTTATGTAAACGCCAGACTCAACAACACAATCGTCACCAAGTGAAATTCCAATTCCAGAATTTGCGCCAAGCAAACATTTTTTACCAATAGATATAACTTCTTTACCGCCGCCGCTAAGTGTTCCCATAATTGATGCGCCGCCGCCGATATCGCTGCCATCACCAACAACTACTCCGGCAGATATTCGACCTTCAACCATTGAAGTTCCAAGGGTGCCTGCGTTGAAGTTAACAAATCCTTCATGCATAACGGTTGTGCCGGAAGATAAATATGCACCGAGGCGAACTCGGTCTGCGTCGGCAATGCGGATTCCCTCAGGGATTACGTAATCAACCATTCTTGGAAATTTATCTACTCCATAAATAGAGATATGACCAAAATGATTTCGCAAATCTTCTCTAACTTCATTGAAATTTGTGAGAGCGCAAGGTCCCACAGAAGTCCAAATTACATTTGCCAGAATTCCAAATATGCCATCAAGTGATTGGCCATGTGGTTTCACTAATCGATTAGAAAGTAAATGAAGTCTCAGATAAGCATCTACGGCATCAATTGGGGCTTCCAAAAGATTAATTTCTCGGAATACATTCTCTAATTTAACTCTGCGAATTTTTGCACTCGATTGCAGAGCTGGTGCAGTTAAGTCACGTTCTGTCTTGGCAACAGGGGCACCTAAGCCCAGAGTGTGAAATGTGACATCCAAAACAACGCCATCTGCTGCGAGAGTGGCAACACCGTAACCAAATGCTTTTTCGCTCATGTGAGAACGCTACCAATTCTGACTAGAGTTACGCCGTGCGAATAGCGGTTTATTGCTCATCATCGGTAAAAGTAGCGCCCGAAAATCTTAAATTGGGTTTTGACCTCGGTGTCGCGATTGCTTCCGCAGGACATGAACTTGTTTGGGGTGGCGGAAAAATTTCAGTAATGGGAACTGTCGCGCAAGGAGCGCGCTCTGTCGGTGGTAAAACTATTGGCGTAATTCCAGATCGACTAATGAATATTGAATTTATAGATAATGAGAGCCATGAGATTTTGGTTGTTAAAGATATGCGCGAACGTAAAGGCAAAATCGAAGAGCTCTCCGATGCTTTTCTAGTGCTGCCAGGCGGTATTGGCACTTTGGAAGAATTTTTTGAAATCTGGGTCGGTAGGTATTTAGGTTTTCATGAAAAACCAATCGCAGTGATTGATCCCTTTGGAAGTTATGGTTCGTTACAAGTAGCACTTAATGATTTAACTCAAAATCATTTTATGAAACCAGGGCAGCACGACAAAGTTCTTTGGAGTAAATCAATTGATGACGCACTATTATATATAACTAAGTAGCCAGATGGAACTTTCTAAGTTTTCAGTAACTATTGAAATAGATTCAGATATCGAAACGGTATGGGAAAAGTTAACTGATTGGGAATCTCAAAGTAATTGGATGCTTCTCACCAAAGTTTGGAGCCAACGGACCCCAAATAGCATCGGAAGTAAAATTTTCGCATTTACTGGAATTTTTCCGCAACGTTTTCCTATTGAAAATAATTCAAAATTTGCAAGAATTGGAATCTTAGATGTTATGGAAATTACTGAGTGGAAACCTCCAACATTTTGCAAAGTCCTGCATTCTGGAAAAGTAATTAAAGGAATCGGAACTTTTGAATTAAGCAAAATTTCTGATCATCGAATCCGATTTCATTGGTATGAGGAAATCAAAGCTCCAGCATTAGTGCTCGTGCTAATCCGCCCCGGGATATTGCTCTCGGTGAGATACTCCCTTTGGCGTTTTGCGCGTTCCGTTGCTTGAAGCAACCGAGTAATCTCTGTAAGTGTGAGCTCACAAACTTTGGCGGAATTGATCGCCAATCTTCCAGAAGAGGAACGAATTGTGCTCTCGTTGCATTATGTGAAATCTATGTCGACTGACCAGATTGCGGTCACGCTCCATGTTCCAGAACGGGCGATTATCACCGTCCTCGCAGCGGGAAAAGCCCGCCTACATCAGAGCATTCCCTTCGATTTCCCTCAAGCACGATAAGTACGAGATACTTCTCCACCTACGCGTGAACAACTTTCCCGCTTCAGCCCTGAAGGAGTCCATAAATGGCAGCCATGAAACCTCGCACTGGTGATGGTCCGATGGAAGTTACCAAAGAGGCTCGTAGCTTGGTTATGCGGATTCCGCTTGAAGGCGGCGGCCGGTTGGTTGTTGAGTTGAATCAAGAAGAAGCTAGAAACCTCGCTGACGTGTTGCATGCAGCGGTAGCCCTTATTAAAAAATAGTTCTTAACTACTTCCTAGCTTAAACTTTCGGGCTCGAATTCGTAGCGCAACGGCGGCTATCAAAATCCCCACTGGCAAAGTAATTACGATGCCCATAGTTGCCGCACTTAAATCTGCACCAACCAAACTAAGTTGTGCAAAAAGTAGTGAAACCGAAAGCCCGAGCGTTCCGAGAATTCCAACTAAAAGATAATCGGTAATGGCAAACTCACTTTTTTCTCGTGTAATTCGGATCGCAATCCAAGCTCCGAAAAGAATACCTATTGGTTTCCCAATCAAACGAGAGATTAAAAGTGAAATCGTAATTGGGTTGGTTAAATTATCTAAAGTAAAATTTACTGGAACTGCGAGAGCAGTGAAAATAAAAATTGGCACCACTATGAAACTTGAGATCGGCGTCCAAATACGAAGCGCCTCTTCAGCACTTACTTGATCAGGATCATCATCATGCGAACCTGGCATAACCAATCCAAGCACTACGCCACTTACGGTTGGGTGAATACCAGATTTGTAGGTGCAGTACCAAACTAGGAGCGCAACTAAGAAAGAGAGCGCACCTAATTGCAAATTCCTAGTGCTGTGGTAAAAAATAAAAAGCGAAAGAATTGCGCCTAATAACCAAGTAAATTGCAAAGAATCTGTAAATCTGAATGCAATAACTATTATCGATCCAACGTCATCCATAATGGCTAGCGCTAATAGAAATCCGCGAAGCGCAATCGGCAAACCTTTACCAAAAATAATCAAGGCAGCTAGTGCGATTGGCAAGTCAGTTGCCATCGGAACACCCCAAGCACTAGCACTACCAGTTAACAAATTTGCGAAAAATAGGTAAAGCAGCGCAGGGGTAGCCATACCAAAGAGCGCACCAAGAGCGGGCACAAGTGCGGCTTTCCAAGATTTCAATACGCCCCAACGAACTTCGTTGCGAAGTTCTAATCCAGCTACGAAGAAAAAGATTACGAGCGCACCATCTGAGACCCAATGTGAAAGTGAAAGATTCAGATCTAGGAAGCCATACTCCATACCCAATGTACTAACGAGCCAATTTCCGCTATTTGCTAGATATAGAGAGAGGAGGGCTACCGGCAATAAAAGTACGGCTGCGCTCGATTCGGACTTAAGAATCAGATTCAACGCCGAGAGCCGTCGCACAACTTCTCCTTTTTTTCGTTAGCGTCCGCACTATGAATAGAGCGGTCCCAAAACTATCGAGCCTAGAGCTGCAGTTCCAGAGTACCGAAAACTCGAAGCTTCTTGCGGGAGTACATGCAATCGCACTCCCATTAGTTGTAGATGAAACCGGTGCAAGAGTAGCTAGCGTAAAAGGATTTGAACGGACTCTTGAAAAAATAACTGGCATTTCCTTTGAGAATGAAATTGAAAAATTCGGAACGCCACTTGTCGGGAAAGTTGGCGAATTAATTGAAATTTTACTCTCCGGTGATAAAACAAAGTTACAGAAGATTTTCTTAGTCGGAGTTGGGACTGGCACGCCGTCAGATTTGCGTAAAGTCGGTGCACTACTTGGTCGAAAAGTTAAAGGCAGTAGTACTCATCTGCTATCGGCTTGCTCGGCAGATAGTGAATCCATAAAGGCTCATGCGGTTGCGTTAGCGCTCGCTACATACACTTGGGCCGAAAAAAGTACGCCAGCACCAGAAACTCCACGTTTTTCCATAATGGGCAAATTTGTAAAAGAGATTGAACTCGCGCAGATTGAAATCGAATCTGTATGGATTGCGCGAAATTTAATTCACACTCCTGCCAATATCGCGACACCAGCCTGGTTGGCTAGCCAAGCAAAAATGCTAGCCAAACATCCTGATGTGAAAGTAACAGTGAAGAGCGGAGAAGAATTGGCTGAGTTTGGTGGTCTTCGAGCAGTGGGTAATTCCTCGAGAATTCATTCACCTAGATTTGTTCAAGTTGCTTATGCGCCGCGCGGATCTAAGAATTGGAAACATGTCGTTTTAGTTGGCAAAGGAATCACTTTTGATACTGGTGGCGTTTCGTTAAAACGTCCCTACGACACGATGATGGCGATGAAGAGCGATATGGCGGGTGCAGCCGCAATTTTAGCAACAGTCGTAGCCGTTTCTAAGTTAGCTCCAAATGTTCGAGTAACAGCGCTAATGATGTGTGCAGAAAATGCATTTTCTGGAAGCGCACAGAGACCATCGGATGTAATTAAGCATTATGGCGGAACGACTGTTGAAGTTATAAATACCGATGCCGAAGGGCGTTTAGTTTTAGCAGATGGCCTAGCGTTTGCAGATAAGAATTTAGATCCAGATTATTTAATTGATGTTGCAACGTTGACCGGCGCAGCAACTCTTGGCCTCGGTCGCCAATACGCTGCGATGTATACCCGGGACGCTAAGTTAGCTAAGAAATTACATGAAATTGGTGAAATTTCTGGTGATCGAGTTTGGCATATGCCGCTAGTTGATGATTACGAAGTTGCGCTTGAAAGCGATATTGCAGATTACAACCACACTGCAGATAAATTTCACTTCTCGGCAGGTTCAGTAACTGCGGCGCTATTTTTAGAGAAATTCGTAGGAAAGCGCAAGTGGGTACATTTTGATATCGCTGGTCCAGGTCGATCCGAAGTTGATGCAGGAGAGTATGTAAAAGGAGGAACTGGTTTCTCAGTTCGACTTTTAACTGAATGGATCGCAACTCTGTGAGTATCCAGCGCGGAGATATGAATTCATTCTCCGAAAATTATTTACCGGAAGATACAGTTACGCAACGGGCTCGGGCTCGTGGCGACGAAATTGGAACTTTAAATACTACGCCGATTGTCGGTTCACTACTTCGGTACTTAACACATTTGGTTGGTGCAACTTCAGTAGTAGAAGTTGGAACTGGTTCTGGCGTAAGTGGATTATGGATATTCAAGGGTCTAGCAAAACAGGGAGTGCTTACTTCAATTGATGAAGAAGCTGAAAATTCTAAAATTGCTCGAACTGCTTTTGAAGATGGCGATATTAATGCTGCGCAATATAGATTAATCACTGGTAACACTCGAGATGTAATTTCGAAACTAGCCGATAGTCTTTATGATTTGTTTGTGATTAGAGATTTTGAAGACTTACTTGAATCAGTAGATCAAGGTTTTCGGGCACTGCGTCCGGGCGGCATTCTCTTAATTGATAGCGCACTTGGTGGCGGTAAAGTTGCTGATCCAACCCAACGTGATTCAATAACAATTTCACGAAGGGAAACCATTAAGTCAATTAAAGAGACAGATGATCGCTGGGAGCCAATGTTATTACCTCTTGGCGAAGGTGTTCTCGTAGCCACAAAATTAAATTAATTTAAATTAG
>Ga0194060_10000024_pt1 | contig 100919 bp, 104 predicted proteins | sample SepL225m_MetaG_FD_163427 | JGI IMG/M metagenome (GOLD analysis project Ga0194060, IMG submission 163427) | Anoxic zone freshwater microbial communities from boreal shield lake in IISD Experimental Lakes Area, Ontario, Canada - Sep2016-L222-5m | ecosystem: Environmental > Aquatic > Freshwater... | reverse complement strand
GTATGGCAGGTATGGCAGGTATTGCAGGTTGTAAACTCGCTACACTTTTGGACAAATATTACTGGAGTTGGGCGAACCTGCCATCCTGCCATACCTGCCATACCTGCCATACCTGCCATACCTGTCATACCTGTCATTGGTGGTCACGTACCCCCATTGTAAAAACTGGAAAAAACTCAAAGAAAAAAAAAACTCCAAATAGACTGAATGAGTATACCTGAAGAGATAAAACCAGTTACTCATGTCATTGAAAATACCAACCATATCATCTAAGGAGGGCCTTGTGAAGGGACCTGACTCCACAGTGAATGAACTGATTAGAAAGAGGAAGCAAGAAGATCTTGAGATTTGTAAGCTCGAAGAGGAATTAATTGCGATGAAAAGGTTACATCAGATTGCAATTATGACTGCATACTCTGAGATCTCCAGAGATCCTGACATTGACGACCATGCTCGTTCAATCTTCAAAGACAACTTGATTCATCTGGTTACACAGACCAATCTTTCTAATGTGGATGAGCCTATTTCTCCTGATGAGAAACCACTAACTATCAGTATGGTGGCTGATGACATGGGATACATTTTTCCATTCCCTGAACCATTTGAGATGAGGAAGATTCTCAAGAAATTATATGTTGAAAGATATGACGAGAAACCACCCCAGGAGTACAAGTCCCATAACGGAAGGCTTATCAAAGTCAACTTATACACCGAAGCAGATCGTGATATAATCAAGAAGGCTATTCAAGATTATTTGGATGAGAATGAGCAATACTTTGAAAAAGAGATGTATGATCAAATAATAAAAAAAAAGTGATCAAAGATACAACAAACATTTTCAAATAAAAAAATAAAAGAAAAAAAATTCCAAATAGACTAAGGGAGCGTCTTCTAGGGTATAAAACCAGTTACTCATGTCGTTGGAAACCCCAACTACAATTTCATTTGAGGAGATCGTGAAGGGACGTGACTCCACTGTGAGGATCACTCCTGATAACCTGATTTATGCAGTTGACTTGGTTGGGGCTGTTACTGGTAAAGATGCTAATCAGTCTGCAGAGGTTTTGAGACGTCTTTCTGATGAAATTTTCCCAGAAAGCAAGATGCTTTCCAGGAAGCTTTCCACTCACAATGGGACATATACCAAGCTTTTGACCTTCAAACACGCCATCGAGTTGATTATGGTACTCCCCGGGAAGATTGCGAAGGAGACGAGGGCTCAATTTGCTGATATCCTCCACCGTTTTATGGCTTGTGATGAGACGCTCATGGATGATATGAAGGCTAATGAACAGCACAAATCACCAGTGACAGAACTGGCTAAGAGCACTTTACACATGGAAGAAGATCCAGTAAGGAAGAGGAAGCGTGAGGATCTTGAGTTCAGCAAGATGGAGGCAGAAGTGATCAAGATAAGAGCTGAGGCAATTGCATTAGAACAATCTAACCACATGATGAGAGTGAAGATTAACCAGGATATTGCAGAACAATACACATCTTTAACCAAAAATACAGATATTGACGAGCGTGCTCGTTTAATCTTCAAGGATAACCTGATGAACTTGGCTACCCAAGGCAGGCTCTCAATCACCAATGGATCTATGCCTCCTGAAGTGAAACCAATCAGTATCAGTATGGTGGCTGCTGATATGGGATACAAGAAAAAATCTTCTGAACTTTCCGTAATTGGAAAGGAGGTTAGGAAACTGTATGTGGAGAGGTATAACAAGGAACCATCCAAGCATGACCAGCTATGTGACGGGAGAGTCACTCCGGTCAACTCGTACACTGAAGCAGATCGGGATATGATCGAGAGCGTCCTTCGTGCGAAATTTGGAAAATGAATATTCTATATCATTGGCCACTATATGCACAGTAATGGTGGTTGAGATGTAATAAAATTTTTCAAATATTCTTCTGACTCTATTTTAAACTAATTAGAAACCCATAGAAGAAGCCATACACTCCCGTCATGTGTGTGCATGTGTATGTGGATGAGTCTGAAACCATAACATTTTTTTTTATTCCAATCAAATCAATTCAAATTTGGATCCATTTGATTCTGAAGTGCAATCCTTTTAGAGAATGCGATCTCCGTGTTTGGGTCGTGACTGTAATCATAATCAGCCAATTCAAACCCCAGTTTTCTCAGGAATGTCCCATGACCATGCTGATTATTATCCGACTGAGCGTCCACAGTGTCGATAAACGAGACAATATCAAAAGTCATATCAGATTGTACCATGTTAGAGGCCACATAGAAATCATTCACGGCGATGAATCGGGTGGCAGATTCCACGCACTCGAACAAGGCTCGTCCAAATCCAGATCGCTGAAGAGCAGGTACAACCGCCTCAAAATGGGTTACAAAGTAGCAAGGGTCATCCCAGTAAAAAGTGAGGGTACAAGCGGCCACGATTTCTTCAGGGCTTTCCCGTTGTTTGATGATGACAGCCCAAGGACAGTACTTCAAGTGTTCAGGTGTTAATTCCTTACCATAAGCCATTCTCATGAGAGGGTTTAACAGAACTTGCAGGGCGACATCAAGAGGACCATCCATGTCTGGCCCTTCCGACAGGAGCTCAGCGGTGAATCCCCTCAAACGAAGCCCTTCATGGACAATTTTGTTTCTATTCATTTGTAGATGATACCAGTAGTTTTGTGTGTGATATAACTAGAATAGCGCTACTTTTTTTTGATTGGACACCTGTCCTGTGCTAGGCGTCTTCGATCAACCGACGATCCTCGTCTGTCACGGTACGCCCGATTCGAGCACGGCATATCTGTAGCAGGCTCGAATATTCAAGTTGGGCATAATACTCGGATGTCAGAGGAGGATCGTCTTCGAACATGAGAGATTGACCTGCAAAGCATAGATCAGATGATAGGGCTAAAACATCATGCAAGAAACGTTCTGGATTGTATTGGCTAAAGCAACATACAAGAAACAACCACAAGACGAGAAGACACATTTTTCTAGTATAGGTTTTAAGCTGTTACCTGCCATATATTGACACATCTGCTTGTGCACTGGGTCATTTTTCGAGGTGTACGAGAACGGCATGAAGATGACCTCCGGAGGGCGGGAGGAGTCGGGGAAGTACGTGGACACGTGGAGGAGGGAGTACTCGCAGTACAAGTGATAGAGATCCTCGATGGTGCCGGTAAACCCCTGTGTGGCCATGGCGTGCAAGAATCGCTGTAATACCTGTCGTTGTCTCGTCCTCCTCTCGTGGTTGTGGATTTGATCGCCACGAGCTGCAGCCGAGTTGAGGCAGACAGCCAGGATATCATGCGTGGTAATCACAGAATCAGTCTGCTGGATAATGCCATCTTCCACCTTGGATACCTGCACTGGAATAGGGGGAAATGGGAGGCTGAGCAGGATCATGGTTCGCATTTCTCGCAATGGGTCATCGTCTGGCATGGTTGGAGGATTTTTATGGAGTGGTTCTGATTGTTCTGGAATATTCGCATCTCTTTTTTAATGACAAGTTCTATGACGAGAATGTTGATTACATTGAGTATCCCAGGAGTTAAACTTTTTAAGCTCCATTCCATATTATGTTTTGAAAGACCTTTGGGAGAGAGTTTAAGGCTAGGGATACCAGAGTAATTATATTGATTTACATATAGTGGATAGAAATATATAAAAAACTAGCCGTTATAATTACAATTATTCCTGGTATGGCAGGTTGTGGCAGGTGTCCCGCCAACCTGCCACACGGGACACTTTCGAAAAGTTGCGAAAATGACTGGGAGATTGCTGGAGATAATTATTAAACATTATATTTATTTATTAAACATTATTAATATTTATTAATATTTATAAAAAATTATATAAAAATGAAAGGTTGATGTTGGAAAAAGTGTGGCAGGTATGGCAGGTATTGCAGGTTGTAAACTCGCTACACTTTTGGACAAATATTACAGGAGTTGGGCGAACCTGCCATCCTGCCATACCTGCCATACCTGCCATACCTGTCATTGGTGATCACGTCCCTTCTGCTTGATATTTAAGTCTTGAACTTTCCCTCCATCATTTCTTTACAAGAGCATTGTTATCAATCTCATGGATGGATTGGAGGAAGGTAATTTTGGTTCAGGATCCTATTTGGACGTGAATACTCCAAAGGATACGTGGATTGAATCCAGCGATCCTAGTGAGCCTCAGCCTACAGAAGCTACAACAGGGACAAAACCAAAGAAACTCAAAAAAAAGTGTCCACATGGGAGATTGGAATATGCATGCAAGGATTGTAATGGAAATGGAATATGTCCACACGGGAAAGTCAAATCTGTATGCAAAGAATGTGACGGTGGTGGAATCTGTCCACATAAGAAAAGACGAACCCAATGTAAAGAATGCGGTGGGTCTATTTTTTGTCCTCATGGCAGATCCAAGTATCGTTGCAAGGACTGTAATGGTTCATCCATTTGTTCTCACGGTAAAATAAGAATGTATTGCAAAGACTGTGAGGGTAGTACCATTTGTAAGCACGGTATCAGGAAATATGTTTGTGCTGAATGCCACGGAAGCTCCCTTTGTACTCACGGAAAGGAAAAAGGAAAATGTTCTGCATGTGGAGATCGCAAAGGACCCAAGAAATGTCCCCATGGAAACAGGAAACGGTTCTGCAAGGATTGTAAAGGGAATGGCCTTTGCTGTCATAACAACAATAAGTACGCATGCACGCGATGCAAGCAGGAAAAAGAAGACTTCAAGGAATTGGGACTGGGTCATCTAGTTGAAACAGAAACTACTAAAGCTTCAAGTTCAGCAGTTCGGAACCCAAGACCTCCTGTTGTACATACTCGTTGTGCCCACAACAAAGCATGGGGGTGCATTGAGTGTGCAAAGGCTGCTCCTTGTTCTCATGGCAGTACCAAGGGGGGATGTCCTGAATGTTATAGTATCACCTTTTGTAAACACAGCAGGCTTAGGAATTCATGCAGATTCTGCAAGAGTGAACAAAGGGCTATGACTGAGGAGACCTGAGCACTGCTCTTTTAAACCTTTTAATTAAATCGTTTTAACTTCAATGAGCTTGTGGGTCTTCTTGTTGGTTTGGGGTGTTTTTACTTTGTATTTAAGCCTTGAACCTTCCCCTCATCGTTTCTTTTAGGAGAGCAGCGCTATCTTGGTTATGGATGGACTTGACCCAGCTGCATTCGAGAGTGAGTTTGGTTCAGGGCTTCCTCCGCGCACACCCCTGGATGTGGATTCTGTTATGGATACAAATGATGTAGCCCAGATTGGATCCAGCGATCTTAGGGAACATGGGCAAGACGCCTCTGGTCCTCAGAGCACAGTGCAGACTACCAGTGTTACACAAAAAGGAGCTCCTAAGCCAAAATGTCCACATGGGAGGAGAAAATACCGATGCAAAGAATGCCTTGGAGACGGAATCTGTCAACATCGAAGACAACGAAATAACTGCAAAGAATGTAATGGAAATTCCATTTGTTTTCATGGCATAAGAAAGACTAATTGCAAGGAATGCAATGGTTCAGCTATTTGTTCCCATGGCAAAGTTAGGTTTTCTTGCAAGGAATGTCGTAGTTCTCTCATTTGCCAGCATGGGAGGCGAAGCGATATCTGTATTGAATGTCATGGAACTTCTATTTGTCAGCATGGAAAGCAGAAACGTTTTTGTGCATCATGTAAAGGAGACACCACCTGTCGCCATGGCATAGCCAAGCGTTGGTGCACAGACTGTAAAGGGTATAGAACTTGCAGTCATGGATCATACAAGTATAGTTGCAAAAAATGCAAGAAGGAAAAAGAGGAGTTCAAGGAATTAGGATTGGATCATCTAGTGGGACGTGTTGCTACTAGTGATTCAGCAGTTCAGAAACCAAAGGCTCCAGTTGTATATGCTCGTTGCGCCCACAACAAAACACGGTGCTGCATCGAATGCGCAAAGGTCTCTCCTTGTCCTCATGGCAGTACCAATGATTTGTGTCCTACGTGTCATAACCTTACTTTTTGCCATCACAAGAGACTTAGGAATTCATGCAGGTGGTGCATGAAGGAACACAAGGCTACGACAGATGGACTCTGAGTGACGCTCTTTTAAACCTTTTAATTAAATTGTTTTAACACATGACTCCCTGGATATTTCCATGTATTTTGCCTGATATTTAAGCCTGAATGTTTTTCTTACCCATTATTTTATAACAGCGATATATCCATGGGTGATCAAGATCCTCTTGACATCTCATCCTATGCAGGGGTTCACCCCCTGGAACCAGAGCTGGATATAGAACTCAAGTTGCCAGAAGAGCCTGTTGAACATGCTCTCCCTGAAGACCATGAACCTCAACCAATTCCATCCAGTATCACAGGGAACGCCAATGTTATCAAGCAAAAGGTAAAGAAACCTCCCAACAAGTGTCCCCATGGGAAACCTAAATCCAAATGCAAGGAATGTGGAGGCAAATCGTTTTGTTCACACGGGAAATTTAAATGGAGATGCAAAGAGTGTCACGGAGCATCCATTTGCCCACATGATAAAATCAAGGTTGATTGTAAGCATTGTGCAAAATCAAGTTTTTGTACCCATGGTAAAAGGAAAGGTTTATGCGTGGAATGTGACGGGAAGAACTTATGTCCTCATGGCCTCAAAAAGAATTTATGCGTGTCATGTGGCGGGGTTTCCATGTGTATTCACGGCGTTACAAAGCGTACATGTGGAACATGCAGAGGATCTGCATATTGCATTCATAACAAGTTGAAACGTCGATGCATAGACTGTGATGGGTCTGCTCTCTGCGTACACGGGAAAATCACATGCAGTGAATGTAGGCCAGTAGAGAAGCAATCTCTGGAACCAAAACGTCCTCACGCCATTCCACGTTGCCGACACAACAGATTACCTTGGAATTGCGTGGTATGCGAAAAGGCGTCTAGATGTATTCACGGCAGCACCAAAGGCCAGTGTCCTACCTGTTCTGTTCTTTTCTTCTGTGGCCATGACATGTTCAAAAACAAATGTGCCAGATGCAAGAAGGAACTGGCATCCATTGGGGGTGGGACCTGAACGCTGTTTTTAAACCTTTTATTAAACTGATTAATTCATGAAAAATTTGTCTGTTTTCTGGTCTTTTTACTTGTTTTAATTGATATTTAAGCCCTGATCATAGTCCAGTTAATTCTTTTTATTACAGCGGCCAGATCCTTGGATGGATACACCAGATGAGTTAGGCGAATTCCCTGAGGATACTATAGAAGCCATGTTTGAGGGGTTTGAGGGGGACATACAAGAGACAGACTATGAGGAACAAGACATACCCGAAAGTCAGATGGCAACTGGAATTTCCCAGACAGATTCAGGAATAGATTCTATTGAAACTGCTGATGCATCCCAGATTGGAGCTATTGACAACAGTGATACAGGAAGCAATAAAAAAAGGAGAAAGTATTGCCCTCCCCCAAGATGTTCACATGGAAGAATAAAGTATGAATGCAAAGAGTGTGGAGGTTCCAAAATTTGCAGTCATAATAGAATCAAGTATACATGCAAGCAATGTAGAATTGAGAAAGAAGAACTCAAGGAATTGGGATTGGATCATATTTTGAAGTCAAAAATACCGACTAGAATCAAACCTTGTCGTCATGGTTTACAGAAAGTGGATTGCAAAGACTGCAAAGGGCGTGTTAAGTGTCCTCATGATAAGAAAAAAAACCAATGCAAGGAATGTAACGGAAGTTCACTTTGCTTGCATAACAAGATAAAATGGGATTGCAAGCAATGCAACGGACGCAGGATTTGCGAGCATGGTAGGTTTAAACCCTATTGCAAAGACTGTGGAGGATCTAGTCTATGCCTTCATGGCAGAACCAAGACGAAATGCGTGGACTGTGGTGGATATAACATTTGTGCACATGGGAGAAACAAGTATAATTGCAAGGAATGTAAGGTTCCTGCAAAAAAACTTGATGGGTTGGACCAAGATCAGGCTGATGGCGGTTCCAGTTCAGTTGGAACAAAAAAACTTGATGGGTTGGACCAAGATCAGGCTGCTGGTGGTTCCAGTTCAGTTGGAACAACAAAAGCTCGCCGTCAATACCCAAAGTGTCCTCATGGTGTAACACGACATTTTTGCGTGCAATGTGAAAAAGCCTCCCCTTGTATTCATGGCACTCCCAAGAGCCTGTGTCCTGAATGTTATGATATATTCATTTGTCCTCATGACAAAATCCGGACTCAGTGCAAAACATGCAACAAGGCGCCAAAATCTTCCATCGGTGGAAACTGAACGCTGTTTTTAAACCCGTTTTTATTAAATCATTTTAAACCCAAAGCCTTGTTTTTCCCGTTTTTCCCGTTTACAGCAGTTTGACCACTCCTGTAACCACAAAAAACAGTGGTCAAATTCAAACCTGTTCACTTTTTCTCTATATAACCCTAATTGTCAGGGAATTACCCCACACACACCAGATTATGACCTCTCTGCAACTTAAGCTCTCCCTTGATGGAAATGCATCTACTATTAGAGGAACTGTTTTACAAGACGGGGAACAAGTCTTTTCTGTTTCTGACTTTATCAATACTGTTTGTGCAAAGGATCCCAGACATGCATATGGTAGAATTACATTTGGACGTTTAATTTCAGATGGCTCTGAATATCAACAGGAACTTTGGTCATTGTGCAAATATATCAAGTTCCCTGAGCAAAGGCAGCGTGCTACCCCTGTCATGAATATTCGTGGACTCCAGCGTCTCTTGATGATACTTGGTGGTAAAGTGGCTAAGGTTTTTAGAGATGAAGCCCTATTGATCCTTCAGAGATATTTGGCCGGGGACACAACTCTCTGTGATGAAATTCAAGAAAACAAAGCAATTGGCCATGAAAAAAGCTATGAAAAATTTACATCCAAATTTTTGAACAAAGCACATGAAGAGATGATAAAAGAATCACTTATGATGCCAGAAGTTAAGTTTATCTATGCAACCAAGTCTGAAGCATTCCCAGGACTTATCAAGATAGGAAGAACTCAGAATATTGAAACTAGACTTTCTCAGATGAATACAGGTTGTGCACCATTACCACATAAAGTAGTGGCTTTGGTCAAGACCTATGATTCTGTCCGTGATGAAAGCGTTACTCATGGATTTTTCGGCAACAAGAGACATGAAGGAGAATTCTTTGAGGTGACTGTGGAAGAAGTCAGATCCTTTTTCAAGAACCACATCCTTCCACTCTTCATGGAAGAAGATGCTTATTATGAGGCATTATTATGTGATGATTCTCATGAATAAAAGTAAATTTTGGTGTGTTACAATAAAATGTTGATATGTAACAGAATGGTACAAACGTTAGTAACAGTAAAATTAATTGATAAAATAATAATTTATCACAAATCAGTTACAGTTGACTTTGATGGTTACAAATACAACCATATTGTCATGAAAATGTAATTTTTTTCTTCAATTTTTTTTCTCGAAATACTACGGGGGATATTCTTAAACTTACTAATATTATTTACAATGACTGAGATTATGTTTCGTCTGACCAATGTATCTTGTTCTGCAATAAGAGGGAAAATTCGTGAGGATTATCAACATATCTTTTCTGTATATGACTTCATCAATGTTGTATGTGAAAAGGATGTAAAGAGCAATTATGGTAGGACTGTATTTGGCAGATTAACAGCAGATGGATCAGAGTTCAAAAAAGAACTTGATAATCTCTGTTTTCACGTGAAATTCACAGGACATGGATACAGAGACACTCCTGCCATGACCATTCGTGGATTTCAACGATTGTTACTGATACTTGGAGGCAAAGTAGCTCAGGAGTTCAGAGCTCTTGTGGAAACCACTTTCTCTCGTGTCATGGCTGGAGATAGATCAATGATTGATGTGATTGAGAGTAATAACAAGTCAAATGGAGCTATCCAACAAGCCTATCGTGCTGGTTTAGAGCATGACCCATCCCCTGGAGATGGACCAGATGACCATCTGTTGGACACGATCACTGGCAAAAGAAACTGGGAGGAAATGGAAAAGAGTGTATCGCTTGGACGTGAGTATGAGCAATCATTGGAGAGGTCAACCGGGTATCTTCGGGAGGCTATTGTTTTACGCAAAGAATTGAATATCTTGGAGATAGAACAGGAAAAAAACAAGATTTCAGTTGCAGATGAAGCCAGGGCAAAGGAATTGGAATTTAATTGTAAGAAATACGCCCAGGAACTAGAACACGAACGGGTGAAGATGGCATTAGCGGAAGAGAATCGCGCAAAAATCCTCGCGTTTGAGCGTACGAAGCGACAGATCGTAAGCAATCCAGTTCTCAGGACGGAACCAGTGGTGATCGCGCCAGTACAAGTGAGGGAGCCTACCATTACTGTTCAAAACGTTTACTTGAAGAACAAGGCTCAATTCCCGAAGATCACGAAGAAACAGGAAGGGCCTTTACTTTCGAATGCTGGCAAGGCAGCGAAAGATGCATACAAGACCAAGCACGGGGAATTGCCCAGCAGCAAGGACGAGAACGGGCAATTCATGGTGGCAGCCTATCCAGTAACAGAGGAATCAATGATCATGGAAGCTCTTGTGGACGCGTATCGCAAGCTTCTGGCGGGATCTACTCCGACGTTGCAGAAATTTTTCCTCATCCCAACCAATTAATCTTGCATACCATAGCCTTCCATAGCATACCATAGCATACCATAGCATACCATACCATTCCATAGCATTCAAATCCAGCATCTACCCATAATTTTTCTGGATGATAAACCTAGCATACGCATCCAATCCCGGATAATACTGGACCAGATACGGGGTCAAGACCGGGTCATTCCACAAATTCCACAATCTTCCCTCCTCCTCCCTGATTGTCTTGCATATGAGCGCGAGTTTCTCGTCGATACCAAGTGAATGAAAAGTTTTTTGTGGTTCTGCCTCGACCCTCTCCTCCATCATTGCGTTTGCCTTGCGCTTTCGATTCAAGGGCAAGAAATGGTGAAGAGAGGCCTGCCTTGACTTCCATTGCTCCACCAGGGTCTCTGCTTGTTGCATATCAGCTCCCATAAGCCCCACAAATTCCTCCAGTGGAGTGTCTAGATTTTGTATGTGCATTTTTGCAGCGAGATGAGAGCGCCTATACTTGATAGCATTCTCACTCCTCAGCATGTGTTGACTAAAGTATTGATCTGAGAAATGAGGGTTTTCCATAAGCTTCTTATCATGTTCCAGTGTCCAAATTTTCCCTCTATTATCCATGGTGGTGTTTGTTACAGTCCCAGGTTCCATCAGTTCGCCAACGATGAAACTTTCTTTTTATTCTCAATATCACTACATAAGACATAACCAGTTTTTACAGGTAACTACATGGCCTTTCTATTTGGAGGGGGCAGACCCAGTGGAGCGGACAGTGTCAAGGATTTCCAGCGCAGTGTGGCATCCAGTGCAAGAGGGGTAGAGCGAGAGCTATCCCGTGCAGAACTACAAGAGAAGCAAATGATCAAGGAGTTGACCAAGTTTGGACGAGAAGGCAAACTAGATGCAGCAACCAGCAAAGCCAAAGAGCTCATAAGACTGAGAGCTCACAAAGGACGGGTGCAATCCATGAAAACTCACATGACAGGACTATCACAACAACTACACATGGTCCACAGTTCGAATAAAATGCAAGAAACACTAGGACAAACAGCAAGAATGCTACAAGGACTCAACGCACGCATGGACATCTCATCAGTCCACCGAATGCTGGTGGAGTTTGAAAAACAAAACGTTTTAATCACAAACAAGCAAGAAATCGTCGACGACACGCTTGATTCAGCGTTTGAAGTCGAAGGGGAGCAAGAAGCCACCAATGAAGCGGTGCTCGGGGTACTCGAGGAAGCAGGGCTAGACATCAGCCTCCTATCGATAAAAAAGCTAGAAACCCCGCCAAGCGGAGGCGTGGTAGAGCTGGAGCAACGATTCGAAGCACTCAAAAACGCCAGGTGAAGGATAGAGACCCAATAATACTTGCATATCAGGTCTGGTTAGTAATGGCAGCAAACAATCGAGAAAGCTTGTCAAGCTCCGGGCTATCAGTGCTCGTGGCTCCCCACAACTGCTCGCCATAGCCAAAGACAGACCAATTCATGTTTTCCACGAAAACAATGTGGTAATCCTGAGGGAAAACCGGCGGGAGATAAGGGGAAAACTTGCATCGACCGAGAAAATCAGGACCAACCCCATCGTCAGCAACACGATCAAACTCCAACTCATCCTTGTAGATCACAGTATAGGTGATCCCAATCCGATCCATAGTGTATTCAAGATACTTTTGGAGACGGCAACTTACAGGCATACTATAACCATCCCAATTGGTAAAAAGTTCGCCATCACGCTCAGTGCAAACCTTACAAGGACAAGCCAGATGATTAGGAGGGAGACGATCACCCATAATGTTGTAGATCCTGATCTGATCAGCAAGTTTCTGGACACTGTGAGTCCTCCAGTAAGCCTTGAGGTCAATAGAAATGTTGTCCAACTCAAGCAATCGACCCTCCGCCTCCAAAGTCTCCCGTTCCACTTGCTTGGTAGGGAAAGGACCAATAGGCGCCAGATCAAGGCTTTGGAGCTTGAGTACCTTGGGATGAGCAGTGGAATATGTCTCGTCCAACAAGACAAACAACTCATGAAGACCATTGATGCAAGGATCCTCAATCGAATAGGCTTCACAGAGACGAGCCCCATACCCAAAGTTCTCCCAGTTGAACTCCGGGGTTGAAACATGTCCAGAAACAGAGACAGGGCTCCCTTTCGATGGAGTCGAAAAAGAAACAAGATGATATGGCAGGTCATAACAGGTAGAAACCAGAGGACTGTCATATTCACCCACAGTATCCTTGGGTAATACAATATAGGTAAGGCCAACCTCCTTGAGCTTGCGGGTGAGATATTCATGTACTCGATGCCTCATCAGAAAATCCGTTTTTTGCATATACGATTCAATCAAGAGTTCGAGATTTTCAGGGGAATGTTCCTCGAAGAATTCCTGGAGGAGGCTCATGTTCAAGCGCTCTCGCTCTTGAGCGTTCTGTTCACGGAGACCCTGGTTGAAGGAGCGTGCCGGCATGGGTGGTTTGGTTTGGTTTGATTCGAGGGGCCTGCTTATATTTACCTTTTTTTTTCAGGTCCGAAATCTCGGATCCGAAAGATACACCCCCACCCGAAATGACTCCGAAATCTCCGAAAGGGGTCCGAGATTTCCGAAAGATTTCCGAGATTTCCGAAAAGGGTCCGAAATCTCCGAAAGATTTCCGAGATTTCCGAAAGAGGTCCGAAATCTCCGAAAAGGGTCCGAAATCTCCGAAAGATTTCCGAGATCTCCGATCCCCCAAAAAAAAACAATAAATACTTCCCAAATCAAATCAAACCAAATTTTTTCCATGGCTGGCCACGCTGAGGCATGCATCCATCAAATGCTATCCAATGGTAGGGACTATACCCTGCTGCTCTATCTTCGCTTCTGGGATTTTCTCGACACATTCCCCAAAGGCAAGCAGCTCAAGGAATTTATCGAAATAGAAATGCAATTACGGAGAGAGCAAGTGGAAAGTCAAGAGTTCCATGACAGGGTTAATGCAGAGTTTAATTCTCGCAAGATCCAGGATTTAGCACCAAAAAGGATGGTTCACGCCTATCGAAAGGAGGAATTGTACCAGCTCATGGCAGATGCTAATTGGCCAGAACCATACTTTCCATATATCATACAGATGAGACCAGGAGTTTTTATTGCCTTTTCTACTTGGCAATCAGGGTTCAGACATATCGTTTATATGACTGGATGCGGGTTTCACGAATACCAAACCCGTTTACTTCCGTGTGTAATGACTTATGAATGTCAATCTGTGGTTCCATCAAGAATCATCATTGACTGTGATGCCTATGAAAAGGAATTTGAAGGGATTATGACTCTTCCAGAACTCCAAGAGGTGATGAGCGATGTTCCCCGTTGGTTTGTGATGAGGCTTGTACAGATTGGAGCCATTGACAAGTATACCACTGTCAAAGTGGTGGAAAAGGAAAAATCAAGAGGATCCAAGGCTTCCAGGCATTTTATCTTCAACATTGTCGGGATGCCTCGAGGTGATATCGCCAATGTCCTGAATAGGATTTTTGTGGTTCCATTCAGGTTAATCCGGGATCAACACAGAGTGAGTAAGAATTGGAAGCATGTAGATCCATCCACAGCAGAATGGCAGGGATTAATCTGTGATATTGCCACCATGCACGGTAGCAATCAGTTTTCAACTGTTTTTGTGGGAAAACCCGGGGAGAAACCTCCTGGTATGACTTGGATTCAAGAGATTCAATATGGTGATGGAGAAGCTCTGGTTATCAAAAAGGCAGCCCCATGGAGCGGACAAGATCATGTCCCTACCCATCCAGATGCCCTGGAGATGCTCTACATGTCTTGTTTTTCCCATCCTCTGCATGATATGGTGCCCTTGAATCCACAGTTTATGCCATTGATTACGTTGCCAGTTCAGGTTATTATTTTAATGAATTCTTTAGCCTGTTATGAGACTTGAACTCATAAGCACCCCATGTATGGTGACAGGCAAAAAAAAGGGGTGGGGAGAGTCCAGCACCACGCTTGGAACTCTCCCCTAGTGGTTCTTATTCAGATACCACATGGACGGTAACAGGATTGGATTTCCTGCCAGAGTGGGCAAAGAACACAATCATAAAAGGCAAGATAAACACGAGTATGCCATGTCTAAAGAAATATTATGAGGTGATATGCACAAAAATAGATGGAATACATCCTAATGAGATGGCACATGTCTCTTGTGGGAGCTGTCCTTGTCCTACTCAGTTGCTATATGGAGTTGTACACTATCATGCTTCAAATGGAATCATTGTGACTGGCAACAAAGAGCAAAATAAAATTTACATGAAGTGTACCAAGTGTCAGTACAGTCCCCCCACTACTACCACAAACACAGATGCGTTGGTGGAAATACTACAGGGTTCAGAAACAAGCAGAATTCCCTGGGTGGTGATTACAGAAGAAACATGCAATATGGTGATGAAGCTAAGCAAAGGAACAGTGATTACTAGAAAACACCCTTTACAAGGTACCTATTTGACGATTCACGATCTATACCTGCCCTATTAGTAGAGAGATAGAGAGAGAGAGAGAGAGGGATAGTGGTGGTGGTGTGTATGAACATGCATACAAGGGTTAAGATTTTAGGTCAGCCTGGTTATAACCAATTTATTCATATAACACTATTATTTTGTATGGGTTAATAATAATAGAATGGTTATGAGTTATAGACAGAACTCACCTGTATTATGTGGAAATCTCTAACACTTAAATATGTGACAGGGGAAGATGATGCATCACAAGCAAGGGAAGTCAAGCCCAAGTCTGGCTAAAAAAGTGGATATCTCTATTATCCAAGACACAACAGTTTTCTTTTTCATTTTGTTTGTCAGGCCCAAGTCTAAAATGACAAGGCCTTTTTCCCCTCTTGTTTGTGATGGTGAAGAATGAAAACAGTTTATTTGATGGTCACTAGTGTAGTAATCACTGAAATAAATGACAGTATCTGAGTTAACCAGAATAACACCCTAATATACCTAAATCTATACATGGCAGCTTTGCTTAGTGTGAGTAGGACTAATTTCAATTTCAAGAGGTGTTTAGTCTCTCCATCACTAAAAAGTTGTTCAGAAATTTGAGTGACATTCCATGTAGATTCGTATAATAGAGCGGTCATGAATAGATAGGATGGAAACCACCCCCATACATGTGAATTATCTAGCTCCAGCACAATGTGCAACATATTAGACTGGAAACAAACCACACTCATCCATATGGAGAATCGAATAAGACCGGAAACTAGATGGATCACACAAGAATACCCAAACCGGGTTACCACATGATGAGACATATAGATTGGATGCTGATCAGATTTCCCTCCAGAAACCACCTGGAACACTCCATGGTGGATGCTAGCATAAAAAGCAAGTATGAAAAATTGGATTGCATTGGTAATATTCCCCCATAACGAGTTAGACGCTGGAATCTCTTTGTTTAGACTTGGTATTATGGTTGGTTCGTGAGTATCCTGGAATACAAGCGGGATGGAAGGAATGCTGGTAATCATGCTCACATAAAATGCTGATATGCCTAACAATAATACTATCAGTACTGTGCTAGGCCGTTGAGGAAGAGTCTGGCATAATACACAGTAAGCTGGTGCTATAGAGCATATGATTCCTTTATCCCCCATGAATGTTTTGGATATACACAGCATAAACGAAAGTGAAAAAAACATGCTAAAGTATAATTGGAGTATAGAATTAAAGCTCCCTAATGATACTGGTACTATATCCTTTCTATTGCAAGCAGACCAAGCAGAGAACACGGATCCAAATAGATATCCAAGGAGAAGCATGATACAAGTAAGGAATCTATCTAGAGGAGTATACACTATGGCCATGAGAACAGGAATGGACTTCCCTGTAACGAGCTCTCCACACAAATATAATATGTCTGTTGGTAAGTGCCTAAACATGATTATATATTATGGTAGTATACTCTGGATTCATATAGTTTATACTCTATTTCTTTTGTATACGTATACTGGTATATAGTATTTCGAAACATTTTTTTTCTGGCATGGGTATGACAGGTATGGCAGGTATGGCAGGTATGGCAGGATGGCAGGTTCGCCCAACTCCAGTAATATTTGTCCAAAAGTGTAGCGAGTTTACAACCTGCAATACCTGCCATACCTGCCACACTTTTTTCAGACACACCTTTTCATTTTTATATAATTTTTTATAAATATTAATAAATATTAATAAATAATAATAAATAAATATAATGTTTAATAAATATTTATAATTATTTCTCTAGCAATCTCGCAACTTTTCGAAAGTGTCCCGTGTGGCAGGTTGACGGGACACCTGCCACAACCTGCCATACCAGAAATGATTGTAATTATAACGGCTAGTTTTTTATATGTTCTATCCAATATATGTAAATCAGCATAATTGCTCGGTTATCCCCACCCTGTTTCACACACAAAGTATATAATTATGGTGTAGGATAGGAAAAGAAAAAGTATTAAGAATGACTCGAATTGGGATAAAAGTGATAAAAAACACAGTGATTATCATTTGATGTCATCTTCTCCATCCACACCAGTAGCAGGCTCAAAGCGACCACGCGAAGACACAGGGGTACCTGCTGTTGACCTCAAGGAGCTTATAGTGAGAACAGAAGGACCAGTAGACCAATCTGATGCCATGATTGTAAAAATATCCAAACCAGAAGAAAATGAAGAGTGTATTATCACCATGGAGAGCATGTCAAGTTATAAACTAGAATTTCTTGAATCAGACTCATCTGTTTTCGAGGATCTCCCAGAGTTTCGCAAAGCAAGCTTACCCTGTGGACATTCCTTTCATGCTCTGGCGTTGCTCTATCACTTTGCCAGGAATAGCATGGCATGTCCCTGCTGTAGAGAGGGTTCTGAGGCTGTTATGGATCTGGCCTGTATCCCAGATCATCTCAGAAGGCAATTTTCAGCACAGGTGAGAAAGCAAAAGGAGGCTGATACTCGCGACTCCATGGCCGACAGCATGACCACCATCGCGTATATCCTGGAGCAGGAGGTGAATCACAATCTTGGCGATTTCTTGCTCCATCATAGAGTGTTTGTAACTGTGTATTTCTATGAAACCATGGACAGTATCCGACCCTTCATAATCTCGGAGCTTCCTTTATATTGCGTCGAGACACAGGGGCCTTTACGATTCGAATCATTGGTATCCTCTATTAGGCATATACACACCAATTTGAACATGGTAGGGATTGATTCCCAGGCCGTGGAAATGGTGGTTGGAACCAGGTCTCTCTTCGACGGAGTGGTGGCATTATACAGGACAGAAAAATTCAAATTTTTAACTTCAGGGAACCAGCGAGTGCATGGCACTATTCCAATGGAAGGAACAAGTCTCTCTCTCCGTTTATCAAGTGCCTACAACAAGCCTAAACTAGAGGGGCTAACATGGGAGATTTCAAAGACAGCCTTTATGCAATTGCTGATTCGAGGGACATTCACGAATATCCACGGGATTTAGGCCGGGCTTGGAACTGATAGCCTTGTTCTGGCTATAAACAAGGACTATGATATGCTGATCTTTAGGCTGGCTTTGGCTGCATCCTTGGGATAGGAAGGAATGCTTGTATTTTAATCACTTGATCCATGGAATTGCTTGACTCTGTTTCAAATATGACATCCTCTTCCCTGGCATTGACAGAGGCTGCCAGATGTTTCCTGATTCCTTTTTGAGATCCAATAAACTGTGCCTTTGTCATGCTAAAATCCACTGGGTGATATTCCACACATTCCTCGTCTGATACACATACACAAGAGGACAATGACTTCTCTCCTGATAGACTTTTCATGTTAGAAGGACATGGATATCTAAGCCCACCGTGACAGTAAAACCCTATTTCACACGTGGTACAGGTAGCATCAAGAGGGTTGGCTCGATAATACCCGTCGCCACATATGTCCCCCCCCATAGAAATTGGAATGGAATCCATCCACACAACAAACCATATAAAGAGAATAACTTCCTTCATATGGAGTGTAAATGACAATTATCCATAAATACCCAAAATATCATATAGGGGTATTAAACAACAATACTATGGGGAATCAAAAGATGACTCGTGTAAACAAGAGGCCAATATGGCTCGTGTTATGTTTGGTGTTTGTTGCTAGTTGTGCAGGGTCAGCAATGGGAGGAGTGTTTTCGAATCAGAATTTGCATAATTATGACTTGATTGTATTTGTTTTAGTAATGTCGTTTATTAATGTCTTCCAGTCTATGTTGGGTATAAATCTGTTCCTATACATTGAAGAAACACATAATGTGCATATAGCAGAATAATACTAATGTATGTACTATTCAGAGACTTGAAAACCCATTTTGTTATATAAAACTATTGATAGATCCCTTGATGCCTCATGTCAAGCGATCGGTGGGATGGATTCCAAGCTATTATTGTTCTGGTTTGCTTACTAGAACTATTCAATTTTATATCATTTTTACTTGCGTTTGAGATTAATAATATGGACATGATATCAGATACTCTTTTTGACAAAAAACCATATGCAATTCTACTGGATATCTTCATGTCTTTTCGTTTGGTATTCGGATCCATGTTTTTCTATAGATTTAGAAGAGAGGCATTTTATTACTTTATCGTAGGTAATATTGGTATTTTCCTTGCTCTCTTCGGGTGGTACTGGCTCTCCACCCATATGATGGCTCCTGATCACTATATTGGAGTGGGATTATTCTGTTCTGGAACAATTGTCTACTCTTTCATCCTATTGCGACTGTCTCGCTACATTAATGCACCGCCAAGACCAGCGCACGATATCCTGGAATGGATGCTGATAACCACCACTTTTATGATTGGAATTGTCTTTTTGAGTTTATGGATTTCGTCTAACAAGATGTCTTATGTGCCAGAACATCTGACATACATTTTTCATTTGTTATTCTATATGTTTTTCATGTCATATAACACCCCAAATCCATTCAAGGTCATAACATGTTTTGATGATGTAAATATCCCTGAACAATGCACTTCACTGGTATAGGACCCGTAATGGTCAAAAAGTCTCGGAGATTTCGGACCCTTTTTGGAGATTTCGGATCATTTTCGGGGATTTCGGATCATTTTCGGAGATATTGGAAATCTTTCGGAAATCTCGGACCCCTTCGGAGATTTCGGACCCTTTTGGAGATTTCGGATCATTTTCGGGGATTTCGGAACCTTTTCGTAAATCTCGGAAATCTTTCGGAAATCTCGGACCCCTTCGGAGATTTCGGAGTCATTTCGGGTGGGGGTGTATTTTTTTTCGGAGGAGTTCGGAGGTGTGGTTCCGAGGGGGGCTAATTTTCGGACCAGAGTCTTCTTTATAAAGAATTCACTCAAAAAAAATCCACCTATTCCCCCCGTGTGCCACGCATGTTCCTGTGGGTCCCGTCTGCTTCCATGATGTGATTTTTCCTTGACTTTTCCTTTTCTGTTCTCTTTTTCTGATATGATTCGCGACTCCGCAGGAACTCCTACTTCGTCCAAACCGAGGCTTTCCAGCTCTTCAACCAGTGGGGCGGGTATGGGCTCCCACCTAAGCGTAAGCTTGACGATGTTGACCATGCTCTCCCAAAGTCTAAATTTGCAAGGAGCATTTTAACTCCCAATCCATGGTTGGATCGCATTACCATTAAGAGCGATAAGGTTTATCTCAATGGCTTGATCAGATTGTTTTATGATGGAAAAGAACAATTTTCCATGTTGGATTCGGATTTTCGCAAGTTTTATGATTTGGAGTCTAATGAGGCTATCGAGTTTACCAATGCATTCTTTGATCAAGAGCAAGATAAGGATTATATCATGGTGTTTCTAGAGAAGCTCAAGCGTATGCTTAAAAACGTATGCAGCGACGAACGAGGTTTGAATGAAATCAATCAATTGCTGGGACTGGATGAGTTTGAAAAGTCAATGGCAAAGGGTCCTATTGACGCTCATGTTATGATGGAGATGATTATTGGGATCTTTTATTATGTTTACAAAATGGTGATTGCTACAATTGACCATGATTTACCTGAAACTCTTGGAGACATTTCTGAGATTCGACCGGGAATGACGATACTCATCAGCAGAATTTTGGTATGTATCAAAATTTGTTTATTGTTTTTAGTTTTTTAGTACTAATCCATCATCACGTGAGCAGAACGGGATCTCTGTCGCGTGGATTCATTATGCTAATTCTGGACTCATTGAGTTGGTGGAGGAGCATCCTGACGATCTCAGGTCTCAAATTGAAGAGGTGACTAGAGAGCTGCTTATGGAATATACAGACAATCGGGAACACACCAAGGTATGCATGTTTTCATTTTAAACATAAGTATCTTCTTTGTAGTTGATATATGATGTATGATTACTTTAGGATTGTCTGGATATTACCATTCAGTATATCCGTGAAGTATTCTCTCTTACCTGGGAAGTGTTTGATGGCAATTTTATGAACTTGGAGACATGCAAATTTATTGTTGATTCAATGATGATCCTTAAGCTTACCTCAGAAGATGGAGTATATTCCATAGATCCAGTTGATATGCCAGGTCTTGATATGCATTTTTTTATTTTGTTGATTGAATTCATTTTGATAATATATTATCCACTAATATTTATTTTATTCGTCAGAAACACTGGATTATGATCATAAACGCCTGGTTTATCTCCAAAACCGATTGAAGATTGTTGCATCCATTCTGTTGGAATGTAAAAAGCTTACCAACAAGTCGCATGCTAACATTACAGAAACAGTAATGGAGATGTTGGCCCAAGACGACGACTTGATCCTTGATGAGGTATGATACTCTTTATTGTTACCATAATGTTGTTGTTGTCACGAAATGTAACTGTATTTGCTATAACAGATTGATTATACTTCTCCCGAGTTTAAAACTGCAATGAAAGAGATTGGAGATGCTATTATCACATACATGAGTCCTCGTTACGTTTACAATGGGGCGATGGTGGGAGGGATTCAATCCGAAAAATTGCGTGAACTCATCTATCATGAGGTATGTTACCGTATAAAAAACATTTTTATATTATTATTTGATTCATTTTTTAACTCCTATAGGTGTACAACGATCAGACGATCAAAAAGTTTCTCGAACACCACATGTTTATGTTTCTGACATGCTATCGGACCCTCATCAATGAATTGGTCTGGACGGGAATAAGTTACCCATCTCCCGACCCTGCAAGCACCGAGTATGCCGGGAGCCCCTCGAATGAAGTCGTGGAGGAGCTCACCAGGACTACTTCTGGTGAAGTTTGAACCTCTTTTTGTGTTGGGTTTTATTTGAGGGTTTACATTTTTCTACAATACTTGTCTTTACACCTGAATCCTCTCAACAGAGGAGAAAAAAATGAACGTTTTGTGTGGAGTGAATGGATGATGTGTATTAAGAGTAGAATAGAATGTCTCTAGTCATTGATTTTGGTTTGCATCCAATGGTTGCCCCAATTCCGATTCCTGTGTTTACACCATATTTTCAACCATGTATGTATATTGGTCCGTTATACCCCAATTCGGAATTGCCATGTCCATTCATGTGGGTGCCAAATTTTACTTATTGGAATTCTAGAGCATGGATGGAAAATGTAGGAATTCCTAATTTTCAGAGGTATCAAAAGTTGATTGGAAATCCAGTAAAGAGCTGGGCACTCTGTGACACCATCTGGACCCCAACCGTTCAAGACACATTTCCTCCTGATCCTCTTTTAGTTCATTCATGGAGACCCATGGAAGACGATTCCATATTGATGGATGTCTTCAAAACACGCCAAGAATCCACTGAATTGAATAATAATGAATAAAACTTGTTATACCAGAATTTAAGTGTCTTGATTTTTTTCTTTATCATGTTATGTTGGTATTATTTGTGTCTATTATTATTATTATTGCCCTTTATCATGGGAGAACTTCCCCCGTTTAAAGCCCCTACTGATATAGTATATGGAAGAACCACTTATAGTTGTGATATTTCCAAGGCTGTTTATAAATTTGATTGTATCAGAGGATCAGTTCAGATAGCGCAAATTAAAGGGGGGTTATACATTGACGGAGGGACTTCATGGTATTTTATTTTGTATAATTACTTATTTTTCCCGTTTCCTATTATAATATCATTTTCTTTTTGCTTTTCAAGCGGGGACATTTTAAGTCCAGGTACCATAAAGTGGGGTAAATGGAATGGAGATCATTTTATGTCAAGCACCAGTTGGCATGTTGCCCCTTTAGTGAATGCTACTGATACAGGCAAGTCTAATTGAGTACAATCTATATACAATAATAAATATTTAATTTTGTCCTCCCAGATCCATATTGGAAACGACTTCGATCTGGTTGTACAGATACACATATCCCTTATGATGGTTGCTTTGAGCCTGTACAAACCTGTGTATTAACAGTTATTCCACAAGTAACCTGCAGTGTAGGATCTGTATATTTTGACGCAAAACAAGCAGTAACCTCTGTCTGTACGTATTGTCTTCAAAATGAGTGTGTAACATCGTGTAAATATGGAGAATTTTCGACGTCTTATTCGACGCGTGATGCCTATAATGATATGGCAAATACTAAGACTACATGTCTGCCATGTTCACCTGGGACCTGGATGACATGTACCCATAAAGAATCATGCACTTGGACTCTACCAGAGAAACCACCTGCCATACTCAATTTAGGACCTGATGTTTACCCATTGCTTGATGGTCCTGTAGCATCGTGTTATCTATGTGCTATTGCAGGGAATACCTTACATTATGCATACAAGGATAGTCCTCTCTATTCCTTGGTGGATAGTAGCAAAGAATGGTCATGTCCTGGTAAATAATTTGCCAGTTTGACTCAATATATGATGCTAATTTTTCTTTAAAACAGGAGGGATCCTGCCACCGAGGAACTGCGCGAGCAACCGGATGCACAGCGAGGACTACTCCAGCTGCGTCTGCCACGACGGATTCTACGACGTGGAAGGGATCTGCACATCATGTCCAGCCGGTTTCATGTGAGTTTTAACATATACACATTACAAAAGGTCACGGGCTCGGTCACATGGGGCTATCCATGACAGGTATGGCAGGTATGGCAGGTATGGCAGGATGGCAGGTTCGCCAAACTCCAGTAATATTTGGCCAAAAGTGTAGCGAGTTTACAACCTGCAATACCTGCCATACCTGCCACACTTTTTTCAGACTCAACTTTTCATTTTTATATAATTTTTTATAAATATTTATAATGTTTAATAAATATTAATAAATAATTATATTGTTTAATAATTATCTCCTGCAATCTCCCAGTCATTTTCGCAACTTTTCGAAAGTGTCCCGTGTGGCAGGTTGGCGGGACACCTGCCATAACCTGCCATACCAGGGATATTTGTAATTATAACGGCTAGTTTTTTATATATTCTATCCAATATATGTAATTCGACATAATTACTTCCGCATTAGTAAACTTGAATATTCCTCTCTCTCTCACAGACAGACTAAGTATATGGTGGGATGGGATCGGACAGGTGTGTAGGAGGAACTAGAATCCCCTGCCCAATCCATTATTACCAAGATCTAGTCCAAGCTACAAGCTGCAAGCCATGCACCATAACAGGGGATGAGACTGGAATGTCCTCTGTAAACTGCGGGAGTGGTAAACTCCTTTCCTGGTGTGATCCCGCAGTCCCTGGATCTCAGTCGAGCCCATTGGGAGATAATTGTTTGCCTTGTAAGCAATGCATTCGATCCTACATAGAAATCACTGCTGATCAACAGAATTGTTACAAAAGTTAAAAATTATATAAACCTGTTATTTTTCTTGATAATAAACCATGGGGATGGAATTATTTGCGTTTTCATTCGCCATTTCATTAGTTTCCTTTTTTGTAGCCACTGTAATTGTAGAGGTTGTTATGTGCATATTCATGCCCTCACCTCCTTGGAAGAAATCAGCTGCTCAACAGGTTTTTGTGAGTCTTCTGGGAATGATCTTTAGTTTTTTCTCGTGTATCGCCCTTGTGGTTATCAGGGCATTCACTTCTCTTTTGCGTTGGTGGCTGTTGTTGTTTCTGTTATTTACCGGTTTTTCCTGCATCTATGTAACCTATACAGAATATCCCTCCTTATGGGTCGGTTTCATCGAGTTTTACAATTTCAATCTAGGCCCCTATATTCAACAGAGGCTGATATTGCCACTGAATATTCTGGATTTATTCTTCAAAGGAGTGGTTCCGCTCTGGGACAGCTTTTGGTGGTTTTTCAAAGCCTTGTCTGCGCAAGGTTTATTCCCCATTCTCGTGAATGAGCTCAAGACAGTCATGGACATATCGATGGCGTTTATTCAATTTCTTCGTCATCTCATGGAGGCCCTGTTTTCATTTGGGACATCTTTTTTATGCACTGGATCAGCCTGTCTTTATCCAGAAAGCAGGGTATTGGATCTTTTGACATGCCTGGGAGACGTGCGACAGTTGGTCACCCACGGGTTAAAGCTCATCCAAGTCATTTGTGGAACACTCGCGGCTCCATTTGACATCATAACATTTCCTTTACTAGACCCAAACTTCGCCTCTTTTATCCACAATACTGTCAATGGAGTGATTCATTTATTTTTCGTACTACCTCAAGTCACTGTAGAGCGATGCCAGCTAAAAACGGGGGATAGTTTCAGTATTCTCCTCTGTACCCCCGACTTCTCTCCAGTGTTTCACTTTTTCTTGGCTGGTATGAACTCATTAGGCCTTACAGTGGACAATTGGTTGAATATGGCGTTTGTGATCATCCAACAGCTGGTGGTCGGCAGGCCCATGGCCTGTTCCTCTGTAGATACAGGGATGATTCCAGATATTGTCAAAAACACCCCGTTATTTGCTGGTCTCCCCACAGTGGTGGTAGGGTTGACAGACTGGTTATACGCGGTTACAGACGGGAAAAACGCCATGTATATGGGGAGTTCAGATGCAGATACCAAGATCCAGGCCTGGCCCTATGCTATGGACATAAGCCTTGGAGTAGCCGCTGTGACATATTCCAACACCCATGATCTGGATGTGAGCGCATTATCAGAAGGGAAAACGTCTGGATCCATGCAAACTACCAGTATGATGGCCTGTAATTGCAGCGATACGTCCGATGGAATTAAGATTTTATGTGCTATACTCCCTATGACTGGTAAGCATCCAGTTCTATTTTGGTTTGTGATATGATAGGATGGTTCTGATCTCTCCTATTGATTTTTTTGCAGGGATTCCCTCATTATCAGATTATCCCAATTATTTACTGGAAATATTCTTCCCTGATGAAATCACCCCTACGCAACTGGTATGCGCAGGTATAGACCTCTATGTAAAATCAGTTCGCTGGCCATTCACGAGATATGAGGCGCAATCATCACAGACAGGAACAGACTGTATCACTAGGGGGACATGCAGGGAAGTGGATGCTACAGTCTGGTTGGTCCCAAGATGTGGTCAGGATCAAAATCTCAATGACGAAAAAGCTTGTATCTCTACAGCTCCCTGTACGCCGTTTTGTATGGCCGCAAGGAGTTCTGGAAGCGGGAATAACAATCTGGTATTCACCAGCGATTCCAGGTGGAGGGACGGGTATACTCTATTGCAACGAGATTGCACCATATCCACAGCCACTCCAAACACAGTGCAATCTCGCATGGGAAGTAGTGGGTCTATCAGCTACAGTTCCTCTACCTCTTCTATCTTTTCGTATACACATACCCCACAGGAATGCACCAGGGCCACAAGAGTTACCAGCATTGTCAATAAGCCATCGAGGATGAATGGAAACGTCTTGATAACAGGCCAACCTTTTGTGATTGCAGGGGATACCATCTTCACTGAGCAGGATATCGGGGGAGGAGCCTGGAGCGTCCAAGTAGAACGGCTAGGAGGAGACGAGATGAATGTGTTTAGTTTAAGCACAATCAACCAGGCACTTCCAGCGGAGCCCAAGTCGTTGGTTCCTATGGAAGAGTCTGAATTTACAGATCAGACTCGATTGCTCATTCCCTATAGTTTCCAGACGAATAGGATGGTTTCAACGTCTTCCAGAAACTACGTGTTTTACGCCAGCAATCCAGACATGGAAGTGTTTAGTGCCTATTTTGAATACTGTAGCAGATCTCCCAACTCGGATAACCTGGGGAGGTTTGGGTTGTTAATCAAGTCAAGCTATGGTCCTATCAGGATTTACCGTGTGAGCGCCTACAGGAGATGCGGGGCCTATTCCTGCGGGCCAGATCTTGTAAAGAGTCAGACCATACCAGGTTTCGTCGAGGATTTTTCCAGGAATTGCAAACAGACATTTACAGTGAGAATTTCAGCGATGGAATATCTCAACGAGGAAAACATAGCAGTGACTCTTTTCGTGAGCAACGTGACCCAGTATATTTCCAGTACAGGGGATTGGAATGGAGTCTACAAGACTGTATGGCTCAATCCGTCTACCATGAATGTGCAGGACAGCATCTGGCAGACGCAGATTCCCAGCACTGCAACTAGTCAGCTATGTCCGTCGATCCAGAGGATGCCTAGGATGGGAACGTTTTTAGCAGAAGCAGTGAACTCTGTGCTATTTGGGATCAAGTTTGTACTATTTTCCATCGTCTACACTCCAGGGATGGTCAAGGTATGGACATCAGGAAATGGGCTCTGTCCAGTGGTACCAGGAGGGACTTATTATCACTTAGTATTAGCCAATTGCGGCAACGATTTGTATTCGTTAGACGATTTCTTTGACAGCCTCGAGGATGCAGCCTCTGTCTTTTGGTACAGTCTCTCAGCGGTAGGGGACATCATCACACCCAAAAATATGGATTTTGCAAGCCCTATCAAGGATGTTTTGGATGGCATGAGTCAGTACGGGGAGGGAACCATCGACATCTGGACCCAGCGAGCCTCTGTGCAGACATTAACCAATCTTCCCATATCAAGTGAGTTAACTAGCTTATGGGGTTTTATCCGTGGAGGAGGCGCGCCCATCCAAGGCCTATCCCACGCAACTTTAGGTTTTACAGCGTGGAGTCGTTATTGTTACAAGTGCAGCATGGAAATCGCTATGGCCTTGGTACGTGATTATCTAGCAGGGACGGAGTTAACGTTTGATTTCGTGTGGACAAGGATGTGGGGGCTTGTGTATGACTTGCAGGAATATTATTCTGATACAGTAAACAGCAAATCCAAGCTGTCCTGTGCTGGTCTTAGGCTCATGTTTGGGGGTTCTAATCCATGGGCTGATGTCATTTATTATCAATGTATGAGCGGGTCAGAACTAGCTCATGATATGATTGGATTCATCCTCACCATTTTCGTGGATGCGCCAATGATCAAATGTGTCTGCAAGGATGCAGCTGGAGTGGATCCAGCCACTTATGTAACTGACGTTTGTGCTCCAAGGATGCCACTCTCTCTCAGGCCAAAGCTTTACATGATAGCGAATCAGATACGAGGAATGTCTACATCTTCTTTTTCAAATCTTCAATGCGCTAAAGTGGTGGACATGACAAAACAGATGATTTCCTCGAGCTTTGATGGTTGGTTTCAAAATCAGCTATCATCCCTTGACGCCTTGGGGGATTCCATTAATTATTTTATGGATATTACTGATTCGCAATCAGGGAAATGCCTGGATTTTCAACATGACCCTCACGTGGTGGTCCTCGTTCCATGGCCTGTAGATTATTTTCAGCGATGTGCCAAGACCAGTCTATGCAAAAGTTTATGTGCAGCAGAATGGGAGCAATTCCAGTCGGTGTTGAGTCCTCCTGTACCACTCCAGAGCATGACAATAGCTACAGAGAGCCTGTTCTTTCCAGGTCAGCTGGATACATCTCTCATGTTGAACAACGTGACTGCATCCACAGAAATCAGTCCCTTGGGAGTCTGCACAAGCAGGCCAAGCACTGTTCCCACAGATTTCAGTTTAGCCTTGGCAGAATTTGCAGACAATCAGATCAGCGTTCAGGTCTGGTGTGTGCCCCAGATGGCCAGCGCAAGCGTTTACAGGGTATTTACACAGGGGTTTACCAGTCCTACCCTACCAGGGACGTTATTATCAATCAAATTTGGGGACAACTCAGGGACATGGCTGGTTATCATGGTTCAGACAGGAGGAGAGGCATCACAGGCTATTTTTGTGGTGGATCAGTCTGGATTGACCCCAGTACCCTCCATTGACTCCCATATCCCCTATGGAAATTACTTTGTTCGAATAGGCAACCTCTGGTACGCTCCCCTCTATTTCCTCTCGACCTCCCATAAAAAAGACTATGTACAGAGATCTGAGGAGAGAAATTATATCGACTTACATATAGTGGAGAAAATATATAAAAAAATAGCCGTTATAATTACAATTTATAATTGTACTTCTAGTAGTGGCAGGTTGTGGCAGGTGTCCCGCCAACCTGCCACACGGGACACTTTCGAAAGGTTGCTAGTTTGCTAGTGAAATAATTATAAATAATTATAAATAATTATAAATAATTATAAATATTTATTAAATATTATAATTATTTATAAAAATATATAAAAAAATGAAAGGTTGAGGTTGGAAAAAGTGTGGCAGGTATGGCAGGTATTGCAGGTTGTAAACTCGCTACACTTTTGGACAAATATTACCGGAGTTTGGCGAACCTGCCATCCTGCCATACCTGCCATACCTGCCATACCTGTCATAAAGATTGATCACGTCCCCTTACATTTTTAATTATATACTAACTAGTACTTCCCGCAGGCTGATTGAGGGTTGTATTGTATTAGATGTTATTACCAGGCATTTTGAAGGAGTTGCATCACCGTCTAGTGTGGCTGGGATATTCCATGTATTTCTAGAACCTCTAGCATCAGGAAGGGTAAATGCATCCCTAGGGAATCAATGGAGGGGAACAAATGTAGATCTTGTTCAATTTGGAGGAGGCCAGTATTGGTATACCTGTTTTATGGACAGGCAGTATTATTTTATTCCATCTATTGCAGGGTTTCCAATGTACAGAGCCAGGTTTGAGCATGCAGCAGGAGTCTATCTAACTCAGTCCAGATTGGTTATGATGAGTCCTGTGGATACATCCAGTTTGCATGGAGTCGTCCTGTGTTCCTACAGCATGGGTCTGGATTATATTTTTGCTACCAGTGCTACAGGATGGGACTGGTTACATCAAGTGAGGCTAGGCACAGGAGGGATTCAAGGAGTTTTCAATTCAGCGCCTATTCACGTGGCAGTGGGGATTCAAGGAAACTGCAACGAGCAGAGCTGTGAAGGCTGCCAGGATGTTCCTACCCAGAGGCTTTGTCTGGCATACAATAAATGTGCGCTAATGAAATGTGTGGGTACAGCAGTGAACCAAAAGAAGCCCTTGTGTGGAGTTGGAGCCTTGTTAAAGACGTATGGATCCATGGCATTACAAGGGATACGAGGAGGCTGGACAATTTTTTCAGAGATGCTGGGTCTCTCTCTGGAGCTCAAGTTGTTAAGTGTAACGGAAGTAACGCTCCTGTGGCCAGAGGATTCATTTCTCTGTCATGTCTGTCAAGCCAAGGACTCAAGCGCGCATTTCTTTTCGTTATTGACATCTATCGTGAACAGCGCATTACAGGGCAGCCATGCAAATATAGGATTCATGTATGGAGGGGCCAGCAATGTGGACACCAATGCGGATGCAGCCTTGACAATATCTTCTACAGCTATGAACATGTTTATGCACCAAATGAGTCTATTCCCTCTGTATGGATTAGTAGCTTCTCATCAGATCATGATGTGCCAGAGCATTGGTATGATTGGGGTGCTAGATGCAACTGGATTCAGCATATCGCTTCAGCCTGCTGACCAGAGCTCGGCATCAGATATAATTTCAGGTGATTATGGTGGCTATTTTTTTGTATGTGTATGGTAGTTTTCTAATGATTTCTTGTTCTTTACCAGGGAAATGCATGACAGTAGGGGCTCAAGTAATGATGCAGTCACCCCAAGAGAATCCAGGGGGGTTATCTTATACGATAGCTTCATCAATTACAAATGTATTCAAGGAGATGCTCTTGAAACGGATTGAGCCCTTTATGCATGTTTTGGATGCTAGTATCACCTATCTGATTGGAGTAGTGCATTCCTTGGGAGTCTTGATCATGTCGCAAAGTATGGCCAAGTGCAATCCACCGGATTTTTACCTGAATGATATCATAAACTGTGCCTGTGATGACCAGCGGCTATCTATTCCACAAGTCAGAAAGGACGAATCTATCGCGGAGTCAGCCTTTTGGTGTTCTGGAGTATTGTCGATGACAGATAGCAATAACAATCCATATTATGTGTATAATCCTTATAGTTATTCGGATATACAGGCTCTCTCCAATGGGTTACAAGACTATGTGGATTGTGTCAGCGGGGGGTCTAATGGATACCAGTGTACGGTGCCATCCAACAAGTTTTTTTCCGAGCAAGGGGTTAGTATACTCAACATCTTGGTAAAATGCAGGGAAAATTACATGAACAATCGATGGGATCCATCTGCCTATATGTTATTCGATAGGAACCAACATCATTTACTCAAGCTGAGCACATTGATACCAGTCCCCCTAGTGGATGCCTGTGGCGTGAGTCTATGCATGAGCGGGGATTCAAACAGCGGCTCGTTGGTGGCTGGATGTCTAGAGGAATATCTATTATGCAAAGGCCTGAGTGAAGCAGCATACTGGGCATATGAAAGGGCCTCTGACCCTTCTCCTGAATACACTGACGGCTGCCTTGCGTTTTCAGGGCCAGCCATGAAAGGATTCACGCAATTTCAGCAGTGCGTGGATGGGCCTCATATGGGAAATTGTTCCATTCCAGCTCACTGCTGGAGTCCGTCTTCCCCTAACAGCGTACCAGTCTGTGAGTCTCATCGACTTCTATCGCATGGGATCAACAGAGACGGGTTGGTCCAGAGGCTTTATTCAGAGGCCAATGCCAAGGTGATGCAAGCAGTAACCGCAGCCTTACAGGCGGCATCTCCAGTGAATATTGAATTCTTCAGCGTGGAAGGGGATGTACTGCACCAGACTATGGATTGCATTTTCATGGGGCCTTATACACGCATGGATTACTGGCCAATGCCATATTGCCAAGCAGGGGAGGAGTGTCTGACGGGTCCATACTGGTCGAGGGATGATACAGGAGGGTCTACGAGAGGGGTGGATGCAAGCACTTGCAGTACAAGCTCCCATCTTCCCTATACCTGCGGAAGCCCTGCCCGGAAGGCGATCATGCGTTATCTAGTCCAAGACTTTTTGCCTTCCCGAGGGGGTCACGGGAACACGAATTCCTCCATCATCAGGGAGATTTTGAACCTGACATTGATGGAGATACGAAAGGACTGGGAGAATATACAGGGCTATGGGTGTTTATGTCTTGATTGGACCCGATCTCCTCTGTGCTGCAATCTAACCTCGCAACTTCTTCCGGCATCATTAAATAAAAACTTTACCACGTTACAAGCGGATACAGTATTGCAGGCATTAGAGGATGATTTTGGGGTCATGTATACCAAGGCTATTCAAGATTTTACTGTTTGGCAGGAGTATCTTGATCCAAAAGAAAGGGCCAAGTATGACTGGACACAATCTCGACGGGCAGAGGACGAGGCCCGGTTTCATCCGGTTCATCCAGTGCGGTCGTATACGAAGGGAGAAGCCATGACCCCTGTTATGGATAAGGACAGTTCGCTCTGGGATATATGTCACGCCTCACTGAAGCAGATATTTTTTACGTTGCCACATGATGACGCAGGGGTATTTTTCGACATCCTAGCGTATGACGGGAATGCAAGTCGTCTGGAGGAATATGTAAAAGCTTTTACAGAGCAGGCATTCTGGAAGAGTCCATTGTATCGCCATTATAGTCCCAGGCATACCCCATCTTTTAGTCAAATGTGCAGGCAATCAGAGCCAGTGTTGTCTCCAGAAGGCAAAATGGGCTATGATACCACCGTGCAAGCAGGCCATGTCATGATGGATGGAACGAGTCTACCATCGTGGCCAGTATTCGATTACAGACGATTTGGAATTGGTTACACCTCTTGTCTATGTGGTTGGTATTATAATCAAACAGGAACCTGTCTGGTCCCAACAGTAGATGATACATGTCAAAAAGTGTGCAGTTTGGTGGGATGTGTGAGCTGTATGTATAACAAGAATCAAGAAGCGGTTTTACTTGATAATTTCGATTCGTCATGGTACTGTCCTGAGGCGTTGATCTCTGCTCATTGGGGGGTCCAGGATCCTGCATCCACTGAAGCCTGGTTGTCCAATGCAACCAATCTGATGACCTCTAGCAGGGATCTTTTAAAATACGGAAGGGCTGGGTTGCGAATAGGGAGCTTATCCACAATCCAATCAGCAGCGTCACCTGGAATTAATCCAACACAGCGGGAAGTTCCAGTGGATTTCGGGGTATTATCAGGGTGCGACAATGTCACGCAAACTGGATGGAGCGACGATCTAACACAGGAGTTTTTGGATACACTGTTTCCAGCCGCGCATGGAGTAGAGGATTCAGGAGCTATAGTGTACTGTCTTAGGTATGTTATCGAGATAGCCCGGCTGCAGGTATTGAGTATGACCCTATTGGAAGGTTCACGCGAGTACGTAAAACAACGGGAATCCACTTCTTTATGGGGAAGAAGATGTGGATCTCAGCTACAGGTGATTCACATGTGTGTCAATCTGGACGTATTTCATCCCAAGGCAGTTACAAGCGTGAGTGGGAGAAACTGTCCACATTTTCAGCCAATCCAATCGAATGTGGCGTATAGCACACCAGAATGCCTGTTAAATGTAGGAGGAGTGTTTTACGACCCATGCCGATGCATATCCTGTACTGGAGATTCCTCGCTTGTGATTGATGTAGCCACGATTACCAAGAAGCATTGCGCGTTGCGGTTTGATCCTAGGACGATTGTGAATACTCAGGCTCCCATAGGGTGGTGGTCTCAGGGGATGCCAGATCTCACCTTGCTTCTATCAGATTCCTTTCGGAAACTTATACTGGAAGACTCAGATGCCACAGGAAACGTTAACGACGGTGGAAATTGGTGGGATTCAGAAGGGTATATGGCAGATACACGCACTTTTTGTGATATGGTGTTGGACTGGTGGCCAGATGACTGGATTTATCCTGTAGGATATCACGTTACCGTCCCATGCGACGCGAATGATACAGCATATCGATCGTTTATGCAAGCCTTCGCTGTGGATGAGTCGCAAGGAGGAGACCCTGTATTGGTGTATGAACACGATCTCTTGAGGGATAGTATGCTAGTGGATACCCATTTTGGGATAGGGGGGTTATGCAGGACTGTAAACTTTGGAATGCCTATGATGGGTACAAATACCATGCGCTATTGCACCTCAGTACCCCTGAATGGAACGGAAGACTTCACGATTCCAGTGAGCGGAGGACCTGATACGTCGACTTATTCAGGAGGGTGGTCTGATATGAAGTGTTCGACAAAAAGCGAGGATGTCCCTTGGCCTGATTTCTCGTATCATACAGGAAGATACGATTCAGCCCTTTATTCGGTGGGTACTGTGCCTAACATGCCAGATATAGACTCCACCACCTATCCTGCTAGCGGAGATGATATGTGGAATATAGGACCCTGGCAAGAGATTATGCTTGGGAATACCTGGCACAGATGCTCTGATTATGAGCTATTTTTGTGTACAGAGGACAAGCCTTGTCCAACTGGGTACATCTGCAGGGGCAGGATATGCAGCGATTCCACTGGGACGTCTTGTACCTCGAATGCAGCTTGCGGCGGAGGCACATGTCAGGGGGTATGCCTGGATAACAGCACCACCCAATGCATCATGCATGCAGACTGTCCCTCGGGTCTCATGTGTTCTGGGATAGGAACGTGTGTAACCCCTGTGATTGCCGTGCAGAACCAGCTGTTGAATGACAACATAAGCTTCCAGCTGTCTACTCGAGGCAATTGCGGATCCTCCATGAAAAACTTTTCGCTGTTAGGGGGCTCCTATTGGGCCTATATGTCACGTGATTTGCTGCATGCCCATGGGATGTGTTCCTTTGAGAATTGGTTCAAGTATACCCAGGTTACCACCAAGACGCCTTGTTCTGTACGGAATAATGATCGTTTTGATCTGGACCCAACCAAGTGCCCCCTGATAAATCTGGAATCCAGCACCCCAAATCAGAGCATGTGGTGGCAACAGGGGCAATCCAGACCAGATATGTTGTACATGCGCCCCACGAATTGCGATCGCGATTATGAGCGATTGGAAGGGTTCATGCAGTGTTCTCCTACCCCTGATTCTGCCTATATTATCACAGGGAGAAGCCAGAGTCATGATCTGATATTTGACCAGTATATCAAAATGAACACCAATGGGACAACTATTCCCTTGGCTGTCATGCCTTTCCTCAATGACAGTCGTTTTGGTTTTCTGGGAGTGGGCACTACGTTTGATACCATCGGGGATCTGGAAGGGGCTGGAGCCCATCCCTTTGTTTCATGTTCTACCCTAGGCCAGTGCTACGCCAGCCCATTTTTCGTGAATGGCGTAAAGACCAACAGAACTGTGGCTGCTCTTTACGGCGGGCGCAAGACATATCCTCCCAATAATGTGTTTAAATGTGGTGCATTCGGGATAGATCAAGGGAGCTATTGTCAACTGGATGATGATGTGTTGCCTCTCTATACCTATATGTGCAATCCTAATTTTATAATTAGAGAATGCACGTCACTGGTAAAGGATATCAATCGCTATTGTTTGAACATCAAATACACGTATCAGGCCTCTAACGTGGATAGAATTTCCAATCTCAATGGATTGCGCCAGCTCTTCTATATATTCCCAAGTTTTTCGGATGTAAACGGGTATCTATCGCTCACCACCTGCATGGATAAGATGTTTAGCGCGATACAAGCCAAAAGTACAGGGAATCCAGGGAAGGTCTCCAGTGGATTGTATTTTCCTTTCATGTTTGTGTTGTATGAATTCCCATTCGACTGGTTCTTTCAATGCATCATCATGAATGAATACCAAGTGGACGTGACAAGAAGGGAATCTCAGGATTGCATAGCCTATCAAAACAAGAATCTCTATCAAATTGAAAATTATCAATCGGTTTCCACCTCTGGAATGGACGATGCTCTCACCTATCTTCGGTTTGTGCGAGGAGGATATATGGCAACAGATCTGGACCTTTTTGACCAGTATAATCGAAATTTTACGAATAAAGAAGTGGATAGAGCAAGAGGAGTGGTACAGAAAAATTTATTCAATGATAATGTGGATAGAAGTTATCCCCAATGCTCCAAGAATATGATATGGCAAATAGGGGATTATGGTGAGGCATTGGATCTGATGCATCCGTATATTCCCTCATTGAGAGCTTTGATATGGAATTGGTATGATACCACCACCTGCGAGTCTGATTGGCAGATTGACATGATCAAGGCCCTTCCAAGCAGCCTAGGGATTACATCTGATAACTGGAAAGCTCAAGTCACTACCCCAGATCCCAGGAATCTTGTGCCACAAGATCCTTCAGTGACAAGTCTTCTGGATATTATATCTAATTTCATGAAAAAATCAGCAGGGATTCACGTAATACCCAGCATACCATCCATGGATCAGCGTCAGGGGTGCCTGATCTTCGAGACAATTCTCCCAGGATCCTATGATTATGGCTCAAATCCGTTTGACAGTCGACTTCAACCTACTCCCCAGACAAGCGGGTATGTGGTGGTTTCCATAAACGACGATACTGTGAATCATACTTGCGTCTTCAAGCCTCCCGATGATCCAGCATTTGCGAAATTATACAGGGACAACGTGAATATAGACTGCTTCAACGTGCCTATTGAAAGTACAACCTCCAAAAAAGACACTGTGATTCGATGCAATGGGATGCAGTGTTCCACTGTCCCGCTGGCATGGTTACGAGAAGGAATGTTTAATTGCAGGTTAGTTTTGTATGGTTGATTTTTTTGATACACCACGAAAGGCTAATGTGTGTGTTTCATCGCAGGTATATCGCAGATGGAGATATTATTCCCAAAGATTGCACGGAGACCTCGCATGGATGTGGAATCAGCGTATTGGATGCCATTTACAAGGCCATTTTAAATGCGTATGTCCCGCCTCCTCGAAACGTATTACAAGCGAAGCTCTTGCCTTGGTTTAGACCCGAAAATTCATGGGGGTTCCAGTCATTTGACCTGACAGCCGCCTTGAATTATGAGGGAAACATACAACCCAATCAGCAAAAATCTGTCATGTGCCAGATCAATACAGATGAGGCAAGCGCGTTAAAGTTTACATCCTGTCAAAATCCACATTACAAGGTGTTGAAGGATCACGTCTTGAAATATTACAAACACGATGGATCCGTGGTGATTCCAGCGGGGAGCCAATTGGAATGGAGCGTGGATAGGAATACACTGGAACAGGGGGTGATACTCGCCTATTCCAACCTGAATAGGCCCCTGAAGCAGACGTATACAGATGCATTGTTTGATGATGAGACGGTATGCAGCGGCCAGGTTACTGGAAATCAGAGGATATGCTGGAAACAGGCAGAAGGGAAGTTTACCTCGATTAATCCATGGCTTTTAGGGGAGTTTAACCCGTTCTCCGTGTGCGATGTGGATTATATGTCTCAATCCCAGGGAGGGGGAGAGTTCATCTATTCATTTTGTTCGTCTGGAAATCCAGTTTGCAGCTCGTTTAACGTGAATCCTATCCCTAATCAATGCAATAATCTCTATAGGCAACTGGTACCTACCCCTGGTGTGCCTAGAGTGGTAGAGAATTCCTATCTGGACTACAATCTGTGCCACCACACACTGGAAGAGGATGGACAGGGGTGTATTCAAGACCAAGGCCTTTTAGGTGGATATGATGGTCTTCCTGTAGGGGCTCCGTCTGATTCCCAGAATATGCTGTACAACACCAAATACTCTTCCCAGGGATATTCTGTGGCAAGCAACATGTATCTCAATAGCAAATGGGACATCCCAGGCGATTTTCTCAATGGGTTTTTTGACAACACCAACCCTCTCTGGTCAGGAAGCGAAGGCCCTTATGGTTTCTTGAAGATCAAGGATACAGATATTGGGGGGCATAGGATAGGTTTGGTGGTAACTCGCGCCAATCTCACATCTGACACGATAAGCAGCCTTTATGTGAGGAAGCTTCCATTCAATACCAACGAAAAGGATATTTTATTGAATTCAGTATATGCTGGATCCCGTCCAGTGAGCGATTGGGTGTCTAACCTTAAGTCTCAGATGATGGGAGATCATCAGGCAAACACTCGTCTTTACAGCAACCAGCTACATCAGAGTAGTCTTGGTCCCAGTTGTCCTCTGCAACGTTGGGCGTTTTATTCTGGCACATACTCGTCATTTTCTCCTTCTATTCCCTCCCCAAGGAGAACAGCTCATTTGTTCTGGAGGATCAATAACAACAAGATGGGTCACCCCAGCATGACACAGGTTTCAGATGGGAGATATCTCGGTGAATACAAGACATCTAATGGGTTTTGTGCATGCCCAGTCCTACCCGATATCCTGCAACCACAGTGTCTAGCAAAGATAGATAGTGGCAGGTGTTCCCTACTGGAAACTATCCAATCTCTTCAGGGTATGAATACCTGGTATGAGTCATTTGTTTATCCCCCATTCAATGATTTGGTTCGCCCAAGGGCATGCAAGATGCAACTGGATTGGCCCAATGTGAACAATTTGCTCAGAGATGGATCCTCGTTTGATGGAAAATGGGATCTTGCCTCCAGCCCTTCCAATCACGAATGCCACGTTTTGGACAGGCTAAGGCCTTTTAGGTACAAGTATACCAGCGTGACCACCTTGGGGGAATCAAGAGGAAATACAATTCAATCAGGGGCCTGTCGTACAGGTAGAATGGCCACTATATCTCCTACACTAGCGAAATCCAACCGGAGATGCATAAGGAGATCCCTCTCCAGCGATAATATGGTGGTGACTTGTGATAAAGATGATTCACTGCATGTTTTAACCAGAAAGACCCCGTTGACATCCAGCGATACAATTGCCAAGATGAAACAAGTGAGACGAAAATGCAGCCAGTGTTCTCGTCCTCCAAGTTTTCAAACAACGGGAGGGAAGCCAATACCTCCAGAGAGCAGCTTTGGGAAATTATTCTCTGTTAGCGCAGAACGTCTGTTGGCCAAGGATCTGAGGGATACTCTCTGTAATGTAACCGGGAAATGCCCTGCATTCAACCAATCTGCGTGGAAACGGGGTCAATTTATGAAAAATTACATGTATTATCCAGATAGACTCTTCATGAACCAACCTCCTTTGGAAGTCAAGAGCCCTTCCAGTATCAATGAGGATAGTTCTATGTGGAGCAAGACCAATTGGGTGTACTGCCCAACAGTTTCAACTTTGAAGAGTGGCCAAGGTTGTAAAGGCAGCATATCAAGATCTACCTGGGTAACAGCCAAGGCCCCAACATGTGCTGTTCTGGTGAGAAGCTTGAGCACACAAAATGGATCAGATCCTATGTCAAGAACTCATTTCTGTAATATAGATAACACTACAGATGCTGTTTGTAAGGCGGTGGCAGAAGCAAGAACTCTAGTGGTACAAGCCAATTGTATAGCCAGCGGGGACCCCACATGCCTCCCCAGTCCATTTGTGTATCACCCAGCGAGTTATGACAGGAGCAATAATGAGTGGATATATGATACTATAACTGGTTATTACAGGTAGACTGAATTGGAATAGGTTGTTTTTGTATGTATATGCTAATATTTTGTTATTTTTTTAGGAGGTTTAATACCAGTAGCTGTCCTAATTCTAGGGATCTATCCGCGTTAGAGGCATATAACAGGAAATATCAACAGTCATGTCCCGCTAATTCCGTATATGTAATAGAAGGGATTTTAAATATTTTACGTGTTATAGCAGATGATGTGGCATTACTGATTTCCACAATGTTATCCATGACTGTAAAGTTGCTGTCTCTATTGTTTACTCCAAATAGGGAGAGCATGAAATTTTACATAGAGGAGGATTGGGCCTATCTGAAAAAGATTGGAAAACCCATGTTTTACCAACTAGGGGATTTATTTTTGGATATGATGCTCAATTCTGGCAAGCTGGGGGCCAGACTCATGTCGTTTTTGGATAATGTATGCAGGAAAATTAACAGCGGAATCAATTGGTTCTTGAATGTCTGGTGTAGTTATTTTGACAATTACATGATAGAATTCCTGAGTGGGATGAGAAGATTGATAGGAATCATAGGGTCTGGCTTCGAGATGCTGAATGATTTCATGGACGAGGTTTTCCAAGGGATATTACCTGCCTCTTTTGTGGCCAAGTACGGGGCGAGCGGATTTCAGTCTTTGCTTCAAGAAAAATATTCAGAGCCAACACGACATGAAGACAAGGTGTCAGGGAATAAACACGTGTCATCTAATGTGAATGTTCGCCCTTCAAGCAGGGTCTCGCAAGATCGCGCAATGGAAAAGGCTGGACTCAAGACTGGGCTAGGGTTAGCAGGAAGCGCTGCTGCTAAATTCGCTATGGGGTATGAGGTCATATCAGGCATCAAGGGCTTGATTGAGGATTCTGAGCTTGCTAAGCTGTATCCCCCCAACTTCACACTGTTTGATTTTTCGGATATTGTCAATACAGTAGATGATATGATCAAGTATATCCAAAGGGAAAAGGAAACTTCATGTTATGCCTACCAAGCGTTTCAGGACGCCAATATGACCTATAACTACCTTCAATGCGCTGTCATGAATATGGATACATATAGCAATACAACGTCTGGGGATCGATCTCTTGATGCCACATTATGCTGGTAATAATTTTTTGTTTATTAGTTTATGCGTTTCTATCACTAATACATGATAACTGTTACCAATACAGGGCGGATGCCAGCCCTTCTCTAGGCCAAAACTCTCTCTTTTCCTGTACTCCAAGTAGCACATGCTGCAAAACCAGCTCCTGTGATTCATCAGGCCCAGACTCGTTTATCATGTGCGACACTTGTCCTATCCCTGCCCTTCCAGGGATCAACAAATTTGGATGTGATGGCTTAAAGCAAAAGTGCGCATGTGGGATGGTCCAGAGCTCCTATGACAAATGCTCTTCCAATCGACAATGCGACATAAACAGCCAATGCATGCTGGTTTCCTCGTTGAACAGCATAAGTTACGGGACCATTCCATGTGGTCAGTGTCCTTCTTCAGGGATTGTCATGTGTCTGCTTCCATTGTCGGGTCTTCCTGGTCAATGCTCGTGTGTCATGGATCATTCCATTAGCTATGATCTGTGCACAAATCAGATAGGAACTGTCACCATGGTAGATTCCTCCAAGCTGTGTGGGTATATTCCAGGCTATCAAGCTAGTTCTATCCAATGGGCGTTTGATCTGGATGACCTGATCATGCTGCCATGCGTCCAGGTTTCCAAGGCCGTTTGTAGCACAGTACACATCTCTTCCTCCACCTCGATTCTCATGGCAGTGGCTGTATCAGTTCGCATGAGCCAGAGCAGCCGTCGCCTCTTGATGGAGGATCATGTTATTCTGGATGAATACCCAGCATTCCACACATTTGAAAGCGAATATGAAATGATTAATTCCCAGACGATGCATTCTGTTCTGATGTTACCAGGATGGAATCAGACAGCAGCACCATGCAGTGTATTGAGCATGGCCTACCAACAGAAACAAAAAATGGGATTGCTTGAAACCTATGAGCTCAACAAATGTGGCTACTGGCGATTCGTGGGGAGAAAGATTATCAACAGGCATAATCTCACTGCTTTGAATGCAAGCGATACATTCCTGCTCTCCATGGATGATCTAGCCCATGCTTTACGAGATCCCTTGGTAATTTATTCTATCTTGATGAAACCAAGGATTATCTTGGAGAGTTTCATGTATCATCCCTGGGCAAAGCCTCTCAGAGCTATTGGGGTACTGGTTGCCAATATTGCCGAACAATGGAATTGGGTCAGGATGATAGAACAGGACATGGAAGATACTGTTTTTTCTGACCCACCAGTGGATGATAGAGAAAATAAGCTAGGGGTCAGGCATTATACGAGAAAAGATACAAGGGGGATTAAACCCAGACATGTACAACTGGATAACGAGGAGGAGGAGGAGGAGGGACAACCAGCTATGCAATCTGAGGTTACCCGAAAAACATCATCGAGAAAGTTGTTAAGTTTCTCCATTCCATCTGGTTCAGATGCGTTATCATGGCCTCCAGTATATGATTTCTCGCTTCAATCCTGTCCTATTGGGCTTTCTATCTTTGGTATAACCAGGGAGATATTCATGGTGAACAAGTTTTATTTCGAAAATTTTGATGCCTCAAATGCCAAGATGGATCGATCCCTCCGAGCGACATTGCCTCGAGCGTCATGGTTGGTGAATAAGACCCAGATTATGATAGATTACACCAGAGGATCCTGGGCTTCCATATCCTTTCACTGGTTGTTGGATTTGTTTTGGATCCAGCCAGCCTACATTGTCAACTTTTTTATTGGATCTGACACTTGGACGCTTCAATGGATTGTGGATTCTTGTATCAAATGCGATCTTCCAGCGGTTTTGACTTGTTCTCGTCACGAAAAGGACCTGGTCATGTCAGTGGTGGTGTTTGGGATACTATATTTTCTCTTGAATCTTATCTGCAATACGATTGGATTTCCACTGTTTTCCACGTTATTCCTCTGGTCTTTTCCTTGGTTTATCTTATGGTATGCGTTTGGCGTGGCCCCTACATGCACACCTTTGATCCCCCCATGTTTATTAGGGGATGTTATAGAGGCTGTGAAATACTTTTTTCCTGTGACGATTAGTCTTCCTGCTGAGTTATTGTGCGATCCAGGACTACCTCTCAACCAGACGTGTTTGAAATCCTGTACTGAGCTTTCATTCGTGACATGGTTTGATCCCCTGGCATTTGCAATCTGCGACACTGATATGCCAACATGTAGGTATCTGGCCTCCATCCAGCCTTCCTGGTCGGTTCTAGAATACCCCATCCAATCATTTGAAAAGTATCAGCAATTATTATCCATAGCTACCCTGGATCCATCAGCCTACAGGGTATGCGCGTGGGTGACCTTTATCATGGTGATCCCTTTGATCACTATAGCTATTTCAGCTGTCCTGATCCTCCTTGCTTTGTCTGTCAGTATCCTGAACTTCATCCCTATGGTGGTGGTTTTTCTGGCACAAATATTTGTGTTTTTCTGGACCAGATAGTTAATGAATAAATTTTTTTTCAACACAAAAAAAGTTCGAATTATGGGAAGCAGAGACTGGCTGCAACAAACTAACACCCAAAAAATGCCCCGCTTCCAGGATAGTCACGTGAAGTCGCTTGTTCGTGTCATGCTTCAGCGTGTTCCAGAATGTTCTTTTACTGCTGAAGATGTTCAGTTGATCGAGAAGGAGACTGGGTTGAATAAGGCACAAGTATTGGTATGGGGTCATAACGTTCGTACTCGTGTTCCTCCTCAGCAACGTGCTGAATATCTTCGAACCTTTTCTGATGAAAAAGAGGTATTTTATACCCGCTCAAAATTCGGTTTTGAATTTTCTTCAGAACCGAGAAGTTTTTCGACTTATTTTTTATTTATTTTCACAGCCAGACAATACAAAGACTTTCAGATTCTACATTACCTGCTTCAATGTGGATGCTGTGTTCTTGAATGAGCTTGTAATCAAGAAGGCAAGGAATGCTGGAATTTTTAATATCAACTACATTTCTGCTGCATTGAACAGAGAGGCCTATTCTGCAGAAATTTATTTAGAGTTTCAGGAGGCACTCAGAGTTAGTAACTTGGCTGACCAACTTGAAGATCAAGGCGCATGCCAGGTAAATATCATGACGTTTAAGCATAATGACGGAAATGATTCTGCTTCCAATGCACTGGTTCGAGTCTGGACGGCTGCTGAGAAAACAGGTGAGGAGTACACACGTGGTGACCCCTCAAAGGACCTTCTGGAAAAAGCAAAGATCAAATTTGAGACTGAGAAAAAGCAAAAAGAAGAGGATCTCAAGAACGATGCTAAGCTCAATGAAGGGATCAGACAGTCGTTGGCAGAGATGAAAGACAAGGTGGTTGATGTAGACGAGAAGATGACAGGGGTGGGAGACCGTGTTGTGCAGATTGACCAGAAGGTGGACACAATGGAAGTTAAGATTGCGAATGTACAGGAAGGAGTGTGCTCTATTATTCCTGATTATCAGAAGCTGCTTAATGAAGCCTTGCATAAGTTAGCACATAAGACCAAAGAAGTGGATCGTATTGAGTACAGGATGAGTCTTATGACACGTGAGATAAACAAGCGAGATGAGATAATCGCAGGATCATCAGCTGAAATCGAAAATTTAAATCTACAAATCAAACAATTTGAACGTGAGAACCAGGAATTGAAGAAGACAATATATCGTTTGGATGCTCTTGAGAGCGCTAGATGGATCATTGATACAGAACTTGAATTTACACGTGACAAGAAACGTAATCGTACATGAAGTTCAGTACCCATTTTTAGTTATATGGATAATAACTGAAATCTTATCTTTTTTTTGGATAATAACCGAAATTTTATCACAACAAAAAAAGTCTTGTTTTAAGGCGTGATGTCCAAAAAATCAGTAACCTATAACCAAACATCATGGACGTGAACGTCAAAAATACCCAGCAAAGTGAATGTAATGTCACTCCAGATTATCGAAAGTTGTGCAATGAAACTCTTGATAAACTTGTAGATAAGACAAACGAATTGCACGGCCTTCAAAACAAAATGAGAAAAATGACCCACGAAATCAATAATCTTACTGGAGAGAACGAATTTTTGAAAGAAACTATCAACAATATGAATATCAAACACGAAGAGGCTATTAACAACATTAATCGCAATCACAACAGGGATTTCGAAGAGATCAAGAGTGAAGTGGCTTCAATGAAAAGACAGATACAAGACAAGGATGAGCTTATTAAGACCTACAAGACTTTTGAAACTGCTAAGTGGATCATTGAGACAGAATGTGATTTTCTTCACGATTTGAAGCGTCGTCGTACATGTGACTCTGCCAACTAAAGGCCAATTTTTCTGGCAAAAAATAAACCTATCATCATCTGAGCATTACCTCCCACATTGAACACATACACAACATTCCACATGAACTAGCAGTGATATAGAATAATCTGCAGTTTGTGATTGTATCCTGTGGCAAACCCAATTAAACATTATAATAAAAAGTTAAAAAACATGACATACCACTGTGGCTTGTTTATCCCATGTATGTCCCACTCCTAGAAAGTAGTCCATAATAACTATTAATCCTAACACCAGCACCCGATTACTGGTCTCATAGTGAATTTGATATGCCACTTGTAGAAAACCTAGGCCATAACCCAGCAAATTTATATTCTCTTGTGTTAAATTTATATTTTGATTTTTTGGGGCACATGCTCTATAGAGAAAATACACCATAAATGTGGTAGAGGATATGCATCCAAAGATATTCCCAGGGCTTATCAATATGGATATACAGATAACATGGCCAGTCATACAGTACATCCAAAATAAAAGGTCCCAAAACCCAACTTGTTCCATAACATCATTCTGATAATCTTGTGTGCCAATCCCCTGCTCATTCAATTGGTATGTGCTTGTAGAAAACACGGCGGCTAGGATCGACATGATAAATATAGGCAGAGCCAGATTAATATTTGTTTCTACAGGGATGATTGTGAGCGTATCGTTTATAGGGAGAGCGGTAACTGTATAGGACTGAACCTTTATGGCTGGAAAATACAATAAAAAGCCTAATGTAATGGCCACCTGGGATAACCCGAAACCATATGCGGTTCCTCTGGTTATTTCCAACATACCACTCGTATTTGAAGCAGGTTCTAATATAATCGAAATGATAAAACTAGAACAGTTGGATCCTAAACCAGTAGTAAAAAAAGAAATAGAAGACAAAAAACAGTATGTACAAGATTTTAAGACTTTATTTGAGCTATTCCATGGCACCCCCACAGATCAAAAGATAATCCCAGTTCCCACCCCCTGGCGTCCTGAATACGACTCCAAAGATTTAACCCCTTGGTATTTTCCTGAGCGACAGGAAACCAGTGATTGGATACCCCAGGAGGATTCTAGTCCTGTCACAAAAAAACCACCTAATAAAAAAACCCAGATTCAGGAACCCACCCTGTTACTAACTTCCAAAGGAGTCCCCAGGATACAAGCTAAAAACTACTCTGCCATGGAAAAACACAAAAAGTGTGGTATCATCGACACAGGCCCAGCATCTACTGGAATTCGTGGCCTCATCCTTCACATGTCCAAAGGGAAGAACACGTCGAATTTCTTACAAGAATTAAAAATTGGTGATATACTCCACGCATACAGGATATCAGACAAGGAACCTCTCACCCTTCGCCTGCGATTTATCACCCCTTCCAGATATTATTCTCCTGGCACGAAAATCACCACCCTGATGGTAGGAGTGGATGAAAGAGATTGGTCCAAAAGTATCGTGACATGAAAAGGAAGTATATAAGGATGCACTGGAAAATGTCCAGATGGCGCAGAGTCAGCAGGATATCACGTCTGTTTTATCCAAAGTACAGGGATTGGAAGATGAGAAGGCCAGATTGATTCGTTTACTGGACGAGGAACGGGAACGGGTGAAAGACGCGTTGGCCAAAGCAGACAAGTTATCGGAAGGAAAACGGTCCGAGATGAGGCAGGCATTGGATACAGTGATCATGAACTGGCTTAGGGACAGCGTAAAGGACGAGAAAGTCCGAGAGGAATTCAAGAATGGAATGGATAGATTGGTAGAAAACACAGCAGAGGATTCTGGAGTCTGGCAGGTGGTGTGCTGTGCATCCAATCTTCATGCCCAGAGGTTGCAGGAATTAGAACAAATGCGAATCGAAAACGATAATTTAAAACTTCGATCCACTGGCGAGTTTAGAGAGGACAATTCAAGAAAGAGGGAGAGGGATGATCCTGCCACCGATTCTTCATGCAAGGGGAATATATGGTATATATTTTTTGTTTATTGTTTCGTTACTTTTCTTGTAGACACTTTATTGATTGATAAATCACGATACAGGACGGAATTTGAGGCAGAGATACGAACGGGGAGGACGTTTGGGACGGGACTGTAATCTCAGCATCCACCCCCTCTCAATAAAGGGATCCTGATGACTCTGTAGTCTGCCTGAGGCGGCTGATTTCCCATGAAAAAAACACCATGAGGGAATCGTATTGAAATCGTTGTCCATGCAATAGCTAGAATTATCAATAAACTACCAAGGACAATGATGAGAATGAGATACCATGCAAAACCCTCGGATGTATCAGAACTCGTTGTATTTGTAGTAGTGACGTGAGAAACCACTGGCCCAGCAGCCGTGGTAGAATAGAGAACAGTCGAAGGGACCGTGCTTTGACATGCGACCAATGCTGTATTGGCAAATAGAATGAGACACGCAGTCATAATATAGAGAGTATTCTCTGGCCATTGCATTGTTGGTATCGTAATAAACTACCAAGTTTATATGGAAAGTGCACTATAAAAATCTCAATATTGTAATTTTAGATTAATCTATGCAAGGTAGGAGCCTGTCCAGTGATCTTCTGTCCCTTTCCTGCTCTTACAGAGGCCACTCCCTGAAACCACACACGCATAGTAAATATCACATGACTCAAGACACGAAAATATAACAAGATGACTCACCACATAATCGGGTCCATGATGCCCGCTTCCTAGAATTTCCTGTACCATATTTGAATTTTCCTTGATACGCATAGTCCCTTGAAAGGCCAGGCAATCTGTAGGCGTTTCAGCGTCTACGGTGGACTGCCCCGCTGTTTTTCGCATGACATGCATCTCGTGGAATGGAGGCATCAAAGCCTTGTAGTCCTGATATGCATTGTAGAGTGGGTTGTTGAATACCCTGAATTCTTCCACGTCTACTACCTGAAGGTTATCGTAATCCACAGGGAGCGTGTCCTTGGGATTTCGTTCCGCCTTGGAGGGATCATAATTGTCGTGGAAAACTATGGGAGACGGCCAGTTTCTCCTGAAATGCTTATCGTAATATCCCCGCCCTTCCTCATCCTTCTTGTCCTTATCATGGACAAAGGCCATGACCATCATGGAAGGCCCACGATAATTCTTGGATAAATCGATGCTCTGATTTTGAAATTCCTTGTAACCATTGGGGGCATCAGGGTTAACCCAATCCACGTAGGTATCATCTTTTCCACCGTTGTAACCGTCATAGGCTATATCCCATAACCGAATTAGATTTTTTTCGTTGAATACAATGGCACGTTCATGATACTTGTAAGACATACCCCTATAAACCAAAAAATATAAGTAAAAAAGAATCAGATATTACCCAACAAAACATAATCTCACCATATGCCGTGCATAGAGTCGTCATATACAGACAGCTCGGTTTGTCCCCACAATGTGTTTCCTAACTCGTTTCCACTTAACCCCATGATGATACCCAGCATACAATGTTCAATATTAGGTCGTACAATGACTATTTCCACATCTTCTATCCTGGGAGGAGGTTTTGTTTCTATCACTGCTGGTGGAGCCCGTTCTACCCCATAGATGGCATTCATGTCAATGTGGAGTCGATTTAACCCATTATCAGCCACATAGGATACAACATCTCCCAGGGCTCTGTTATCAATCTCTTCTTGACTTGTATTTAATAACCCAAATGCATTTTGCCTTATTCCAATAGGAATTGTAGCCATATATGAAACATCATTAGAAGAAAGATCTGACTGCTCCATAGTCAAATCTGCAAATATTCTGGTTCGTATAATTTCCCAGAATAATAAATAGGACCTATTTGTAGCAACAACTGGTCTACCTGAGTTCAAATATCGACCTTGTTTCCAATTATGGTGAAAAAGTGGCTCCCCCGCTAAAGCACGTAGGAAATTTTTATTGATATGCCCAAATGAATCATCAAGTAAATGTCCATATTTTCTTCCAGTGTGTGCATATTGTTCATTTTTAGGATGTAACCAATTGTTTGTTGAAGATAATTCCATTGGCCACGTATTTATATTATACATGGCCATGTATTGTGCGGGAGTTGTAGTAGGGTCTGCTGGTTGATATGCTGCTAAATGATGATTTATACACAACGGAAGATGATTTGCAAAGACAGTCAGGTTTATAGCTAAAATCCCATCATATACTACACCTACAGGGTTGTTTCCATAATAATCAGCAACCAAAAGGTTAAAATCATGCGGCAGTACACGTGTAGCTGCCTGTTCTATTATAATTTCAATCCCAGTCTTGATTATCCCATCAACCATATATTCTGTAACCAACTTGTGTAGATATTCCCATGTCAATATAACGTTTTTTGCCATATGCACGACTGGGTTATTGTCAACGTAATTCATTTGATTTAATGGATCTAGCGCAAAAAACTCTGAATTATCTGGTAATACTATTCCAAAATGATGGTTCACAGAGCCTATTCCCCCATATCTAGAGAGAAATTGTGATGTAATATCAATTTTTCCTCGTTGTGGTAGTTTAGATCTGAGTTTCAGATTAGAAAAATAATTATTACAGTCATCTGCAGCAGCTATATGATTTACAGCATGATCCATTGGATCTTCCTCAAAATACTCTATTGGTATACCATATCTATTATACAATTCACCGTAAAATGCAAATGCTGTAAACCATTCTGGCGTGTTTGGTGTGCATTTGACACCGATCTGGAATGGGTGGTTGAGATGTATCCCCTTCATGTCATGGTACAATTTTTTACATGATTGTTTGGTAAATCGAGGATATACGTTCAGAGTCAGTGCATAACTAGGATTCAATACAGTATCTCCAAAGTTTGTCCTTTGTGCAATTGTTTCTTTTTTCCATGCTCTGTGAATTTCGACAACATCTGGCAATGTATGTGGTATTCCCATATCAAATGCAAATGGAGAAATAATCAACTTAGATTCCGTAATGACTTTACTTCCCAATCCATATGTAAGAGGCGAAACAATCAGCTTCAAGATTTCGGTTGCCTCACGAAGCATATTGGTTTCGGCTGGAGTCATGGGTGTGTTTCTAGCCTCAAGGCCAACGCCTAGAGAGACTTTGGGAGCAAATGAATTTGATGACTGAACATTGTGGTATACTTTATCAATTTCATGGTGATTATTCTGGCCTATAATCCTGTCACCATCATGATGAATAGCTTCGTATTTGGCATATTTTAGCAAATCCTTGAATGAAAGCGTAAACCACGTATCACGCTCCTCATTGTAGAATTCGAATTCACGGGTGGCATTCTTGGGGTCAGGTAAAATCCTAAAAAAAAGGTATCATGATTAGTAAAGAATGTGTAAATAGATACTACACCTATAATTCATACCTGTAATATTCAGCAGTCCTCACTCGCCGTCTTAGGATATCACGAGGATGTTGTCCTGTCACCATATAATGAATGGATAATCTACAACAAAATAAAAAACTTATAGCAATTACCTGTTTCCATGGCGAAGGACCGTGAATGTATCACGCTCAACCCTCTGTACGAGGCTAGATCAGGACCCTGCCTCAACCGTTTAACTCCATCCGCTCCTTGCGTGATGTAATTGGTTTTTTCAGGGGTCATAGTCATTTGAAACGTTAACTTGGAGTTACACAGCAAGAAATCCGGCATAGGCCCGCCCCAGGTTTTGAGGATAGCCTTTCCTTCTTCAATGAGAATGTCTAGCGCATTTACGTTTTTCTGCATAATACCGAATAAATCCACAAACTCCCTACATATCTGGCTAGGGGATTTATCAAGGGTATAATAACGCTCTCGCATCGTTTTTTGGTAAGACGGGGCTAACACCAGTGCTATGTGGACATCCAAGTCATTGGTATACTGAATGCTTCCTATCAACTGATTAAGCTGGTTTTTGAAGTTTTCTCTCCCTTTTGGCGTCATCATGAAATTATGCTCGAGAACAATCGCCATACCTTGCCTTACCATATATCCAGCGAAGGATCGTTTACTCTGTTGGAGCGTACGAGCAGCAGACTCGTATGGAACCCTAGATGCCATTCCCTCATCAAATGACCAGACATTCCACTTGATCTTCCCGTCTACCTCTTCTTTGTACCTATACGGAAGGATTTTTGTGGTGAATGGAGAATTAGTTGCATCAGTAATCAATCCATCTACTCGGTCTGTAAGCCAAGGATTTGGCCCTTTTAAAATGTCAGGAAGATGCCACCTCCCATGCCTTTTGAATTTTTGTAAGTCTTGTTTGATATCTCTCGCAGACGGTCCAAAAATATTCTCATAATCCTGAATGGTGGGTTGTGTGGATGTGGATGTGTATGTGTTTCCTCCACTCATACCCGGGTCACCATCAGGGAGAAAAGCAGGAGAATGCCCGATAGTATTGGATCGGTCAGCTTGTGTACTTCCTAACATGTGACTCAATGCGTATAGAGACGTTTATATACATCAATCAAATTTATCCATCTCATTACCATCGCTCTCTAGAATGGTGGAGAATGAATCTCCGTTCAAAGTGGATGAAGTATCGCTTGCAACATTCTCTTCAAGCGCGGCTGCTGCATCCAGAAGGACTTTCACAGGATCCAGGAATTCTGAGTCTTCCTCTGGCAGGTCAGGAGCAGGGGTACTGGTAACGGTCTCAGATGACGTGACATCCAAGGAGGACACAAGGCAGATCAATCCTAGGAACAAAACAAATTGCAAGAATACACGAGGCATTTGTGATGATGTACAAAACCCTTTTTATATAGGGAGACGTTATGCAGTCTGTAACTCGTACTTTACCTGGAGTCGTGCCATATAGGTATAAGGTGAAGTTAGGAATTGTTCCACCTCTACCTTGCTTGAGATTCCAGGCTTCTGGAGGTTTATGTTTAAGTCATGAATATCATCCCATCCATCTGCGTTAAGCCTCTTTATTTGTACCTGGAACAGGTTCAGATCGTTGGAGGCCACTTTACTCAATACCTTGGCACGAATAGTCTGGCAACATGCATTTAGCACCTGTCGTGTAACCTATCAACCAATATGGTTAGTAGAGGTTTGTTTGTGTTAAAAATAACTATAAAAAATATAAGATACCTTGAACCATTCCATATCAATTTTGGGTTGATCATCAATTCTGCATCCTATCAAGGCAGCATTATGTCGCAACAAGGCGATGGCAGGGTGGTCCTGGTGTACGAAAACCCAGGGGTTATTCTCTACGTTTAGAATTCCTTCAGTTTCTAGATTCGCAGAGGTCCATTTGGGATAATCCTTCCTCCACTGAAGCCCGTCTTCCGTATTGGCATCACATTGGTAGATAGTTTGCCCTACGTTATTCTTAGACTGGGGGAGTACAGTGTAAGCAAATTTCTCGCCTAAATCTGTAATTTCTGTAGGCGGGACACAATTGATGGTAACGCCTAGAGCAACAGGAAATGTGGAATGATCCTGTAGCAATTTGACTTCATGAATGAGCGCGGTCCTAAGCTGATTGGTTACTGTTTGTGAATCGAGATCTGACCCCGTCCCAAACACCCCCGCCTGTTTTCCGTCTACCAGGCGCCACGTACCTCCTGAAGGACCCGCCATGTTCAAGTTCGCCAGACTTCCGGTAATGTTTACATGTAACGTGCGCGTCAATATGGTCCCTCTGGTTGTGTCAGAAGAGGACGGGGCTGTGGTTACATCGTTCAAAGGTATTGCTGCAGTCGAACTCATTTCAGTTTTCATGAGGCCTTTACTTAAATATCAACAGTTTATGTTGCGCTATGAGTTTCCCTTTATCAGCCGCGTTGTATCTAGAACAAAGCTTTGTTTATTCATTTAGCAGCATGAGCGTCAAAATCTTACTTCCCTTTGCCACACCTGATACAATTATAATATACTGTGTTACCATCCTGTTGCTGGCCCATAATTCTCCTCAGGTCATGATTCTGTCCAGGGTTTCCGATATTGTGATGCAATTATTCTATACAGTGACAGTTAACGCGGCTATGGTATTGGTGAAGATCTCGAATGATCAATATCTTAACCTGGTAAACCTCCTTGCTGTATATTTTTTTGTCACTGCTATGGGAGAGAACCGCTCTAGTGTTATGGCACAGTATATTCTGGTTATACAGCTTTCCACTTCCCTTAATGCCATTCAGGATAGGATGCTCTCACAATCGGTTGTAGCTGTGTTGATTATAATAGCCACATTATTCCACAATGAAAATGTAGTATCAGAAATTTCACAGCTTTTGCTCATTGAATATATTTTTCATTACATAGAACAAGCAGTACCCATGGATATGGTGTTGCCAATCTCCATCATTATACTTTATTTTGCATATCCTTTTTTCGAATATTACCCCAAACTAAGCCGCCTATATCGATATGCTATTTTCGCTGTGGCCAATGATACAGACATGAAGAGGATTCCAGCGTGGACATCTTTGGTGATTCTCTGGATGATTTGGCTGTCTTCCATTGACGCAGTGAGCTCTGATCTGGCCTGTAATCTGGGATCTCAGCTATCAGTAAGCTTCATACTCAAGAGTATTCATATAGCATTCCAAAACGACCCTATGATTGTGGTATTCTGTTGTTTGATAAGTTTCAAGATCCTCTCCGCTATATGGATCAAACAGTCTTCTTGATTTGGTTAAATTCCAAAAAAAACTAGAAAAAAAGAATGCTCGGATATCTATGTGAAAACTAACATGCCTGATACAACAGTAATTACATGTTTCCTTCCTCATGGGATCCCAGTTCCATACAAACCAAAAAGAAACGCAAGACATTCCTAGAACAAACAGATCAACTGGCAGATCAAAGCGTCCCAGTGGAATTCAGCTCCGATCTCCAGCACACCATCACGAGGAAATTGTCTACAGAATACCCCCCTCCCAATTCTATGGAAATAAGCCTTGATCACATTTTATCACACGTGTCTTACAAGACCATGCTGGAAAATCTGTTTGGAAATTTGGACCCAGATGTACCAGATATTCCTATTTTGAGTAGATCGTACGAGGAATCTTTTATGAGGCAGGCCATGTCAGGAGAAAAAAATTGTATCATGGGGGACCAATGTGAATGCATGCAGATTGACAAAAATTCTCCATTTATAGGGGTAGAGTTTCGACTTCCCAATGATCCGGAAAATACCCAGATGTGCCTGTTGTGTTCAAGAGCCACCACCCAGAAATGCTTTTATGACATGTGTTTCCTGGGAAAGCAAATGAAGGGTATCATTCAACGATTCGGGAACATATTTGGCCAACCAGGAGAATACTCTGTGGAATGCATGCTCATGTGCCCTAGGAACATACCGCTCATTTCCATGCCAATCCCTTGTATGTCGCATCAGAGGAACAAGTACAGCGTCGTCAATCACGGGGGGTTAAAGTGCCTCAAGCAACAACGAGTAGGATATGAGGATTTTCCAATCCCCTCAAGCTAGGTCGCTCTCTGACAATCCACAGATTGCACTGGGGGGAACTTATGCAAGTTCACCTCGCTAGGCTTGAGGGGAGAAAACTAAATGGATGTGTTTTGTACATACCACAATCTACTGAATTGAATTCTGAAATATCAGAGCTCTATGACATGGCCAGAGATGGGACCATCAACACGGAAGTGGCCGAGAATCAGATCAATACCTACCTATTTGCTGCTGCATACCTCAGGGTCCATCCTCAATATAGACGACCTAAGCAACTCATGATATCTATCACAGACTCTCCCAGTCAAAATACCCTTCCTGATATTGGGTATCTTATACATCGCGTGCTTGCAAGAGACCCTGTGCCATGCTGTATTTCGGCTCTTATAGAGCAATGTATACCTTGTTTTCGACACAATAATCGACAGATTCCCTATGAAGATTCCCAAGAAACCATCATCAATCTGGTTATGGCCCTGCTACTGGGATTATATCAAGGGCAGCTGAGGAAGCCTACCTTTGAAACCCGTGTTACCATTTACACTGCTTGCAGAAATCTCCTCACGCAAAAGAGAGAGACCCAGACAGAATTTTGCAAGAATCATGAAGATATCCTCACATTGGCTTGTATGGAGTATATTTCCAGGATCACCCCAACTTATTTGCCAGCTCAAGTGAGAAAATGCTTTTTATTATTTGATATTTTTTATATGATTCTCACTCTGTTATGGTTTCGCAGAATGCTTTTTTACAAGAGAATTCTCCAATGGCAAGCTTTTTCAAGAGGATCCCCATGGTATGCGATGAACTCAGACAAACTATAGACTCTATTCACTCCACAAATTGGTGGCATGAGATCCAGAAACACTGCAAGGCCTTGGTGGAGCGGGTATCACGATTAAAAAGGTGTCATCGATTGCAGAATTCCAGGGATCCATCCATTCCATTATGCCATGAGAATGTAGCAAGATACTGGGATATCCCTCTGCTCTCCAACGTGACCCTGGATGAATATAAAATTTTCGGGATGAGCCTAGGATTGCATGGCCAGACTTTATGGTATTTACAACGTGAGATTCAGATATATCCCTTGCCTAGAAACTTATTGGAATACCAGCTTACATGCATGGGGTGGGATGAGAATGTCACAAAGAGAATCGCTTATCTCAAATCCAGACGATATATTTGCATGCACTGCCTGTTCAACCATAAAAATACTCTCCAATGCAAACTGAGACTGGATACACTAACACAAGGGTTGATATGCAGCTCCTGTCTGAAGAATGACCTGATATGCGTGAATCTACTAGGAAGGATATTACGTTTTCATAAAACAAATTTTTTGTTATGTCCCTGTTGTTTATCCATACAACAATACACAGGGGATGAACAATATTGGATCAGAGGATTTCAATGCAGACACAAGGAAATTCAGAAACAGGAACCTGTCACGAAAAACAAGATTTTATGCTCTGTGTGCTCAGATATGGCGGTACTGAACCCAATAGAACGGGTAGATCACTTGACAGGAGCGATGAAACAATTTTATTATTGTCAACGTCATTCACCCAGGAACGAAACGTTGCAGAATTGCGTGAATGTAAGGCAATTGATTTTAGCCAATTCACAGACAAAAAGGAGTTTTATTTGATGAAAATAGATTTACGTGAATGTAAGACAGTTAAATCTAGTCAATTCACAAACAAAAGGAGGTTTTATTTGATGAAAATAGATTTGCGTGAATGTAAGACAGTTAAATCTAGTCAATTCACAAACAAAAGGAATTTTTTTGATGAAAATAGATTCTAAATATTCTATCATTCCAATAGAATCACACGTGCCAATGATTTGGACCTCTTGGATACTCGTTCTTCTTCCATTTGGAGACGCACTTCAAGTTTCTCGTTCATTCTGGCCATCTTATCAATGGCTTTGATCAGAATACATTTTTCTTTGAGGGATTTATTCTCTGCCTTTAATCGTTCATTCTCATTCATTACGTCATTCATGAGCTTCAATTCTTGTCTGAGACTGGCCACTTGCAATTCAAATTTATCCCTCTCTCTCTCGATGGCCTTGTTGAGTCGAATATAAAATTCAATCTCTGTTTCTTTGCATTCGTGATTCAGATCAGCTCCATGAGAAAACGCCTTTTCCCATAATCCAGATGGACATTTGCCTTTTACAGCCTCATAATCACACGAGTCGCTGCGAGAAATAACCCGTGCCAGTGCATTCACGGATTTTTGATCTCCATCGTAATCATTAAATGCCTGTATACACACCACAGAACCACCAAGTTGTTGAAAGAATACGCGTGCATTTCGAATGGAATGCCTGTTTTTGAAAATCATGTAAAATTCCCCAATCTCTGTTTTTTTGTTGAAGTTTGAAATCATAAACTCCAGCTTTATACAGTTTATTTTTCGTATGAATTCTACATCCACATGAAGGCATGCAACGTAAAAGCGTGAAAACACCATTTCAACCGTGGATGGATCAGGATCCTCTTTCACAAGGAAAAAATTCAGGGTTTTTTCCAATGAAAAATGGTACTGAATCAGATCTACCCAGCCTTGGATCTGTTCCTCTCTTAGACCTGTGGCAGACTGGATCTTTTTGATATCATCCTCGAATAGCCTGAAATCAGGAGATCTGGCTGCTATTACCTCAAGGAAAATATTCGTATAGTCTCTTTCCATCTCTCAGATCACTTTCCTCAGGGTTAAATACATCATGACTCCATTTTCACAGATGGAATGTGTTTATACCCCAGAAAAAACGCATAAAAAGGAGCTCCATTTTTTGCTAACCTTTCATGTGGTGTGTGTGTTGCAAAGATGACGGAACCAAAAGCAACGAGCCCTGTAACGGAAATGGACATCCAACTTCATGCAGAGTTGAACCCACCCCCTCAATTTGTGAGAAAGGACAAGAAATGGCGTCCTCACCCGAGGCCAGGCGCTCTCACGAGGAGGGGGCCAAGGAGACCTTACAGACGAGTACCAGACCAGAAACTGGACGAACGGATTCAATATTGGAAAAAGATGATGGATATATCAAAACAGAAGGTAAGATTATTCAAATGTGAATCTATTCATTCAGTATGTCACTTGTATTTGGCTTGATACAGCACGAACAAGCCAGGGCTCTCCTGAATCGCTATATGAACGAGAAAGTATACAGGGTCAACGAGGCGATATCATCAGAAAAATGTCATTCAGGGACAGATTAACTGGGGTCATGCCTACAATCGTGGAAGAGTCATAGTCATGTTTTTTGGTTTTGTATTATTAATTCTACAGTATCAGGGTTTACACCAGTATTTTCAAATATGGGAACATATGTGGATAAAACCCAAGAAAAAAATGGTCTATACAATTATTCCACCATGCCAGTATCCATGCCTATTCCTTTCCCATGTGCAGTTTACAACAGGGACCAGTCGTCAAAACCATATGTCTTTTCTCATTTTACAGATGCATATATTCATAAGAGCTTCCCCTCTTCTCTAAAAGTACAAGATATGAAATCCCATGTTCCTGGAGAAAATTGGTACTGTCCTATTTGTATTGCGTTTTTTCCATGTTGTAATCGTTTTCTATCCATAGGACAACCATGCAAAAAGCTACTTTTTTAGTGTTAGTAGCTGGAGACAAGGCTCAGTGTGTAAGCTTGGCAAACTGGAAAGAAAATCGTACCAAGTTTCTTTATCATGGCTCGCCTTATTCCAAATCTATTTCTTATCCTGTCATATCTGAAGAATTGGCCTCAGACCATATCCCTATGCAGTTTTTTAGTACTATGGCCTGTTTTCAATCAGAAAAGTTTTCCTGTGTCATCCCGTTCCATAGCATGTTCCTGATTCTACCCAAGACACTGGAAGAACGGGAATTTCCACACTACTTTCACTTATTGGAGAACTTTATAGACAAATCTCTCAAGGACAGCGTGTGGATTACTGAAAGAGGAAGCTACAATGAGAGGACTCTGTCTCTTCTCCCCAACAAACATTGTTAAAGTGTTTAATAAAGTTTAAAACAGAGTTATGCGTCCACGCGATTAATCGTAGTACTCGCAGTTGATGTCATCCCAAATCTCACGGACAAACTCATCCATCGTGACAGGGTCGCCTTCATACCCGAATAAGATTCGTGCACGAGCAACTAGATAATACAATTCCTCATACTCCACTCCTCTGGGATGTCTCACTTCCACAATTCGAATGAATTGGTTCTTTTCGCGTGCTTTCCTTGAAGTACATTGCCTCCTAGGTTTCGATGATGCCACGCCTGCCGGGGGTGGAACAGGACTCGGACTCGCTCCACCAAAAGCCCCTGCCGGATATCCTCCAGCGGGTGCCCCAAGCGAAGGAACCGGAGTCCTGCTCGCCACACCGAAAGAACTCACTGGTGTCCCAACAGACCCCCCTCGTGGAAGTGCCGGACCCCGACTCGCTCCACCAGAAACCCCTGCTGGATATCCTCCAGCAGGTGTCCCAAGCGAAGGAGCAGGACCCCGACTCGCTCCACCGAAAGAGCCCCCTGGTGTCCCAGAAGACCCCCCTCGTGGAAGTGCCGAAGCCCGACTTGCTCCACCAGAAGCCCCTGCTGGATATCCTCCAGCGGATGCCCCAGGCAAAGGAACAGGACCCCGACTCGCTCCACCAGAAGCTCCTACTGGATACACTCCAGCGGATGCCCCAGGCAAAGGAACCGGAGCCCGACTCGCTCCACCAGAAACCCCTGCTGGATATCCTCCAGCTGATGCCCCAGGCAAAGGAGCCGGAGCCCGACTCGCTCCACCAGAAACCCCTGCTGGATATCCTCCAGCTGATGCCCCAGGCAAAGGAGCCGGAGTCCGACTCACTCCACTGAAAGAGCCCACTGGTGTCCCAGCAGACCCCCCTCGCGGAATTGTCGGTCCCAGACTTGCCCCACCAGAAGGTGCCATTGGAAAAACACCAGAAGACGCCAAGAAGGCATTCGGTGTCTTTCCAACAGATACTGGGTGAGTTGCATGTGCTACTGGAGTTCTACTTGTAGCCTCGGGTACAGCATAGATGCTTGGTTGGTTCCGATCACTCCGTCCAAATATGCCCCTCCCACTCTCATATGGGCCAGGGTTTGGTTGACTCCGTGATACCTTTGGGACAGGAGGTGTCTCACACCCCCATGTTGGTGGAACATCGACCCTGGATGATTTTCCGCAGGATGGACCAGGAGTTGAAACACGGATGTCTACAGGTCGAGCGTCTTCTTCGAAAACAGCGGAAGAATCTACTCCCCACGACACATATGCTTCGTCCTCTTCTTCTTCGTCCTCTTCGTATTCTTCTTCTTCATCCCCTTCGTCTTCTTCTTCTTCAGCCCCACTGAAACCTAGAAACTCTGCACTATTTCTAAGAGTATTCATAACAGTTTCCACGAGTTTTTCCCGTATCCCAGGAAGGGGATTCTTTGATGAAGATCCAGCCCTATCCCGCTTCTTCGGGGGTGGTGGAGGTGCTGCGCGAGGTGGTGGAGGCCCTGCATGAATTCCCAACCCAGGCCCCATACCAAAATCACCCCCGCCACCAGTTGGTCCCGCCAGGAGTGCCAGAGTACTAGGCTCTGGTATAGATTCCACTCGATCTACAGTTGCGTTTATAGAATCGAGCATTTCCCGTAACTGGTCAGCAGAATAATCTGCCATCTGGAAAATGCGTGGACGCAATAAAAAGATTAATCAATAAACACCAGTTACTTAAATATAACCATAAATATACAAAAATACAATAATTCTCCGTGTAAGTAATTTTTATTTTTTCGAAGCAACTTTCCCGTGGAAATCCATGAACAACCCAGGATATCCAGGAATCCATATCACAGGGAGCGAGGAAACCTCATGGGTCATCTTGGTATCGTTCATACAATAACTTCCCAACTTATCCCACTCCTGGTTTTTGGCAAGTATTATGGCATCAGCCCCATTTCCATTTTTCCCAGCTAGATTATTTCTCTTTAGCAGCGCATGGAGCGAGAATGTTATATCCAGAGAAAGCTTACATCCCTCGTACACATCATGCAATTTGCGTCTCCATCCAGATACTCGCTCCATAGAAGGCTTGAAGCATTCCTGGACGTCAAAATATGAGGAATTAGAATGTTATATCAGGAAAAAAACAGCTTATCTCTTTACAACCTGAATAAATGGTATATCAAATCGTGCCCCATTGAACGCGCACAGTCGATCTGCCTTATCAAGTAATACCATAAATTCCTCCGGGTCGTCTCCCTTGGGAAATATGAAAATACGCTCTAGCTTACTATCAGGATCATATACCCCGGCACAGGTGATAATATGCTGCCGAGGGTTCAGCCCTGTGGTTTCGAGGTCGAATGCCAGCATTTCGTCTTGGAATGGTTATATGAGTTAACAGGTTTATACCTGATCGAGTCCTTGTTTTTGAAAGGTTTACGCACTTTTATCCAATCGCAACGCACATGCCCTGAGATAAAATTCTAACGCCTTGGACTGTCTTTCGTCTATAGATCGCAAATGTTCGTTGAGACTGCATCCACTCGACTCCAATTTACTGTTCTCTTTTATGATGCGTACAAGGTCTCTGCTTACTGGTTGTATTTTTTTTGGATTCATTATGTGTATCCTACACGATATTCCTGTATCCTTGGCAAGAAATAAAGTCTTTTTATCCCACAAATCAATTGGAATTTCAAGTTGCCCTGTCGAATATATAAGCAACACGTACCACTTGATATTTTCTCTTAGAGGAGGACTGCAATATGATGTCGCGTCCGGCTGGAGTGCCTGTGCAGAAATGGAAGGCAGAGGAGGCAATTCAGAAATTTGTTCAATCGCCACTTCATACCCTCTATTATGCTCGCAGCGTGAAACTTTCCGATGGCAAGACAAGGGAGAATGTATACTTGATACTTCCAAAGGATCTGGATAAGAAGGATGGCGTGGATCCGAATTATTTTCCAGAGCTGGAACATGTGAGTCCCTCTTTGAAAGGAATGAAAATCACAATCCCAAATCTCTATTCAGTGGCAGACACTTTTGCCAATGATAGGATTCGGGGGTGCGTGGATTTCACTTCCATTTTTTCGGCTTCACAATCGGTTCAAAACAGATGTCTCAGCAAGGCAAAGGTACTTCAGTATACTACTGATTTAAATCTACATCCGTACATGATCAACGATGACATTGCTGAAAACATCTGCCACACCTTGTTGGATATATACTATCATTCTCTCGATGCCGGCAATCTGATCCACGATTCGACACCCGAATACGAGAAACATCTGTCAAGTATCCGAGCCTTTTTCACCAAAAGTGTCATGGAGAAGACTTATCCTTCTGACCTGGCTTTTGAAATGAGAAAGAAACGTCAAAACTTCGTGGATACGTTCTTTGCAGCGACAAACGATGTAACCAGAAAGAATCGTGATGCTGTCGCCAAGGAACCAGGATTTCTTGAGGCAAATGATCAAGCAGACGCTATCATCACTCCAAGGATTCTGCAAAATCTCCTTGCGGATGAAGTTATCTTGGACGGTATTCGAGATGAGTTCATGTTCAGTGATGAAGTCGATCTGGCAAAATATCACGGATTTAAAGACGGCATGCTTGCATGGTTTCAGGAACGGAATATCGAATACGAATACGATAGACTCGTCGAACAACGCAGTAAAACGCATGCGTATCTGAGGAATTCTGCAGGGGGCGCGTCGGGTACACAAGATCCAATCCAAGCACAGGAGAAGGTGCCAGTTGATGATGAGTTTTACGACTATTTTTTAGATCAAAACGCGACATACGAAGATGGTTTTGATTACGAAGAAGCTATTGTCACAGAAGTATTGACAGGCGCCTATTACGGTGCTTCGGATCTGCCCATGCCATATCAGAATCTCGAAACAGATTTCATTGCGTATGTCAAGGACCAGTATCGTGTACAAGACGACAAAGACCGACTCAACGATTTCATTACGGATAACCTGTCCAAAATTTTCGATGAAGTCCGGTACAAATCTGCGCCCATTCCACTTATTGGTGACTTTTCACTTGATAAGGTCACCATGAGTGGAACAGTGTATAATATTCACAGAACGGATGCTTTGAAAATCGAAACAGCGTTGTCTGTCTTGAAAACACACGCGCCATTTCGTGATCGGTCCAGACAGTTGTCGTTGGTGTTTGATCAATACAGTTTCAAGGATGTTGTCAGGGAGTTAGGTATCATCATTTCCAACAGGATTAAAACAGTTGGTGACACAAGTACCATGATAGCCCAAGATACTGTGTTTATCATGGCGAGCTGCTTTTGCAATGATATCCCCACCAGCCCTATCGAGTATTATCTCCAGATGAATGGTCTCGCAAAATCATTCCTCATCAACAAGCGCGCTGGACGAGCTCCTATCATCGATGTCAGTGGAGGGGGTTCTCCTTCGGCAGTTCCACAGAAGCGCGGGCCTGATGCTCAGGGACAACCCCAAGGAAAGGTCGCAAAGTCACGTGCCCAAGGCCAGGCTCCAGCGGGTGGCGATACGTCAGTTTCAGCTACGCCATCGCCAATCCTGGGGCCGTTAGCTTCAGCTGCGGCGCCAAGAGGAACTGTATGGACGCAGCAACATCGTGATGAGTATGACATACTTTCGAGGGAGTTTACAAAAACAATCAACGACACCGAGAAATTTCTGCCCACACTCAAATCAGGCCGTGGCAATGTCATTGGTTGGATTAAGTCCCAGTTTCAAATGGATCTTACCATTCACCTTGAGACCAATTTCCAAGAGGTACAAGGCAAGAAACTGGTGGATTATTGCACCCAGTGCTTGGAACCGTGCCATCGGGTAGAGGGAAATGGCGATAAAACCATCGAAAACTACGGGAGACGGTTGTTGCATGATTATTGCGTCGCCAACAAGCAGAAGCAGTTAAAGTACTCTCTCAGCCCTGTCCGTTGAAGCCCTTCCTCTAGGGAGCCACACGAGAGGATAGTAGCTTGTAATAAGCTGCAGTCTCTCTAGGCTTTTTAATCATTAAATTTTTAATCACTCAAAACGTGTTTTATTTTTGGTTTGCTATTAGTTATGTATTTGAATGATAGATCTAGTTTTTCTATAGTAAATATGCACACAATGAAAATACTAACCATTCTCATGAGTTTCTTCACTGGAGGGTACGCGCCTCCACCCTATTTTGCTTCTGTAGCCAACAAAGTGCTCCAGCTGAAAGGAAAGGCCCAGTTCTCAGATGTCAACGTGGCTGCCATTATGGCCCTGGAACAACAAGTGAAACGGATTATGGGAAGCGATCCATCCATGGACTTGAACGTGACTGAATTACGAGATAAATCAGATTCTGAATTGTTGGGGGTATTATTGCTAGCTGTGCTGGGTAATTTCACCACAGCAGCGGGATCCAGCTGGCATCAGCCGTGTTCCCTTGTGGTTGACCCTCTCACTGGTGGGGTGGTAGCTGTCACTCCTCCCGTGGTCTCTACACTGGCCCTGAAGGTGGTGGTGATTCTTCTCATAGTCGTGCAATTCCGCCAGTGGATACGGGAGGAACATGGGAAGAAGCCTGAACCGAGAAAGGGCGCTTGAGGCTTTTATTGGAGGTGGTATTTGAATTGTTTCATTTTACAACACGATTCGATGAGCAGCTCAAAGCCTAAAACACAAGAGGAAAAGGACGAGGAGGAGCTAAGGGAAGTTGAAGGCAAGCTAACAGAGATTCTAGATATGATGACCCAGCGAAAGAGCAGAGAATCGGCAGACGATGAGCTTATGCGTGCTAGGGATGCCCATTCAGTACATCATGGAAACAAGCAACCTGTCATGCATATTACCTCCAAACATCATGTGCCTACCACAATGCATACAAAAACTGCCCTGGATCTAGCAGAGAAAGTGAAGCAAAAGATTGAGGTGCATAAATATGGGATGGAGCTACAAGCAGCACTGGGAATTTATGCTGCAAGGTATCTGTCTGTGCTGGAGAGGATTCTCGCTAGACATGCTCGATAAGCTATTTATACAACAAGCATTATTAAACAACAAAAATGAAAATAACCCTCACACCAGGACAGGCTGTTTCTGTCCATGGCTGGTGGCGCGCAAGAGAGAGCCTGACTTGGGGGGATGTCCTCTCCAATGAACAGCTATCTTTTAAGAAGCTTTTAGACTACAACCTAAGGGAACAGGATCTTTTCCTCCTACAACCAGATATTCAATCCTGGATCAAGGCAGGAAAGATCACTCTCGATGACTTCCCTAGACTCAAGCTCTGGGGAGGGAATCCTATACGCGATTTCAAGGCCGATCTGGCTGATATGGCACGCATGCAGTGGTCCGTGGATACCCTCCTACGCATGGATGTGGGCTATCAGGATCTAGTAGATCTGGGGCTTATCCCCGAAACTATGGTCTTATTCAACTACACCCTCGCTATGTGGGCTTCTCTAGGGTTTCGACGCGTTCACGCTGAAAATACTGCAAATCACATTCTTTTTAAACTGTTTACTATGACAAAACAGGATGTTATGGCTGCTTTGAAATGAAACACTGGTCTAATTGGCACACTCCTTCAAGATGTTCTCCATCATATCCTTGTCCTTCTCAGTGTAAGAGTTGACCTTCCTCACTGCTCCATCCACAAACTGTTCATGTTTTTCAGGTGCCTTGTTGTACTTTTCCATATAGCATTTCCTCATCATGAGTCCAGCCTTTTGAAGCTGAACATTAGTAAGTCTCAACCCCATATCTGATGCCACAGTGCTCAAAGTAATGGGTTTGTTGGATGTATCATCCCCATTGGTGAGTAACTGAGTACCTGTCATGTTCAGCAAAGAATCTTTGAAAACAAGACGAGCCCTATCATCAATCTTTTTGTCAATACAAAGATATTCATATGCTTGGATCCTTGCATTATGCATTTCAATTTGTTTACTCTCAAAAGACAATTCAAAGAGCTTGGTCTGCTTAATTCTGTCAGTCTTTATCCTCTCCAATTGTTCAATCCTTTCTGCAATTTCCAATTCTTCCAGCTTCCTCTTATGAGACTCCTGAATCTCCAATCCAGTATTATCTCCTCTGGCCATCTGAGCAAGCGGAGAAGTGGACTTGGCATTGGCCTCAAGCTCAGTCACCATGCTACTATCACCCCCCATATACCTCTTGATGATGTCAGCAAATTTGGTCCTGGTTTCCTTTGCAACCTTTCCTGGAAGAACCATAACCAATTCTAGAGCATCTTGGAAGCTCACTAGCTTAGTAGGATGACCACCAGTCTTAGAAATTTGGCGATCTATCAATTTGTGTGATTGCAATAAATCATCAGTCAGTCGCCTCAAAACCAATCCAGATTGATTTCTGTCCTTTCCAGTCATGACCATAACCAGATCCACAGCATAAATGAGCTTATCAGAAGTTACTCTCACAGTAGCATCACGTCCTTGCACTATATCCTTGAAGGAAATAGTGGTGGTCTCAACAGGGTCCATCTTTTTGGGATGAGTTTTGTTGTTTGACATTTGGTACCCAACAATTAGAGTGATTTTTTTTCCTGATGTTATTTTATAATAAAATTCAAATCAAGGCACTAGGTGTAAAGGGTGCATGACCAGAGTGGCTGTAGACTATGGTCACATCCCCTATTAAAAAAACTGGAACGCTGAAAATTCAAACCAATGCAGGGGTTATTTATAGAGGTCTTTCCTGAATTTGACTCCAAAAAACATGCTTTACCTTCTGATTGAAGGGGTTGATTCCCCAACCAAAGTGAGAGTGACTGAAGATGAAATGATTTATGCTATTGATCTAGTAATGGCCATAACAGGAAAGAACAGAAATGAAGGAGGTTGTGTTCTGAGAAGGTTGGATCCTACTGATTTTCCACCATCCTATTTATCTCAGAGATCTCTTTCTGATCATGGTGGATATCAAACTAAACTAGTAAGCTTCAAACATGCCATACAACTTGCTATGGTCCTGCCAGGAAAGCAAGCCAAAAAGTTCAAAGTGGCAGTAGTGGATGTTTTGGTAAGGTATCTGCAAGGAGATGTCTCATTACATGAGGAGATTGAAGAGAACAAGAAGCAAGGGTTGCAGAAAAGCTGTCAAAAGTTTCTCAAGAAGGCCATGGATGCTGTGGAGGAAGATTCCAACCCAAAGAGTCAACTTCCTGAGATTGGATGGGTGTATGGTACATACTCTGAGGCTTTTCCTGGGTACATCAAGATTGGGAGGTCTAATGATGTCAAGTCCAGGATTTCAACTGGGAACACCTTTTGTGCTCCTGCTCCTCATCAAGTGGTGGCTGGAGTGCCTTCCTTTAACCCAGTGAGGGATGAAAAGATGGCCCACCAGCATTTTGCAGAGTGTCGCGCTGAAGGAGAGTTCTTTCGTACTACCAAGGAGGAGGTCCAGGCCTACTTCAACAATTTTCTGATGCCAGTGTATAATGCTGAGCTGGCTATGTCCATTGAGACATTGCGTGAGTAAAAAATAAACAAACCATATCATGGCCTGTGTCTTTCAATTAACTCTATAGTCCTGCTGATAGGGTATCCATAACAAAGACCTATAATGGGTAGTTTAAGATCTTCTTCGAAGTCCTCGTTGGACAATTCCCTTGCGTGATATCCCAATTCCACGTAGAAGAATTCAGGTGGGATCTTGACTCCAATACCAGCATATCTAGCAATGACAGTATCAGGGTCATAGAAAGTGGCAAGAGTAACACCCTTTTGGTAGACAATAGCTTCAAGAATCCCCCATCGATTCGTGAGTATGGTGATACCAAGACCCAAGCCAAGAGCGACCTTTCGAGTTACTCTGAAGCTTACTCTCACATGTTGTCCTGCCTTGAGCATGATAGAAGCCATAGGTTTCACGCCCTGGAGGACACGCAATATGAGATCTATGGGATCATTTTTTCCATGCTCTTCATCCCCCAAGCGATAGAGATAGTTTTCGATGGCCTCATCTTCTGTGAGCTTTGAGGCGGGCTGGACAGGCGGGGCTTGTTTGAGGAGGGCGCGGAGGCGGTCAGAAATCTTTCTATGACTCTGTATCATTTATGGCATATACTAATCCCATAGGCACAGGGAGAATAGAATATATTTTTTCCTTTAGATGCTTTGTCTGGAGATCCTAATATCACACATTTCGTTGGGTCTAGCACAAGACAAGGCCACCCCAAAAACCCTGACCCAATCATACATCCTGGGATTGGCATCATCTCGAAAGTATGGCTTGATCTTGGCCACAAACTTCTGGATTCCTGGCTTCTGTCCATAGGAGAGGTTGTAATGAGCCTGTCGAAGCCTGGCATCCTCTGGCAGCTTCCAAACCTGCCTCCCTTCTGCATCTCGCTTTCCAGTACCCACCCCATCAAATGTCAGGGTAGGATCCACGTTACAAGGGATATCTCCTTGCCATATATTGAGATATGGTTTTCGTCTTCCATCAGGAAGGAAATCATCCTTTTCGAAGCACCAGTAAAACTGAATCAGATCCCCTGGGAAGATCTCGAAATCACCATTCATGACGGTTCTCAACCCCCCAATCATGACAGAGGTCATGGTATCTCCCGTCAAAGGATGCGCGTATCCCAGCGTATTGGCGTATCCTATAGAAATGAAATCGCACATCATTCCCATAATCTTTTTGGTGTGAAGCTTCCCATCACGATTCTTAAAGGCCTCGCATCCATGCAAGGTGACCCATGTATTGGTGGGGTCGTAAAAGCCAGGTTCAACCCAAGTGTCAGTCGAAAAAAACTTTACAATCTTCATCTTTTCGTCAATCGACCTCGCGTAATGGTTCATGAACCTGATCATATCAAGTGCTACACGAGTTTCCGCATTATCCCCGAGAGTTCCAAGATTGCTTATAACCTTGGGATAGGCGCTATTGGTGGTACGCTTGATGACTTTTGTGGAATCCCTGGAGTAACATCAAGGGATCAATAGAGGAAAACAAAATAACAAACAAAACATCTATCATACCAAGGCCTCCCTATACCCACAACAAATTCATCCTTGTGAATACAGTATCTATATTTGTTTCGCTGGAGTTCCTCCTGTCAATAAATAGAATTTCTCAACTATACCATTTTTACGAAAAAAATCAGATTTGACCTACCGCGTCTTCCTGTGTAAACCTCATCATATCATCAGTGGAAACCCGACATTGCTGGATGTGCTTGCAAGCAGAGTCCAATCTGGTATTTGTCGCCTGGGCAAGACTTGGCTGGAAAGGAAGCAGATAATCACCCATATCTTCTGAAACCCACAGCAACAGTTTATATACATGGTAGAGGATTATGCAGATACATTAAGTCCATCTCCAAATACAAAAGAGACAAGCAGCAACCAGTGCCCCTATGATAAGGATCCATATCCATTCTCTTCCCCTTTTTCGAAGATGAAATATCATGTTGAATCCAGAAAGGCTATGTTTACAGGCTTTTACAACAATCTCAATTTCAGGGTAGTGCAATCGCAAGGTTTCTGTATATTCTTCCGTCCACTCCATGCAATCATAGAGTGTGACACTGGAATCATCTGTTACTACCGCTCTGGCCCCAAACTTATTAGAGTTGCATAACTTTAGGATCATCACACGAAGACGCTCCATACTATGAGAGTGTATGGCCAGGCCAGGTGATATAGTGGTATTGGTCATATGACAGAATATTTACATTGAGTGACAAGAGGTTTACAACATGCAAGGTTTTTTCGACAATGGAACAGGTCAGGAAACAACGCAACTGGGAGCCAGCGGGGGGATAAACTGGGATAAGGCATTACAGCCACCTGTCGATGAAGAAAGCGAAAAACAGAATATACAGGATGCCAAGCGAAGACAGGAGCAAGAGAATGTGCTTGCAAATAGACATGGCATGGTTCCACGTGTTGTAGAGAAACTAAAACTTATCAGACCAACTGCAAGTTTCAAACTAAAGGGAAGTACATTTTTTATCATGGAAAATGAAAACAGTAAGCTCCAGATGAGGGGTGGTATGCTGGGTCATTATCTGTATCCATATTGTTTAGATCGATATAACTTAGCAGTACCTTATCCAGTACCAAACCAGAATACAACGCCTCTTCTACACGCAAGAGGGTTTCCAGGGATTCAGCTCTATCCAAGTGTACCAGATAACCAACCCCTGCCCAATGGATTTTTTTGTCTGGAAGGAGTTCATTTCATCAAGGCCACGAATCCTCCTTCCTATTACGAAATTGGTCTCGACGTCTTAAAGGATGCATTAGAAAAGGCAGAAGATATGGATCATGAATTTGCCCTGAAAATTCAAGGATACGCCAATGTATCCGCTTCCACAGTATGGGACTGCATTGATCCAGACTTTGACCCTTCAGATCGAAAACAAGTCATAGATCAATTTATGGGGAAATATCTGGAACGCTTTTACACACCAATGGATCCTACGGGGGAGCCAGATACAAGAGATGTAGTTTCAGAGGCTATTTACAAGTTTAAATGTTTTTGTCAGGTAAATTCAATTTCATTTCAAAAAATTATACTATCTCATCCATGTGTTTGGAGGTGAAATAGGAATGGGTACAGAAACATTATAAAACACTTACCCCACTGGTAACTGCTGCTGCTGAAGGCCTCACTGGTACCACCCTTTTTTATTCTAATAAAACACTATGAAACTATACTAACCTCATTAAAACCCCAGGAGATTTCTTCAATTATTTCAAGAATCTCATCGGCACTCTCACGCAAATGGAGCTGACAAGGATTTTCATGCGTCATCCCGTCATAGCCCCAGAATTTGCGTCCTGTCTTTATTACTACATGACAAATCTGGAACAAACCCGTGGAAGTCGTAATGCAAGCTACAAACAGATGAATATGATAAGTACAGCCAAGAATTTGAATTACAAGAAATTTGGAGATTGGCTTTCAGCAAATATGCCCCTCTTGCAGTCCATATTTTCAGATCTAAAGAAACCACACAATTCCCATTTTCATCCTCTCATATTAGACTGGTATTCCATAGCAGGCCAGATGCCTCAAGTCCACAAAGTGTTTGAGTTCACGCCTAGCCTGGACAAGTCCATGACAAGCAGCCAGCCAGGACAAGGGCCACCATGGAGATTTGGAAGAGCTTAGTTTTTACATGTTTATTACCATCAAACCTAAAATATACAAGATTTGATAGAACCCAGTGCAAGCGTTTCTTATTAACGTTACCATACATGGCTTCCGGGAGCACATGGAAATACATGAAACGCTAGCAATGGCAGAATGGAAAAAGTTATTCATGGATCAACCAGCTGCTACCTCAGGAAGTTGTGATGTATCCCCAGAATCCAGTCCTAAGTTTATTCTAAAAAAAATGGATATATCTAACAATCCATTAAGGAGACATTCCCTTGGGCACAGTAGTAATAGTAGTACTTCTTCAAGTTCAAGTCCTAAAATTTCTTTTAACACGACAGATACACCAAATGAAGTAAGGAGATATTCTCTCAGCCATAACACCTATCCAGTGACAGACCCCCCAAAATTATTTTATTTCAATAGCCTGGATATACCCAGTCGATTCAGTGTATTGAAGAGACATTCCATTTGTTACAGCACTCCTTCTGAAACAAGTCCTGTAGTTTCTCCTAATAATACAATGAACATATGCAATCGAAAACGTGGCCCAAGACGACATTCGCTTTGTCACAGTAGCCCCCGACGTATCATGGGAAAATGCAGGAGAAATTCCATTGCTTGCATGGAAATGGATGCATACCTCAAGGAGATCAGGAAAGGTGGCTACCAATCCATCAAGATTTTTTTCGATGGAATACATGAAACCCCGTTTTGGAAAGACGTGCAGTCTCAATTTTTTTTTGCACGTACAGAGGGAGGAATGGATTCTCGCATGAAATTTCTTCGTTTGTGGACCCTTTACGCAATGAGCCATACACAGAGACTCTATGAGTAACCTAAACAGTCTGATTGGTTTAATAAATCAGCTTGGCGACCCCCTGTTAACCTATACAATAAGATACAAAGAAAGACTTTATGAACGACGGGTTCCTATTAGAGCTACACCCAGACCATAACCCATCAGATATGTGTATGCGATTAATGGACAAGATTTTCGACGACAAGCGTATTGCAGTGTTTACTTTGATGGTATGGCTTGGCATAGTATTCAGTCTATTCAAGGACATTGGCCTTTTAGACACAAACTTTATGACATTCGGACCTTCTCCAAACACCAAATTTATGGGAGTCGTCCTTGATACCTGGTATAAATGGGGAATGGTGGCTGGCTTTACCTTTGTAAACACGTCCATCAACGATTTCATGTCTGATGCCATCTCACCTTGGATCATGAATACCATATCAGACCACAAGAACAAATATATTCCCTATCCCAAGTATGTCTGCCTGATAATATCACAGCTGTGGTCAGTTTACTGCAATCTCATGAGCGTGTTTGGGATGTTCTTGGCCATGACCCAGATTGACTTTGTATTCATCCGCATGTTATCGGATCTCACTGTGAATACATACACGAATATGAAATTCATGCGTTTTAAGGAATTCTCCCCGTCCAAGTACACTGAACTTGAGATGCATAATCACGATCAAAAAGAACAAACCAGATCTGTATTTACTATTGACGATGAACCTATCTGATCTTAGACAATGAACCGAATTGATTTGAACTGATTCATATAAAAAATAATCCCATATAACCTACACTACCCATGCAGTATATTGATATTTTTAGATGCGTGGTTGCGTTTCTGCATGCGTGCGGGGCTATATGCAGTGTAGTGTTGTGTTTTACATGTGAAGGGGCTAAGATCAGACAAAACTGGATGATTCCCTCTTATGCATCCAGTCTGACTGGAAACTGTACGAATACCACAGGGGAATGTTTTCGAATGAATCAAGACTGGAACGATTACACTGTCTTGAGTGGTTATTTTTTTAACCCATATGTTTTGATTATGATATTTCAATGGATTACTGCAGCATTTTCTTTATTTCATACCCGTCATTTACGAGATGGGATAACCATCATCTGTGATTCATGGTATTTGGATTTGTTCTCGTTTTACCCCTAGATTTTGTATTAACCCGGTTTCCCTTTAGGTGCGTGATTGGGTATATCTTGTTTTTCTCCTGGGAAATATGGGTGAACTCATGGGGGATATTCCAGTTGATAATAATAAGTTTATCTTTTTTTTTCACTGGATGTATCTTTCAGTTGTTTGATGAATGGTCAGAAAGGATGGTGGCAAACACAGGAGGTTTGCTATGCAAGCATTTATTTTTAAAACCAACCGCATTTCAAGGAAGGGTCTGGTTGGTTCCAGATCACCCCTCATTGATGAAAAATGGATCAAAAGAGATGAAAAAGAGCGAGCTTATCGTAAGACAGGGACTGGCTATAATGATCCGTTATATGGAATATGCCATAACAGCCCCGCTTCTCCTGACATCTGTGTGTTGCCTATTGATAGTAGACGCTCCTGCCTGGATATACATATGCTGCTACTTTTTAATGATGGTATGCAATATTTTTGGAATACTGCTCCATATCACAGTGGTTCTCTCTTCCTTGGATATAGAAAAAACTGATAGCCATCCAGGGGAAAACTGGTTCATGAATATAGTAACCACAGGAAAATGGTAATGGATTTTTTATTATTATTAGTGCTGTTATTTTAGAAATGACCCATCTCATCCACAGGACAAGTCACTGGGTAAATAAATTTTATTATATGGAAGGTGCATGGATATGCCTATCATTGGCCATGATCATCCTAGGATATACCACCAGAGAAATCCTGCTTACCACCAGAATACCCACCATTGCTTTGGTAATTATATGGAATCTTCTGGTATCCTATTGTCTATTCGGAATTATCCCCACATACTGGTACTTTACTGGAAATACCACCCATTACCTGGAACTATCCTTGGACGTCCTCAATCTTGCTGCAAAATTCACACTCCCCATCTATATATTGATTGGATTTATCACAATGCCTTCTGGTATGCCAGTTTGTTAAGCTATACATCAGTCAACATAAGAGTCCAAGATAGAAAATATAGTAATAAGCATGTTACACAAACACAAGAATATAAAATAACCAGCTTCTGTCCACTGAAACTGCTCGTGCACCCGTTTCTTTCCTTTGTGATTCCAGCCTTCAAATACAAAAAAAACTATAACCTGAAGTATCACCAAGACTTCTATGCAAATAGTAGACTTATAAGGGCTATTACCATAATGATAGACACACAGTAACGTGAACAGCAGGATAGACAAGACCATTCCACACAAGGATAGGAAAAATGAAAACAGAGGCCTGACATCATCGTGAATATTCCAATAACTCCAGAATATCCTTTGCATTGAAAAGGCCAACAACATGCCTATGCTGCCATAAGAGGAGACTGCCAGTAAATCCCTGACATTATTGACAATCGCCAGATACACTGTATACGCTGGGAAGAATATGTGAATGTTTGCCCACAAGCAAAGGATCAGGGGGTGTGCTTGTATAACATTGCCTTCATGCTGACGGTTGACATAATTAAGCTCGTTATGTAATGTATACACCAACGTAAAGATAACCAGGATTATCCCGATACCATTCCATACATTCCATCGAGGGGTCACAAGCAAGCCCATGACAAACAAGGCTATCCCAGTAAGACAAATAATCACCTTTAAAGCAGTATAACGCGAGGATTTTTCCTGCCATTCAAGTGTCTGTTACGCACATAATCACACGAAAAAATTTAACAGGACTCACCCAAAACCTCCCGAAAATTTCATGCAAATAATTGATCATGAATCCCCATGTCAGCAAAAACAACACCCCATTGGAGTAAAAGGCTACCCATATAGGATGAATCCAGCATTTGTCCCCGCAGCCATATGACTGCCACACTGTCCTAAACCGTAGGCATCCAGTTATCTCGTTGGCGTATTTATCTCGTACATCACGAGAAATATTCACTGAATTGTTCAAGGTTGCATTCAGGAATCCTAAATACACCCCGGTTATACACTGGCATCCCATCGTGCGATTGGCTGGAATAACCCCTGAAACCACACTCGTAGGGGCTGTGCATGATGCAGTATCCAGAAGCTTCTGCAATAATACCGCTTTGCCAGTACCATTCTTATTGGCGAATGAAACCTCTGTTATGAATCTGGAATTATTCACTGGATTATAACTCTCTGTATCCCTGATAAGGGAAGAGAGAGTCGGCCAGTCTGTAAATGGTTTTGTCATGGTTAAGACAATATATCGATCTGGTGTTACCATTAAAAACGAAAATGACAAGCCTACAAGAATAAATGAAATAAAACAAACCACAGTGGAAATCCATATAGCACTAGGGCCCATTTTCCATTTCCAGTAGGTAGATTTTATATAACTATCTAAACCTCATTTACAATAAGGTATAGCATTACACACATAGAGAATACTCAGGGCTACATTCCCTAATAATACTGTCATGGCTCGGTGAAGATGCATGCTTTCTTGACGTAATAACTCGTTACATATCATGGCCATCTCTCCCATACACGTACCCAATCCTAGATAAACGTATCCACAATCCCTGTGTTTACCAAAAATTTTATAGGAATCATAAACCACTGAATAATAATAAAAATTAGATCATACCAGTGGAGCGCTGTGATAGCCCTGAAAACGCCCAGTAGAATCAGGAAATACCCCAACACTCGGAAGCCTAGTTCATGAATCAAAAGGGAAGGTGTTGTCATCAATGGTTCGCTCTCCTCATCTTCTCCTGTGACTTGAAGAGGTTTGAACATCTTAAACAAAGAGGGATAGAGCATGATGAAGGACTGGAGAATGGGAATATGATATAGGCAAATCATGCTGATCCCTAGAGCCAGATAAAAAAGCCCGTCCATACCAAGAATTACAGATGCGATAATAGACATTCGTTTATGAGAACAAGTTAAAATAATAATTATATACTATTATATGGCATAAACAAGGGATAACAGTCTTCCATAATAACGGTTAAATGGTTTAATCAAAGGTTAGCGCATAGCAACCATCAGAATTGGATGGAAATACTCGGAATATACGAGCAAACTCTAGACACAACCCTGTTCATCTCGTTATAGATCCAACGATTCATAGCCTCCAGGTTGGAATACTGCTGATCGATCCACCAGATGATGTCGTCCATGATAGGCGAAAAGGAAAAAACAAACAACCAAAGCGTGAATGCACCCATATAAAATGAAGAAATTGGAAAATCCACATTTTTTTGTCCTCTGGGTTTTTTGACGCTGTTCACCAAGTAATTTCCCACGACTCCTGTAGCCCCTGCATAGACAACAGAGTACCCAAGCCAAATCTGCTTGTTGAGATAGCTGACTGCACTTAAAAGGTGATTTACCTCCTTGGACAGTCTAGTGGACTCAACCTGAAGATCCCTGTTATTCCTGGTAAGGGTCTTATTAGAAGCTTCCAACTTGGAAAGAACACGCTGAATAGACGTTTCCAACCGAACATGGTTGTCCGAAACATGATGAATCTTATCCAAGCTGGCAGTCAACTCATCAGTCACTGTTTTCTGGTAATTCACGGAATCTATCACAGAATCAAGACGCGCTATGGTCACGTTGTCTCTCCCAGATAACGAATCCATTCTTGATTGAAGCCTCAGAACCTGACCCAACAGAGTGACAGGAACCCCTTTGTCTTGCTCATGCTTTTGACGAAGGTTCACCAGATCACTTACTTGTTGTGACAAGTCCTTATGCTCCTTATCAAGATTACGATTTTGGGCCATTAACCGCTCGATCCTGTAGTTGAAAATCTCTGTCGTCACGTAGGTCCCTACAAGTCCTGCAATTCCTTGCGCAATGAGATTACCCGCCACAGTGGAAATGGTTTGTTCCAACTCATTGCAACACGTGGGGGGCTCAGACTCTTTGCCGAATTTCGGGAAGGATAGCGGCCAACGAAAACAAGAGAGAAGCAACATCAACAGCGATAGAATAACAAAGATGGTTGAAATTGTCATCTTACAGCATGAATATACCCCTCTCGTCACAGAACGACTGGTGCTTCTTTTTTGAGGCGATTTCATAATCGACCTGCCCCTTGAAGATGATCTAGCTACACGAGGATGATGATGGTGATAGTACCTACTAAGCCTGTCAACATTGTTCCCGTATGCTATAGCATATATCTTTCTGATTGTTTTCTCGTCTGCATTCTCCTTCCAAATAGACTCCAACCAATCCCACATATGAAGAGTCCCTGTATCCTCTAGACCCTCCTTATTTCTATCTATCAGGGTATGAAACTCCATGATAAACTCCTGGATGCTACGCGAAATGAAAATATCACAGAAACTCAAAAGAGTTTAAATAGTAGACACACAAGGAATGTTTATGGTTTATTAAAAGATGCCAACGCAATTAAACGTCGGCATGCTGGTTAGGGTTTATCTCTAGTCTATTCAAGTAAGGTCTTCTTCAAAGTCCACGATCCCCAAATCTTCCCCAGATCCAGGAACCAAGCGAGTAGACTCTGGAGCGGGATCAAACCCGACCCCATCACCTTCCTCCAGACTCGCACTGGGTACAGAAGCCAGCCTGCCAGCAACCTTAAATGGCCCGCAGTTAACAACTGGCCCTGTTTCTTCGTCTCCTGAACCGTCTGCAGAAGATACAAGAGGAGAGGGGTTGTATTCCCAATCTTCAAATCTTAACTTTCCTTCCTCTCTCGCTTGTTTCATCATTGTCACCAAATCAGTAACAAGAAGATGATTAGATCGAAGCAAAACAGAAGCAAGGGCTTTGAGATAGTTTGGAGAACCAGCTTTAAATTCTTCAGACCCATTGTATAACTTCATGAAATCTTTAACTTGAAATCCATCTATTAACGATTTCACACTGTCCATGTTTTTAACACATCCTGGGTTTTTTTCCATACCACAACGTGCCATTACACAAAACTTCACTGGTGGAACCCTCAATGGTTGGTTATAGGAAACGTGCCTCAGGATTGATCTATACTTTTCGCAAGCCTTTGGATCTGACACAACCCATGAGTCAAATTGTTGTTGCTCGGTATCACAAGTAAAAGTCTTAGCCATACGCGGTGCCAAGTCAAGCGAAGCTACTGGACGCTGTGAAATAACTTCTCGTCTGCGTATTACCATCACGTCCTTGGCTTCAGGTACCTTGTCATCGCTATTGCATGGAATCTCCTGAAAACGACAAGGAGCAGGAGATCTACCCCTAGTGACTTGTTCCGCTCGAGGCCTCCCTGGTGATACTGCACGAAATACTGAAGATAATGTGCTTGCGACACCAGCAAAAGAAAACACTGAACCGTCTGATTCACCACCACGAACCTTTGAATTAACATCAAAAAATTCCTGGAGTGGTTGTATCCGAACTTTCAATGCCCCAATTTCTTTGTCTTTGTCCACGCAGGCCTCCTCAAGCTTCTGATATTTTAGACTCATCAGTCTTAAATTGTCTTCCACTTGAGCCTTTTGCACACGCTCGAGCTGAATTGTTTGCCTGGCAGTTTCCTTGTCTTTTTCAAGTTGCAAGATATAGCCATTTTGTTGTTCAAATTTCGTATTAACAACTCGTAATTTCTCCAATAGCTCAATTCTCTCTTGCTCATGAAGCCCAATGGTCTCTTCTTTCGTCGCAACATCCTGCTCAAGTCTTGCATTTTCTTCTAGCATTGTACACAAGCTGTCGTTAAGACACTGGATTTGGATTTTCGAATCTTCAAACTCTCTTTCCATAGTTCCGAGCGATGCCTTCAGATGTTCATTCTCGAGCTGCGAATTCCTATACATTTCATCCAAACCGTTATATTTTCGTTCAAGATTTGCCAAGGATTCATTCAATTTCGGAACTACACTAGTAAGCTCGCCCACGAACCGTGTCTTTTCCTCCAACTGCTCTTTCACAGAATGAAGTTGTCGACGCAAGTCCTCTACAGGATTACCCCGATTCATACTGGAACGAATAGAGATATAAAAAATTACAATGCTATACATATGGGCTTATATACAGCAAATACAATCAATATTTCACAATCTACGGGTAACATGTTTTTTCTGGCCAATTCCTGCAATTAGCAGCATATGTGAGATGGATTAGAATAAACAAACGACAGTCACAGAAAATTCCCTACAACATGATGACTACCTTCGGATAGTTCTAGCATTGCTCACGATCAGAGAAGGGCAGACCAGCAACACACACGCCAAGGCCACCAAGCAAGTCCATGTAAACGGCCGCGGATCCAACTGCAGGATGGCCTGATGGATCTGAAAGGACTGTGTCATCTGGCGCAGGGCGAGCATAAACGCGCCTACGCTGGCGTTGTTTTCTACCTGGAAACAATAACAGTGTTAGGTGTTGCTTGATACAACTCAAGATTCCCTTATTTTTTGACTACCTGAAAACAGACGTCTGTATGGGTATGCATATTGGAGAAAAATACTGGATCAGAACATTGGTGAAGCAACCATTGCTCGCTCTCCAGTTTAGAGGCCATGATCTGGTAAATATGATAAAACTGACATAATTTGTCAAGCGAGAGGATGCTAGCAATTACAATACACACCAAGGAAAAAATAGGTGTTAATAGGTCTCTAAACATTCAACCACTCTGGACGAATGGAAAATATATATACAATCCACTGGATCACGTTTTGAATGGGCATTTATGCATTAGAAGACTTGAGACCTAAAATAACCAGCGATGGGACTCCTTTAAACTGGTGGGATGGTGGTCCTGCCTATATTCTAGCAAGCTCTTCCTTGATTCAGATCAACAAGAGGGGAGTCGTCACATATGAAACCCAAACAAACTTGAGGGACCTCACGAGAATGGTATATTTTCGTCTCATTGAATTGCCAATGATTAGATGTTTACTTATTGTATCTCTCTAAAAAAACAGGGATGGAATGGTATGGCATGTAATATCAGCAGAAGCAGCTTGTGCAGTGCTGATTTAGGAGAAATATTTCCGTTTTACATCCCGAGGATATCCAGTTATAACAATGGTTTTCGCTGCGGAGATTCATCTGGAAAAATCTTAGTGAATCAAAGTGTGTATGACTTCAGCTCATGCGATTTATTTGATGAAGGCACAGATTTGATATTCTCGAACGGAGTGATTTATTTCAAGGATACATCCATTCCACTATGGTAACCCAACTCATTCCATAATGACTGCTGCATCACTTTGGGAAGCAGATGGCATCCAGTAATTATATAGAATTACATATAGTCACCAAAAAAATAGAAATATATAAAAAACTAGCCGTTAAAAGTACAATTTATAATTACACTTCTGGTAGTGGCAGGTTGTGGCAGGTGTCCCGCCAACCTGCCACAAGGGACACTTTCGAAAAGTTGCGAGTTTGCTAGTGAAATAATTATAAATAATTATAAAACATTATAAATAATTATAAAACATTATAAATAATTATAAATAATTATAAAACATTATAAAAAAATGAAAGGTTGAGGTTGGAAAAGGTGTGGCAGGTATGGCAGGTATTGCAGGTTGTAAACTCGCTACACTTTTGGACAAATATTACCGGAGTTGGGCGAACCTGCCATCCTGCCATACCTGCCATACCTGCCATACCTGCCATAATTTAGTCCCATGTGACTAAGCACGTGACTGACAATAAAATATTTGTTTGACAGGGAGTATTGTATACTTGTCTTCTTATCCATAGTGCTGGTGCGAACCTTGAGCTACAATATCCAGAGGCAATGGGTAGTCAGTGAGGACAAGAACCACAGGAGACAGTGGCCAGTATTCCTATCGACCATCATTATATTGACTTTAATTATCATAGACGGGGATAATGTGTATGTAACAGATACAGATCAAGTGTTTTTCTGGGGCACTGTCATGTATACCATATTCTACCTGTTATTTCACCTTAGTGAATGGGCGTATACGTATAGTCAGGAACAACCCGTATTCAATATCATAGCTGGAGCCCTCCAATTGATTTCCACCAGGATATATTGTGGGGCTCAAACTCCCTACAACGATGTCATGTTATGTATGATAGGGACGAGAGGATGGTATGTATATTCTTTTTTTTGGTTATGGCGTTATTATTATGATTGTTCTGTCGCAGGACGAAATTAATGACAGGGGATGTCGTGACTCTCATATTAGACGGATTATACTTGTCTATATGTTTCAGTATGGGTCATTCCACAGACACTGAAAAAAATATAGGGGTGCTGGGAACATCTTATATTTTGGGTGGGTTGATACTACAATGAGGGAATGAATAGGAAAAAATAAGGGTATTGGGAACATCCTATATTTTGGTCGAATTGATACTACAATGAGGGAATGAATAGTTAATGAGTTTATTTAAAATCATGTAAACATGAATCTGTGCCCAGAACGAGAATCGGTCAAAACTTGAAGCCAAGAGATTCCAGTGTGGGAATCAAGATCCAGATAGGCAATCCAGCATGTCCATGAGTCTCAGGAAGCGCACGATGATTCTTCTTGCTTTCCGCCATCTCCTTCGACTGTTCAATAGACTGGAGCCATTCCTCATGCCTTGGGTGATAATTCAAGTAAATCAACCCCATTTTGGTTACCATGAGTGGTGGCCATCTCTCTTCAGCGAGTTTGGCGGTTACATCCGCATGAAACGTCTTCAAATCGGTGGGCATCATTCGGTATTCCACAGATGTCTCGAGACGCTGATATCCACACTTGATATAGGAAAACATCAACCCAGACTCCATGTACTCGTCCCTACCATCCCCCATTTCGATCCACGTATCATACTCGGGCAAGATTTCCATCAAAGCGGCTCCAATCTTGTCTTCAACAGGCCTATCCTTCATCTTCTTATCGCATTTGTAATGGTATAGATACTGCAATACCCTCCACACGAAGAAGACGTTGCCGATAGCCTCGTTGATGCGATCAAACTGCGCCTTACTCAAGAGAAATCGTTTCCCACTGCCAATGTAATTCCACAGATGAGGCGTGACATTCTCCAAATCCCAGTGAGTGAGTTTCAGGGAGGGATCTGATGTCCTCCGATCTGAAATCAACTTCAAGGCCTCCTCCAGAATGGTAGAAACGGGGACAGCAATGGCCAGCTTCCTCAGCTCCTTTTGCCTCTTCTTTTCAACAACTGACATGGCGGCTGCTGCTTGGGTATTCGAGACAGCGACGAAAGACTCCCTGATACTTGCCTGTTTTTCTTTGGAGGATTTTTTGTAAATCTCCAATGCAAGTTCCAGGATCTGTTCGTCGTCGAGATCGGTCGGTGGAATGACAGCTTTCTCCACCGTGCCAGATTCTACTACTGTCACCTCATCACCCGAAGCAGACGAAGAAGAGGAAATGTCAAGAGAATCTGAGTCATCTTTTGATGTTTTCCTGCCTCTCTTCGCGACCCCTTCGCCCTTCGCTGGGGTCTCACCCAAGACATACCGAAAATTCTTCTTCAACGAACTCGTGTGGGAAAGAAAGGTGGTATAAGTCACATTGGTCTGACTCTGCGCGACTTCAAAGGACATACCAGAGATATCCCTGACATTGATTTGAATGACCATGTCAGTCTGCAAACAAGAAGAGGTCCCAGGGATATCCTTGGTCGCTGGAAAGAGCATGTATACAGAACTGCCTTCATTCAAGATCAATCCCAAGAGACAGAATTTGGAGCCTTTCGAGTATACATCAGGGGTTTGCAGGTCTTGTTTCAAAGACGCATTGGACTTGACATAGTTGACAAGCTCCTTGCAAAACTGCCCTTTTTCATATATCTTCACGAAAAAACTACATAAATCTGCGTCTTGGTGTTCCCTGAAATCAAGGATATGTTGCAGATGCTTCCGTAACCACACATGCATGGTAGTGGATTTCTTGAATTCCTTATCAAGACTCCTGTAAATCACTTCAGGGGATCGTCGATACATGTGGATTCAAGTTCACAGAAAAAAATTGGGATGTTGGGAGGTTATGGTTTAAATACAGGAAGAATAAACTGAAAAGCGAGATGTATAGAGACAAACATCCATTTTTATTATCCATTTTGAGTTTTCTGGTAAATACGGTATTCCTGTAAATATTTCAACAGAAATATCTTGTGGGTGTGATGAGCAGTTGGCGAGGTAAATTGTTCCATATCTGTAGTCAAAAAGTAGTTTCTGGTGCATCTGTACATGAGAGATAGTTATGGTCCTTATTTGATTGTGTAATATAAAGAAACAAGTTACCTGGGACACCAAGCAGTAAAACAGGGAACTATAGTAGCTTCCTCTATCTCTCTTATTGTATCCTGCATAATGTTGGGTTTATCCCCAAACGCCAACACACTGGCATAGCAAGTGGTAAACTCATTTTGTATGGGATGGCAACAGCGACTGGCCATGTAAAAGTGGGAAAAAAGTTGTGGACTGGGATAATATACAAGACACAGCACTGATTTGAATTTTTTTTTATTTTTTTTGTCAACTCCCAAGAATCATCCGTCTGTAAAGAGTAAGATTCTGATTATGCTTACACTCAACAGGCTGATAAAACAGAAGGAATGATAGAAATGGTTGAAGTGCATTTGATATCCATCTTGGAGCCCTGTAGATGGTAGTGTTGACGGATACTATACTTCCAGGTTTGCCTGGTTTGATCCCAAGTCGAAGGGAAACTTCCTGTGTTCCAGTTTGATCCAGACACAAAATGGTAGTCTCATCAATAGAATTGGTATAGATTTTCAACTGTTGAGGTTTGTTCATCACCAGGCAATGCAGACCTACACAAGTATACTCCCCCATTTTGTAAGGTTTGGATGTATTGACAATTTCCAGATAATTCTGATGGTTATACTTTAAACACTGTATCTTTTCCAGGGAATGAAGATGATATGTTCCTTGATTGATATTGATATATGGGAGATGAAACGAGTGCCGCAAGTTGTATGGTGGAGGCTTAGACCAAGTATTCATCATGATATTGAATAGCAGTGAAACATGATTCATATTGGATTGTTGGTCTGTTTGGTTGTAATCTAAGAGTACTTGATAGAAAACGATTTCTTTTTTTATTACTCAGATAATACATCCAGCGCTTTGACAATATCAATCATTTTAGATGCTTGTTCAGGGGTGATTTCCAATTCTTTATAGCTATTGGCTATCAGTGTTATGATGTCTCTGGGTATACTAAAATCTGTTTCGTTGAATACTGTGGTTAAGTTGATGTATTCATGCAACAAAATAGGTGGAGGAGACAATTCAGCTGTAGTCGAATTGGTGCTATCTTTTAGCAAGTACACAAAGGATAAGATGGAATCATCTCTAAGATCAGGTACCTACAAAGGTCATCATTGGGTTAATTTTTAATAAAAATCACATTATTGAATATATCTGATACCTGTTGCGATACAACAACAAAAAAACTACAACAGATTAAAAACAGAATGGATCCCGATATTTTCATTTAAAATGATTGGATTATACAGGTTTAAATAGAGCTTCTGGTATTCAGTACGTTTTTATTCTAATAGGATCCTATCAATGCGTTTACTGATTCGTTTCAGAATACCAGACAAGTGGTTGAATTTTTTCATGGTAGATTCCGGTAATGACTGATTCTCGTTATTTGGATCAATATCGATATCATGTAATAAATCGCAAAGTTTCAATGCCTCACATTCTGTATCACTCCAGTATTCGTCTAAATTTTCTTTTCTTGGGTCCCTGAGATTTTCTCCTATAAAGACACCATAATCTCTACTGTACTGAAAGCAGTACAGGATGTCACGCAGATCCCTTTTTATCTTTTTGTTCTTATTTTCCATTTAATCAATACCCTGTATTTGTTATATATAGCCCTCGTGCGAGCAATCACACCATATCCCCAACGCAGTTCACCTGCCTTTATTGTTGATTCAGTAAAGCTAGTATGTGTGTTATATATAGCCCATAAACAGCGGACAACAATAACATAATCATATTCCCTGTGTAAGATTCAAACTGAAACCCGAATTCCAAGCTTGTTGGTTTTCCGTATACAAAGAGAGGACGCTATGACAGAGCAAAATCCAGCGACTGTCAACTGTGGCCTAGGATCCACAGAAAAAAACGCCCATCCACATCCAGTGATGATCCCTCCACAACATACGCAAATAAGGATAAAACACGGGCCTTGGTGATGGATCCAGAATTTCCATGTAGAAAACACAGCAAAGAAGAAAATGTAAAGATCCAACGCCAGCGGTTCTTGCAATAACACAACGATGGGGTAGGTTGTCATCAGGAACACGCCATACCACATGAATGCCCCCTGTTGCAGCAGGGAATGCATGCCCAGGCTAATAGACCAGATAGGACAGACGAAAAAGGCACAATTACGTATCCACAAGGGAGCAATGATATTACAGAGGCTGATGAGAAGGGACGAGATAATGTATCCAAGCGGGATATACCAGCCATACAGGATAGGCAAGAGGGGGTCTGGCTTTAACAAGTTGGACGAAGAGGTAGAACACTGAAGAGAGTCTGAAGGATTCAAGAGAGGAGGGGTATTCTTGTTTGGCTGTGGATGCGAGAATGAAATAGAAGGGATTCCTAATTCCAGGTGGGCAGGGATTCTACCAGAAGACGAGGTGGAACGAGTCTGCCCAGGGACAATGAGACAGGAGATTTTGCTTGTATCTGAAATGGTGAGTGCCTGTATCATAGTATTTTTCAGTCTAAAGTTATCTTTTATGCCCTGTATGAAACAGATTTTATTTTATTACCATAATAACAAACAAAACAAACGCAATCAAAACTTGGAAGTTTCTGGGGGCTGGTTCTTGACAAGAGGGGTAGAATCAGCTGTGGATGTCTTTTTGTTTTCATCATTGGAATTATTCTTTTTTCCATTTGTTTTTTTCGCGGAAGGATCTTCACCCAATAGTATTCTAGATAGCTTCACTGTCATATCCGGGGTGAGGGCTCCAATCTCGTGTAAAATCTTAAAGTCTTGAATTGTCTCGATTTCAAGCCTGGGCATAGGGACGAGGACAAACTCCACCTGTTCGTGTTGTGTCTTGTAAATGGTGCAATAGACTGTATTCAAGAGATTTTGAAGATGCCTGCAAGGGAAATGCTGGTCAAAATATAGAGACTAGAAATTCATGAATAAATCTGCCATCACCTGCATATCTCATGCATATTGGTGGAAAAGATCCTTCCAGAAGCGATGGTTTTTCGCACTGTTTCATGATTTCCGTGATCCCTCCCTATGATCATCTCGTGGGGGACCCCAAGCAACGCGGATACATCCCGCCTATACTTGTCGAGTAAAAAGGTCAAATCTTCACAGGGTTCCAGCATGGTCTGCTGGACAACATCGTGGTCTCGAGGGAGCGCAAATACCTCGGGGTGATGATTGGATGGTGTCTCTATAAACTGGCGTCGCATGAGATGCTCGCGTTGCCACACGTTGTGGGCTTGGATGGGTGGAAAAATCCTCTGACCCATCACAGGGGGTTCATAGTAATCCTCGTGCACAAAATCCATGAGGTATTGCGTGGGATTATCCTCTACGCGAAGGGAAGGCTTGAAGGTGCTCACCACCCTAGCCGTGGTATTCCAGGAATCCGCGTGAGATCTCCTTATCTGGGCTTCTCGCAGATTCTTGTAATCATTCAATAGATAGGAGAGAGGCGAGGGCACTGTGGCATGGATGTTGGAATTCACTGTGATATCCAGCGAGGGAGGGAAGGCAGTGTAGATGAGGACGTCATCCTCTCGAATTCCCCCCGTGCTTGGATTGACTCTGTATAGCAGATAAATAGGAGTTAGCCTGTTTATTCAAAGGCTATACAAGAAATTGATGCAAGAATGTAACCTGTATACCACCATGCAGGAATCATCGTCACGATTCCGTTTGGACCGATTGGACTTGTAGCGGTTCGAGCGGTCCTGCTCTTCTGGGCCAACCTCGGTGTACCAGCTGAACGTTCCCGCGGGTAACACCTCAGGTATTTCATCCCCTTTGTGAAGCCGCCTGATTCTCCACGGGACGAACCCGTAGGTATGCATGGCCCTTATGGCTGCCTTGCAGAATGGAATATAGTACATGTCTAGGAATTTCTGGAATTTAACCGTGGTCTCTTTTCCCTCAATCTTGCAAAAGATGCCTTGGGAGAGACAAGTGGACTCCATGATCTTGAAGCACTGGAGAACTGTAGGCTCTGTCGTGACTAGCTCCAGGAGAAGCGATTCAGACTCGGCAATGTCTCGAAGCCGGCTGCTTTGCCTCATCCTGATCGCTTGGTTCATTTTTGGGTTGGGTTAATTGGAAGAGCTTTATATTCGTTTCATCCTATAAGGCCTGGTCTTACGCGCCTTGGTTTGGTATATTTTGGTTAGATGGATTAGATTAGCTTTATTAGTCTCCTCTTTCTCCTCGTGGTATACGTTGTTTTGGGACCCTATTACCAGACTGATCACGCCAGTGTTCTATATTGAGCCGTGCTCCACCCCTATGTCTTGTACTACTTTCTCCCGGTTCTCGTCGTGAATGAGCTGCTCCATGTTCAGAATGTTTGTCAACACTATAAATACTGGGTCCCGAGGATCCACTTCTAGATCCGAAAATGTTACCATTACGTGGTAAGGGTAATGCACGTGATCCAGGTTCTTCTTCTTCACTAATAGATATTGATTCCTGATTTTCGTTTCTATCTTCATCTGAACTACTACTACTAACATACCATCTTCTTGTACTACGAGAGTTTCCTACAGTGTCATGTACTGGTTTTAATGAATTGATTGGAGTACTATTTGCTTGTCCTGAAAACTCGGTTGGAATACTATGTGATTGTTCTGAAGACTCTCGTGGAGTAGATTGTGTTTCTGCTGAAGAATAACTTGGTGTACTTTTATTTTTTAAAGGAAATAAAGCTAAATGCCTTTCTAACAAGTGACAATAATGAGATGATAATGGGACTTCTTTTGCAATATGTCTTAAGAAGTCAATAACAATAAATTTAAGATCAAAACAACTCGCATCTACATCACGTGTTAATTTTTTTTGATATGCTTGGATTTTATCGTCTAAAACACTGTACTTACTGTAATCTGAGTCTGTTCTTGTTTCACTAACTGAAAGAGAACTTGGTGTGTCTTGTGAATCTTGGTCATTTGAGCGTCCAGATGTCTCAGCCATTTTCCCCCAAACCACATGTATTACATATATACTTGTACATACAAGGAAATTTCAAGATGCAATCAAAAATCCAAGAGCAATTCAGCATGTATCCATTAACGCAAGACGAGAAAGCGACGTGTCAGAGCATGTTACAAGCAGAGTACAGCCATGTAATGATTATGCCATCCCATCATATCAACGAGTTAGGGGACATGATGGGGTTTCGTTTCGTATGCAATCCACATGCAGGTGATGGATCTGCTGGATAGTACATGCTAATCATAATAATAACGAATAACTAAACTTTCACTCACAGGCGCAAACATCCTCCCGATCGTCAGGACCATGTTTCACGGCCACACGCTGGTGGAGTGCCAAGCGGACGAGGATATGATCATGAGGCTGATGTCCCAACCAGAGGAGAACAGGAAAATCATGCTAAACTTTCTCAGGGGCGTGGAACAAGAGTGTGTGCCAGCGACGCTGGATTGTATTCCAGAAAACGCCAGCTCTGCCACACCACAAGGGACGATTGAAGCACAAGGATGCCTGACAGTTGATAGGTATTAGACAGTTAAAGTAAAACAAAATCCATATCTGACCTTTTTTTCATTTTATCAGCCAACACTGGACCCCAGAGGTACCAGAGAGGATCGGGATATATCATGCATACATCAGAGGATTCAATAGGGACGTGAGGACGCACAAGCTTTTCATCGTATGTTCCGGGGGGATGGTACGTGCCAGCGATGCGTTTTGCAACCTCGTGATTGACGTGGGGAAGTCTTGCACTGCTCTGGTATGCTATTCTTTCCATTGTAATGATTTATTATTTGCATACACAAACCAACGTTTTTTTTCAGGAGGTATGTGATTCACAGGAGGCATGGTGGTTGAAGCGGGGGTGTCAGAGAGCTCGGTGCATGCTCATCAAGAAACTAGCTGATGCATTTGGAATCACGGTCCGTTTTGTACAAGTAAGTAGAGGAGGAAAAGAAACGAAATAGATCCCAGAATGTGCATACAGGGTTGTTTTCAACGTCATTGTAGAGATTTTTGTCGCTAGGATTGTATTGATAAAGGATACTCATTAACATTTTTATGGACACCTTTTTCGATACCAGGATATACAAGCCCACGTCTCTGGGGAAATTGCCCTCCACACGTCGGACACAGTGGAGCACGACATATCCCAGATCAGCCCCACGCAAGTGGCCGTGTATAATTCCTGCTGCGACACGACCAAGCACATGAACGGAATCGTGGTCAACATGCATCCATCCGAAGGGGTGTGGCTATTCAGGTAATTCTGAGGGGGGTTCTTGTCCCATCTCCTACACCATAATGTCTGCTGTATCACTTTGAGGTATAGATGTCAACTAGTAATTATATAGAATTACATATAGTCACCAGAAATAGAAATATATAAAAAACTAGCCGTTATAAATACAATTTATAATTACACTTCTGGTAGTGGCAGGTTATGGCAGGTGTCCCGCCAACCTGCCACAAGGGACACTTTCGAAACGGTGCGAGTTTGCTCGAGAAATAATTATAAATAATTATAAAACATTATAAATAATTATAAATAATTATAAAAAAATGAAACGTTGTGTTTGAAAAAAGTGTGGCAGGTATGGCAGGTATTGCAGGTTGTAAACTCGCTACACTTTTGGACAAATATTACCGGAGTTGGGCGAACCTGCCATCCTGCCATACCTGCCATACCTGCCATACCTGCCATACCTGTCATACCCATACCAGAAAAAAAAAGTGCTAACTTTTCCGAGTCACTTCTAATTTATTTCAATATTACAGGGGGGCTCCAAGAGGGGGATGTTTTGGGAGCATGTTTGGAGATCATCATACATGCGGCTCGTTTCCTACCAATTCTCCTCAGGTGAAACGACCACAATCCATCACAGTACAAGATAGCGGATGTATCGTTCGTCTCCATAGTCTACCCAGCAAAAGTCAATATATGTGTTTTGATGAAGCCTATTTTAAAACACTAGAAGGCATGCAATGGAATCGAGACAATGGATATATTGAACTGATTCCCATCATTGTTGGCTTGGCTTGATGTACAAAAAAACATGATTCATTTTCACTAATAGCGATTCTATTATTTTATTTAACACAAGACACCATGCCAACCCTATACTCGACCCCTCCTACGTTTATGGAGATGCTTCTTGAGTGCACAGCATGCATAGAGAAATGCAGGCATGATCCAGGGTGTTCCAAGGAGGATGCTTTAGATTCCATGGAGAGACGCATTTCTTTACTTATTGGGAAAATGGCTTCATATCCTACTTGTACATCCTTCCATGTTTTGTTGGATTCAAGTAATGATGGACTGGCAGAAGCTTAAGCAATCAGTTCCATAGCATGGGTTTGTTCTGGAGGTTTTACAGAGGTCAACATTTCATTTTCTGTGATCTTGCATGGGGATACAACAGGTGTAGGTTCAACGTCATCCAACAGATCCAGTTCTGCATCAATATCTTCTTCATCTGTAGATTGAAGCTAAAAAAACAAGAGCATGAGTATTTTCTTATAATAAATTCATATATTGGAGAGAGTACAAAGCAGAATCCCTGCCTTTTTATTTTTGTTGATAACAAAGCTAGAGTGTGTGTTGAAGAGGATACAAGACTTACCAAGAGAGGGTTGCTGATAGCGGAGGTTACATCTGTGATTTCTCTCATCTGTTCATCTAGCTCAGACATGACAGTCTCAACTTCTTGTACACCCAAGGAGATGCCAGCCTTTCTCATAGCATTGGTGGAAGCCTTGAGGGTTAGCATAATTTCTTTATCCAATTCATTGGTGCGAATGGCATCCAGTTGGCTGTCAACTAGATCCAGGCCATGTCGCAGCCTCTCAAGTCGCTTAAAAGTCCTTCTCCTTTCCAGGATCTTGCTTCGAGCGCCAGAGATATCCTTTTCCTTTTTCTTCTGCAGTGCCTCGGAAGTGAGCCGTATGATCAGGGTTTGAATCTCGATCTCCCTTCCTTCCATATTTCTCCTGCACTGCTCCAATCCTTCTTGTGCTGACAACACCTCTTCTTCGATGGGTTCATGTATAATCCGTCTGCGGGCATCTAACCATATGCTGGCAATCGTTTCAAGGAAGCAGTTCATGTGTCTGATGGATACTGGATGCCTATGTTGAAATAGAGATATAGCTTCAGTATATAGGCTCCATGCATTCGTGAATGGACATACAATGCAAGGGAAGTTTGGTGTGGTAGGGGACACCATAAATGTGCCTAGCTGGAAGGATACTATGAATCAGAATAACAGGAAAGGCCTTGGAGTGGAGTATTTTACAGAATTTGACAATGCGAAGAAGGAAAGTTCAGTTTTCGATCATGGTTTTGATGAAACTTTTCAGGGTGATGACAGGGATTTTTCCAATTCTATATTTTTTGATTCTAAACATTCTAAGAAAAATATAGATCAGCCATTATTTCAAGCTGTATTGGCGTTAGATTCATCCATCAAGATTGCAGCAGAGGAGGTACCAAAAGCAATTTTATATGACGACAGAGGGGATATAGAATTACATAATGTGGAAACAGATGTTGCCAGAGCCTCTGCCCGTTTACTGAATAGATGTATTCTTGATTTAGAAACAGTGAATCAATATCCATTAGTGACATGTATTGATGATGTATATGACAAAAGCGCTGTAACATACAGACATTTTCATGTACACGAAAAGTCTCGTCATCTAGTTGAAATGCAAAGTCCACTATCATGGGTATGTGATTTACATTGGGGGGCTGGATTGATGTTATGTTCCCATTCAACTACAGTGGATGAGACTATTCCAGAAGACCAGAAAAAAATTGATGTAACTGGAGTTTTAACAGCATTGTATAATTCATGTCCTGATATTCCTGGAAATTTTAACATCAAAGGAAAACTGGAATATGCCATACAACATTTGAAAGGAGGTCACACAGAGACAAAGAATTTACATGCTAAAGCTTGGGAATTCCCTTCCGCATCATCAGTGCACACACATTCATGGAAAACAGTGGATCCAGCCGATGGTTGTACATATCAATTGTTCATTGGGGTACTGAATATGGATATCTATCGACCATGGTTGAATCCCAGAACAGTAAAGGTGGTTCAACAGGCAATATGGTTGTGTGGAAAGGATTTATTATCACATCAAAGCGCTCATCACAGTACAAAGAAATCTGATTATGAACAAAATAAAATACCCAATTTTATTGGAATTGAATTGATAATTGAAACAAAGGATAGACGACATGTATTTTCCGTTAGTCCCTTCGCTGGACATGAGAATTGCACTGTATCTCATATAGGTTTTCGTCAGTCAATCCCGCCAAGAGGTTCCCAAGACCCTCCATTTTTGGGGATATTGGTTACCCCCAACAACACAGACGAGATTGATTTGTCTCGTATTCAGATTTCTTTAAAAAAAACAGAGAGTTATGTTTATGTTGGAGCGTACAAAGGAAAGCCAATGGATAATGCAAATATTTATGCAATTCATGCAGTTGCATGTGCCCAATACTGGGGTGACACAAATTATGATGACAGGCCGAATTTAATTGCACTGGACAGATACCCTGATCTTTTATGTAAAGTTACAAGAATTCACGTAGCCCCATGGGACATAATCGTGAGTTCATATATCGAACCCCATAGTAGAAATGTAGTGGACACGCTTATTTCTATTGTCCATTATCCACCTTTTGGAACCCAATTTACTACCAAAAAGCGAGTAATTGCAACCAGGGCAGATGGAGGGGTAATTCAAATTCCCAGAAGTATAAGGTCTCCTACTGTGGCTCCTCCAAGGCCTCCGAGAAAAGGACCTTTCTTTATACGTGGGTTGGCTAACACTACTGCAAATAACAAGAGGTTGGTTTATTTCCATTCGGATGGAAGTCAAGAGGCTGAGAGTTACTTGGATAAAGTTGAAAGTACTATCAAATCTACCATGTCAAACATTTCACTTATGTATTCTGGTCATTGGCCTGAAAATACTGGTTTTTTCGACTATTTACAAATGAACCAGGATGCATGGTTAATATGGAAAGATGTGATTGGAAAAGTTGTGACAGAATATTTTCGAAATACATGGGTAAACCGTGGATATGCCAATTTTCCTACATCTTTCTGGTATTTTTCAGATGATGTATTAACTGATTACGCTGTATTTGCGGAAATAGATGACCAGCGTTACATACAAGCGTATCTCCAATTCACAGACCCTCAGGATCTTCCAGGAAAACCAGCAGCGTCCCGTGATGATAGATTGACTAGGACAAGAAAATTTGAAGAAGTTCCAATCACTAATAATCCGCGAGGGAGTCGTAATAAGACTAAAAAAAATAGAAAATCATCCAATGCACCAGTTCATACTGTACCAGCAGGGAATCATCATGAAGTTCAACAGCCTCCAGTTCATATTCCTGATGACCAACAGGCGTCAGTTCATATTCCTGATGATCAACAGGCACCAGATCACCCTGTACCAGTTACGGATACAACACATAGAGTTACTAGAGCCAGAAACGATAGATCAAATGATGATGATGAAATCCAACCAGGATCGCCACCTCCTCCACATCAGCATGCCCCCCGTCTCGTCAACCCAGATGCTGACGTGGATTTGCCATGGAGGAATATTCCTGGGTTACCTGATCGGGGTGAAGAAGATGTATATTTTAACATGCACGATTATTTACTCCATCAAAATGATCATAGACCCGCTGAACCTTACAACGATTTTGCATTTCCTGCATTACCACCAAGGCATACTGGTACTGTAAACCCACATCCCGGACGGCCTAACCCCTCTCGATCATGGAGGGGCCAAATACCAGATGAAATAAGGAATGCTCCACCGCCCAGGCCTCCAGGGGCCAGCCCTCAACAGGGAACTCCACAATCCAGGGCTTCAGGGAGGGCTCAATCATCGAGGCCTCAACAAGGGACTCCACAATCCAGGCATCCAGAGAGGGCTCAACCATCCAGACCTCAACGGGCCGCTCCACCACCCAGGCCTCAAAGTGACGCTCTACCACACAGGCATCAATCAGCAATTACCCCTAGTAGTACACGACCTTACCAGAGAAATATGGTGAGAGATGAACGTTATACCCAAGGAGGGGACATTGATAAATTGCTCAAGAAGGCAGAAGAAGTAATAAAAAATCAGAAAGATAGAGTGAAAAATCTAAAACCACGAGTACGTGAACCAACTCCAATTGTGGTCCATCCTGCAAATCGTGAACCAACTGCAGTTGTAGTCCATCCTACAAATCGTCCAGCTGCTGCTACCCGTACAGAAGAATATGAGGCCCCGCCTGGTGAACGTGTACAAGCACCAAGAGCACCTGGAAGGAGGGCTCAACGAGCCATAAGAAGACGACAAGAAGAAGGATTTCATTCAGACGATGATGAGGAGCCGTGGTTAGGACCAGGAACTGGTAAAAATGTTTTTGATTCACAAGAAGAAAATGTTCATCTTTCAAACTCTATAGAACAGAAACAATCCAGTCCCTATGAAAAACTCAGCTTTAACGCAAATGGAGGATCAAAAATTGACAGAAATCTTGAAAGGCGTCTTAACATGTTAGAATCAAAGTTACGTTTAATGCAGCAATCCGAAAATAACAATCATCTCATGAAGTTAATTGATCAATGACGTCAGATAGGTGGAATATCATGCTAGAACTGGATCATACTAAACCATAACTATAAATCAGAAAAAAATACATATGTTTTATTCATGTAAATGACCCTAAAAGGCCCTGATATCAGTATGAGAAAAAGCTTTTTGATGTTTTAAAGGAATCACTGACGTCCAAGGCGAGCATTTTGGTCCATTGAGTATAAGCTGTCGAGTCCTGCCAGAATCAGGGAGCTGCATAGGAGGGTCGAGCAGCATTGCCAAGGAGTAAAGAGTGTAAGCTGTTTTGATATCTATGACAGGCCACATTTTCTTTATGTTGTAGACTTCTCGTTGTTGCCAGGAATTCCTAAAATCTTTCAGCATTCGTTTGATAGGTCCAGGGTAGTCCTTGCACAGCTGGATAAACCGGAAGGAGAGCGCGTTAATTCCAAACTGTTCCATCGCGGAGTCGAAATCATTATGTGCCACTCTACGCAGGGACATATTCCTCAAGAGGGGAAGGGCTCGCAATGGCAGGAAGTAATTGGACACATCCTCTGGAATCGCTGGGATACAATACGAACATGTTAAATCCTAAAACTAAACCCTAAAACTAAACCCTAAATCTAAACCCTAAACTTAACCAAAAAAAATAATCAATGTCTTACCAGGGTCATCCAGTAAAAAACCTCTCAAAAAGGCTATTTCATTATGGTATAGCTGCATCATATTGTAGCAGGCATTCTCAACAAGGCGCTGGCTGGGGATGTTTACATTTGGGCAAATCATTTCTGCGAGAAGTATCCGATTGGTGGGGAAGATTCCCTTGCAATTGATGATATCCCAGAAATATTTTTGATGCCATTGAATAAAATTTAATCTCAAACGTGGTATGACTTGCATGAATTCATATTGAAAGAGTCTCCAAAAAAAGTAGGAGAGGTAGAACTCAATGGCACCTAGATGGCACTTGAATCCATGAGAGAGACGTCTATTTCCTGATTGTTTGCCATTTTCCAGCAATGAGCAGAGGCAGGTGATTTCGAGAACCACCCAGCAGAGTTGTATGTAGAGGGTACGAGCGGACGTTCCAGAGCCAGGGATATTCCACGGGTCAGCTCCTCCCATAGCGATAGGGGGCAGGCACAGGTGCAGGTAGTAAGCCACGTGAGGGGTGAGAGAATCGAGAGCGTTATAAGTGGGGTGATCAGATGGGTGCGGAACTCTTGCCTTTTTCCAGTTTCCATAGGCGTCATTTAATGGCCTATGATTGTTTGTATCTGCATTTACGACATGGATGGGGTTTCCGTGAATGATACCCCCATATTGATTGAAGCGGGCGCTATTCGTGAGTCCAATGAGGTAATTCATGTAACCTTGCTGTGTCATGAGTGCATTACAATCAGAACAGGTCACATAGGTGGTCTCGAAATCTTCATCAAAATTCACATTTCTATCTGCATAGGAATTGGCGACGAACAGGAGATGTTCGAACAGATCTCGCATATCCAATCTATCTGCTGCATCAGGTGCATCCCACCATGCCAGCTGAGGCCCCTGATTGGTGGATGGAGTCTTGAAGAACGGGATGGGTCCATTCATAACAGGGATTGTCCCTGGTCTATCAGGGGGCTGGGATAAATCCACATCTCCTACATGGTGGTGACACATATGCTTTATGGCGGTGACATGATGGGATTCATGGTAGATATGGGCATCATTTCGAATGTTGGTAAACTTGGGGGTTGTGAAGCGTCTCTGGAGGTCATAATCACGCTTGAATTCGAGGTTAAGATGAAGGATGCTGAGATTGCCTCGTTTATTAAAAAAAGCGACCTCGTCAGCGGCGGGGAGAAATGGGGCTCCACAAGAAAGGCACAAGCCACATTGTTCGTCTCCCATGGAATGCTAATGGGGGAGTGATATGGTTTAATAGAGCGACACTGTGAATAGTCTGGTTGGTTTAATAGATAGACATGTTAAAGCCTCATGTTAGCAAATGAACCTCTGGTTTAAAGCATGGCGACAATTCTTGCTTCTGAGCTACCATCTGTTTTGAGAATGGATCCTCCAATGGCTCTTCGCTTGGTTGGTTTTTGTGTCTCCTTACTGCTACTTGTTGTGGCTGGTTTTAAAACATCAATATCTAAAGCTGGAGGAGGGGGTTCTGCTTGCATAAACCTAGCCAGCCCAGTATCTATGAGAGGCTCATCAACGACTATGGAGGTGGCTACCTGTGCTACTGGAAGGGGGACATCTTCAGGGATCAAATTGAGATTTCTGGCAGCTGGTCCTGGTCCAAAAATGTCTGACTGATCATCTAGATGACCCCTATTGAAGTGTAAGTCATCAAAATTACGTTGTGGAATTTCCGCATCCTGTGGTAAATTGGCGCTAGCACGTACCAATCCCCTAGCATTTCCGTAAATACTATTGGATCTGCCTATGGAGGAAAAAATGCTACTTCCTTTGGATGGAGCTGAGTCTTGATCAAACATGGATTCAAGTTTAAGCTTGGGTTCCCATTTATAGATATCATCCATTCTGGTTTCCTGCATAAGATTTTTTCCTATTGCGTGCATGTAATACACAGTGTTGATACCGTGGTCAGGTACTGGGGTTGGCAAGGCAGTGAAAAATGGCTGGAATGTGATATCCAGATGATTGGTTTTCAAGAGATTGGCAAGATCATTATTCCAGTATTCGTCAATGCCATATGCCCCGCACATCATCTGGGATCTACCTACATGCCAGTATCCGAGGTTTTGCCAAGGGAAAACAGCAGAAATAATGATTGGGTAATGAAAACCTCCATAGAATGTATCGATCCTCTTCAATCTGTCTGGCATCTTGGCCAGCATCTGTTCATGCCCAGGGTTGACTGTTGGTTCCAGATGCATGATATCAGGGACCAATTGCCAGACATATTCCAGTCCATCTGGGATATCCCCCCAGTTCTGACGCGTGACTCGTTTATAGTAATGGTTCAAGGTGTATTGTCGAAGGGGCATGAGCTTCCATCGGAGGACGAGATCATCTCCAGCGGACATGTCATGTTTATGCCAGATATTGACCACATTGGACTCTTTTCCATCAATGGTGAGAGAAACCACAAAGCTGACTGGCCAGGTGGCAGGAGAGAGCGTGGCCTCATTCTGACCTCCTTGTTTTTCGGATCCTCTCGTTACCCCCATAGGCCTGATACAGTGACGCACGACATGAATGAGATCCTGCAGCGTGATGGGGTTGGCCAGGTAGTCTCTGGCGCCTGCCTGTGGGAACCTAGACGCATCAAGGTTATAGAGCAACTCATGCCACATATCCTTGGGGTTGTTTTGGCTCAGACCAATCTGAAAGCCAGAGAGGAGGTAGTTGAGCGTGCACAGGTTGATCATTGGGTCCACAATGCCAGCGAGACCCGCCCTCCGAATCTCACCATTTTTCAATCCCGTGCAGAAGAGGCTATTCCTGTTCAGGCGCATGGCAAAGGCGATATCTCCATCGTCAATAGGGTGGGAGAGCTCGAAAGTATCTATCGCCCCTACTTTGGCTTCAGGGAGATGGATCACTGGAATTATTTTTTGGATCTTGTGGGGGATATTGAGGTAAGCAGTTTGGCTGGAGAGATATCCAGGCTCTCCATAGGCGTATGGTTCAAGATTTCCTAGAAGGCTGGAGTTGTAATTGATCCTTGCATCCGCCCTTTCATGGAGTGGAGCTGGAAGGCCACCCGTAGGAGGGAGTGGCCCAGAGTTCATGACCACCTCAGGGAACTTGATTCCGCCTCGTAGATCGCCAAAGAAGTCTGCCATTTATGTGGAGTTTTATTGGGGCAGGCTTATATAACCTACCATATGGATTGAGTTGTTTCTGTTTTTGCGAGTATGAATGTGATTATTGTGGTTTGGCAGATTTCAACTACGAAAGGGACGGGAGGAGACGTCATCATCCTCGAGGAGGCGGCTCAAGTGGACCAGGGCTTCTTCTACGAGACTGTGGCACCGCTTCTACTTATGGGTGAGTAGTAAATTGTATTAGGCATAATAATTATAATGATAAAACTGGTTTATGGTATAGGAAATGCGAGCCTTATCGCTATATCCACCCTTACAAGCGAAATCAACTTTTACACCCGCCTGATGAGGATGCGCGACCGTATCACAAACATGCCACTTTTCGTTTGCCTGAACATCCAGCTCGCGTGCAAGAAATGCATAGAAGATGGAAAGGCCCACGAGTGTCAGCACATGCTTCATTTGGTTCCAAGATGGCAGAGTTCTGACAGGCATATCAAGCTCAAGACCATCATGGAGGACAGGCCTGATCTCATCCAAAGCGAGCTCAGCGGCCTGGCGTTTGACAGCTGCCAGCAGATCTTCAAGTCGGCGCACTTGGATATCATGTTTACCCAGAAACCACCTCATCTGGTTCTCAACGAGGCGGTGTACATTGTGATCGATCCTGCTGGAGGAGGACCCAACAGCGACTATGCCGTACTATCCGTCACGCGGCAAAAGGGGATGATTACGGTATGTTCTAGATACACTAGCTGCATAGATATGTTTGTCTTATGGTATCCACAAAGGCTTCACATGGTATGGTTTCGTTTTTCACCCATGTAGGGATTAGTTCATCACACAGCGAGTCATAGAATCGTTCTGCTTTATGTGGGCATAGGCTTAGCATGACAGGGGATTTCACGTTGGATAGATGCAGTCTCATACGCTCGTCCTCGTTTAGAAGTACGAAAAATTTTATTTGCAGCTTGTAGAGAGAGTCTCCTGACTGGGGTCGCATGAGCTGAAGCCCCTCCTTGACCCCATCCCCATTGTATTCGGATGCAATATTGAGGACTGATTCTTCAATGAGTCTAGAAATCATTTCCATGTTACCCCCGTAGAGGACATAGAATAACACGTCTTTTCTGTGGATGGGGCAGGTGATTGGCATGGATGTGTTGCAAGCATGCAAAGGTCGTCGCCAGTAAATTTTATTTTTATTTTTTTAATGGGAAGTGTACACTAATAGATATGGTACAGATCCAGCAAAGCAGTTTGAATTGGTAGCCGAGCATATTGCCAGGATACGCAGGGATATCGGGAGAAAGACTTGCAGAGTCTTTATTTTCGTGGAAAGAAATCTAGGCTATGAGGCAGAACATCACAAGCGGGCTCTGGGGGATATCCCTGGTGTTTCATTTTACATTGATCAAAAGGCCAATCGAGTGGGCGTGCTCACTACAGAGGCTACGAAACACGCCATGGCTACGCTCGTGGTGAGTGAAAGATATGAACAATTCACACACACAAACTTTACTCAAAACAGAATCAGAGAGAAGTCAAAGGGAAAAAGGAATCTTCCTCTGGCTATACTTGACTTTAGAATCTTTAGAGGATGATTCTTGAGAGGTCATGTAGTCCCTGATCGCCTCCTCCATCATATCACGATCCTTTTCAGTGTAAGAATTTACAGGCATGATCATCCCGCCCTGTTGCTGATCATGCTTCGGTGGATTCTCGCCATACTTCTCGCGATATTTTTTAGCTAGCTTTTTGCCAATATCTTTGGCTTGGTCTGGAGTGATATTGTATTTCATACCCAGAGCTACAAGACTGATATTGATACCTTGACTGGAGTGGGTCAATTGACTCGTTTGACTGGAAGAAGCATCTCCATTCGTGACAGCCAGCACAGGTCCCCCAGAATAGAAAGTAAGGTTTTTGATGTGATCTTCATATTGAAGAGCAGTCCTTGCATCAATTTTCCCATTATGAAGAGATTTTACCAGTTCCATGGAGGTTTTGAAGAAATCCAGATCCTTGACTCTGCGTTCTGTTTCAAGAGCATTGGCCCTTTCTTTGAGAGCACTAGCCCTTTCCTGGAGACTCAATGCCATCTCCTGAATCTTCATATCTTCTAATGCTTCAGCTCTAGCAATCTTTCGTTTCTTAACCATCTCATCCTCAGAAGACTCAGAGTCTTCCATGGCAGCTCTGGCCATCACGTTCACAGGGTGGTTGGATTCAGCGTTTTTCTCAATTTCATTGACAAGCGTGTGATCTCCAGCCAGATACCTTGTGAGAATATCAGTTACTTTAGACCTGAAATCTTTTGCAGAATTACCAGGGAGCCACATAATGAGTTTCATGGCTCCTTCAAAAGTGATTACATCTTGAGTTTTCTCACGAGGACCAGCAAATTTCCAAATACCACAATAAGACTGAACTTCTTTTTTTCTCTCATCTGGTAGCCTACGCCATATCTGAGCAGCATAATTGTTGTCAACTTCACAATAGACCATAACAAGATCTCTGATCGACATGTGATACTTGTCATTAATCTTGGTGAATCGAACAGAAGCATTTGGAGCTAACTCACCAAATGGAATAACACTTTCCATGGCGTGGGAAGATAAACAAAACCAAAATTGAAAGGTTTATATTATGTTGCCTCCGAAAATATTCCGATATCTCCGAAAGATTTCCGAAAGATATCCGATATCTCCGAAAGATTTCCGCAAGATTTCCGATATCTCCGAAAGATTTCCGAAAGATTTCCGATATCTCCAAAAGATTTCCGATATCTCCGAAAGATTTCCGATATCTCCGAAAGATTTCCGATATTTCCGAAAGATTTCCGAAAGATTTCTAATATCTCCGAAATTGCTCCGAAATCTCCGAGATTACTCCGAGATCTAGGAAAGATTTTCAGTTCATGCATCTTGCATTAACTGGATTTTCAGTTCATGCATCTTGCATTAACTGGATTTTCAGTTCATGCATCTTGCATTAACTGGATTTTCAGTTCATGCATCTTGCAT